>Ga0247611_10001333_pt1 | contig 44604 bp, 28 predicted proteins | sample 177DNAGHGhighgp2_FD_192422 | JGI IMG/M metagenome (GOLD analysis project Ga0247611, IMG submission 192422) | Sheep rumen microbial communities from Palmerston North, Manawatu-Wanganui, New Zealand - 1770 DNA GHGhigh gp2 | ecosystem: Host-associated > Mammals > Digestive system > Stomach > Rumen... | reverse complement strand
GTGGCTATGGAGACGGTGTCCACCTCTTCCCATTCCGAACAGAGAAGTTAAGCCCGTCATCGCCGATGATACTGCGCATGTTCGTGGAAAAGTAGGTCGCTGCCAATCTTTTACAGAGGGAGTTCCCGAAAAGGGACTCCCTTTTTTGTTTTTATAGATTTGATAGACATGATAGATTTGATAGGTGGGGCTGTTTGAGATAATATATAAAATGTGTTAAAGTGCTTGACTCGTCCCTTGGGACATGTTGTATCTTTGCATTCGATATCAAACAAACACTATTGTCGTACGATAATGATTTACAGAACAAAATTAAAAATCGGGGAGTTCTCGAAGATGATGCAAGTGACCGTTAAGACCTTACGGCTATATGAGCAGAAAGGTCTTTTGCAGCCCGATGAGGTGGATGAGTGGACGGGGTATCGCTATTATAACATATCCCAGATGCAACAGCTATCAGCCATCCGCTCGCTGCAAGGCATGGGTTTCTCGCTGGCGGAAATCAAAGAGATTTTTGACAACAATTCCACCGTTCCACCCCTTGAACAGCTGGAACAGAAGATTGTCGACTGCCAGAGGCAACTGCACATGCTTCAGGGTCGTTTACAGCTTTTGCTTTCGTTGAGGGACTCCCGCAAAGAAATCAGTACAATGGAAAAATTTTCAATTCAGACCCTACCGTCAATCATCGTCGCCTCGCACCGCGAGGTAATCAAAAACTGGCAGGCCCTTGGCCCGCTCTGTACCGATGTTATCGGTCCAGAGATGCACCGTCTCGGCTGCCGTTGTCCTTTGCCGGGCTACTGCTTCACTGTTGAGCATGACAAAGAGTATAAACCCACTGACATCGACATTGAATACTGCGAGCAGGTGGAGGAAATGGGCACCGACAGTGCCATTATCCAGTTCAAACGCCTGCCCGAAGTTCCCACTGCCCTGTGCATGGCTCATCACGGCCCCTACGACCGTTTCTACGAGTCCTACACCGAGTTCTTCCGCTACATCGAAGAGCATGGCTACCGCATCACTGGCGAACATCGCACAGTCTATGTCGATGGCATCTGGAACCAGAAAGACCCCGAAAAGTGGCTCTCCATCCTTCAGGTGCCAGTAGCGAAAGAGTAATATCCATTACACGTATGAAAAAGGAGTTGCAACAATGTGACTCCTTTTTTCTTAGTTAATACAATATTTTCCATCTTGCTTCGTTACAAAATCAAATATAAATAAAGCAATGCCAACTATTTTTACACTATTTGGATTACGGTTTATGTTTTATTCTGACGACCACGAACCTGTGCATGTGCATATTTGTAATGCAGGGCGTGAAGCAAAATATAATGTGCAACCGATGATGATGGTGTACAATCACGGTTTCAAGAAACATGAGTTGTCACTAATAGAGTCAATTCTTGAAGAGAACACTGATGTAATCCTTGATCGTTGGCAAGAGTTTTTCAAACAGAGATGAAAAAGATGCAAATAGACCGGGTATGGGTGGATGACCACGCTGTGTATGCAGTAACAACTGACGGCAAGCAGGCATCCTACGAGTTCGATAACTGGCCTCGCTTGCGTGACGCAAGTCAAGAGCAACGTGCTGAGTTCGAACTATCATATTCGGGCATTCATTGGCCTTTAATAGACGAGGATCTGAGTTTTGAGGGCATGTTCCACGATGCTGGGCTTTGTGATTTAACCGTAGCGGAAGATTCCGTTTTTTACGGGGGATAATAGGTTTTCAGCAATGGAAAAAGGAACAAGGGTGTTTCTCCAATTTGAGACCCCGAAAAGTGGCTCTCTATCCTTCAGGTGCCAATAACTAAGGAATAGCCCTTGGTATCTCCTCTTGTCGAAAAGAAAGAATAATCCTTTCGGTTTACTGCAAAGGTAATTACTTAGCAGAGGGAGCCTCCTTCGGAGCTCTCTCTACATCTTTTTATAGATACCAGAGGTATGTCCTCAAGGAGACTTTGCCCGAGGGGGACAACTTTACGCCTTCGGCAGCGAGCAATTCGGCTTGGGCAGGGTAGTGTGGGGCAAGCCTCCCCGTTGCCGATACCACACGGTGGCAGGGCAGCTGCCCATCGGGAGCGCCACGCATGATACGTCCTACCAGGCGGCTATGGTTGGGAAAACCAGCCAGCCGAGCAATCGCACCGTATGTAAGTACCCGCCCACGGGGAATTTGAGCCACAATATTATAAACCACCTCGCGCAAACTCTCCTCGCTCGGTGTGCTATTCTCAGTGCTCAACATCAACCCCATAAGTATTATTATTAAACCGTTAAGCCACGTTCATCAAGCTTGAAATAGCGCCAGGCTCTGTGTCGGGACGACAAACTGTTTCATCAAAATAACCGTGTGGGATCTTGTATTGAAAGCACCTCCGTCACCACATACTGGCTGTTGCCTCGCCAGGGCAGGGTGCCCATATAGCGTTTCCAGCGCAGTTCAACCTCTTTCCCCGAGCAGCGCATCAGTGTATCGGCAATCTTCTTGTCGGTGACAGAGAATTTAAACTCGTTCGACCTTAGCGAGGTGTTCACTCCGCCGGCGTTTGTCTTAAAGCCTGTTTGAATCATTTTGCCCTCGTATGTCTTGAAGATGATTCCTTCGCACTGCATATAGTTTATGTTGCCGGCGTTCACCCCCGAGCTATACACAAAGAAGAAGTGAAAATAGATAAACAGGGTAAGTACAATCGCAATTAATAACGACAGGATTGTGATGATTTTTGCCTTGCGGGATAGTTGTGCCATATCTTGTAAGATTGTTTGTTTCAAAACGCAAAATTACACAAAATAATTGGATTGGAGAAAAAAACTTTTCTCATCGAGTATTCCTCAAGGATGCTTTTGGGCAAGCGTTCGTTTTTTTTTCTGTGGATAAACGTTTTTTTTGTATTTTTGTATTTCCAATAGTCTGATTTCTTTCAGTCATGACAAGCAATTCTTATATAGTGCAATATGTTGTTAGCCAATGTGGTTGTACGCCTATCCCAAGGCAGTCCGTACTGCCTGCACCTCCGAAAAGCCATGCGAATTATTAGCAAATAAAACAAAATCATGAAACTCTTCAAAGAAATACTTGGCTACGCTCTGGGGGCAGTCCTGTTCGTGGGACTGATGCCCTTCCTTATGTGGTTGAGCTGTGGCCACCCTGCCCTTTGGCCGGCTTTACCCATTCGTGTTGCTGTGGCTATAATCCTGATGTTGATAGGATTGTCCCTCAGTGTTTGGTCCATCGTGTATATGCGCCATAAGGGCGACGGCAACCCCATGGATGCTTTCGGCCACGAGCTGGCACCCCGCACACGCCATCTGATGACCGACGGCCCTTATCGCCTCAGTCGAAACCCCATGCTCTCCGGCAGTTTCCTCTATCTCATAGGCTTCTGCCTGTGGCTTTGGGCATGGCAAGCGTTGCTCGTATTCATTCTGTATGTCGCCGTCATGATACTGCAGGTTCGCAGCGAAGAGTGTCGCCTACGGCGCGATTTTGGCTCCGAATACGACGACTATTGCCGTCGAACAGGTCGTTTCTTCCCCAAGCGGCCAAAATAATTCTGTCTCGCATGTCACTTTTTGCAAACTTTTTGGCTCTAATCGTACTAAATTAACATACAAAAACGTCATTCAGTTGTCAATCAAAAAACCCATCATCATGAAAACCCATTCATTCTGGAGCAAATGCTTCGCGCTTCTCAGCCTTGTCGCGCTCGGCAGCAGCAATCTTGTTGCACAGGAAAACGACGAACCGGACAAAACCCTCTCGCCCTACTTCGTTGTCATCAGCGAGAATCCCGGAACCGACCAGCTCCCGCTGAAAGAAACAACAGTCAAGACCTCCATTTCCGGCTCCATTGCCGATGTCACCATCAAGCAGGTCTATGTCAACAGCGGCAAAAACCCGCTCGAGGCCATCTACACCTTCCCCATGTCCACCCGTGCTTCAGTTTACTCCATGCAGATGACTATCGGCAACCGCGTCATTCGTGCACAGATTGAGGAGAAACAGAAAGCCCGTGCCGACTACGAGAAGGCCAAGCAGGAAGGCAAACGTGCCTCGCTTTTGGAGCAGAGCCGTCCCAATGTCTTTACCATGAATGTCTCCAATATCATGTCCGGCGACACCATCATGGTCGAGCTCCGCTACACCGAGCTCCTTGTGCCGGAGAAAGGGCAGTACAGCTTTGTCTATCCCACCGTGGTGGGTCCCCGCTACTCCAACCCCTCCAAGAACCCCTCTGGACCAGACGACGGCTTTGTCGCCACTCCCTACACCCATTCGGGCGTCATGCCTGCCTATAAGTTCGGCTACGAGCTCGTTATCCATTCTGCCGTCCCTATCCAGGATGTCACCTGCACCTCGCACAAGATGCGCATCTCCAACCCCGATGCCAAGCAGGCCATTGTCCGCCTCGACCCCTCCGAGACCAACGGCGGCAACCGTGATGTCATTGTCAACTACTCCCTGCGTGGCAACACCATCGAATCCGGCATAATGCTCTTCGAGGGGCAAGACGAGAACTTCTTCATGCTCATGGTGCAACCGCCCAAGCGTGTGCAGAAAGACGACATCCCTCCGCGCGAATACATCTTCATCGTCGATGTCTCCGGCTCCATGTGGGGGTTCCCGATGGAGATATCCAAGAAGCTGATGCGCAACCTCATCACCAATCTCAACCCGCAGGATAAGTTCAACATCGTCCTCTTCTCCAGCAATTCCGCCGTGTTCAGTCCCCGCTCTGTCGATGCCACTACCGACAACATCGACAAAGCCATGACATTCATTCAGGGGGGCAACCAATGGAGTGGAACCGAAGTGCTCGATGCCCTCCGCACTGCCTATGCCCTTCCGCGACCCGACCAGGACATCTCCCGCACCATGGTCATCCTCACCGACGGCTACGTCACCGTCGAAAGCCGGTGCTTCGAACTCATCCGCCAGAATAATGGCGAGGCCAACTTCTTTGCCTTCGGCATAGGTAGCAGTGTCAACCGCTGGCTTATCGAGGGCATGGCCTTTGCGGGCAACGGTGAGCCCATGATTGTCACCAAAGAGGACGACGCTGCTGTCCAAGCCGAACGTTTCCGCCAGTATATCAACACCCCGGTCCTTACTCATATAGAGTTCAATCCCGGCTCCTTCCAGGCTTACGACATCGAGCCAGCCTTCGTACCCGACATGATGGCCGAGCGTCCCATCCTTATCTTCGGAAAATACAAGGGCAAACCCCAAGGCAATGTCACCCTCACCGGCAAAGTGGGCCGCAAACCCTTCAAGCAGTCCTACAACCTCTCCAGCCTCAAGGCCGACCCCGCCAACTCCGCTTTGCGCTACCTCTGGGCTCGCGAACGCATCAAATACCTCAGCTATCTTGCAGGTGAATATGCCAACGACCAGAACCCCACCGCCAAGCAGATATTGGAACTCGGCCTCAAATACAACCTCATGACCAACTACACCTCCTTCGTCGCCATCGATGAAGAGATTGTCAACAAGGACGGCAAGCAGACCACCGTCAAGCAGCCTGTCCCCATGCCCGAAGGAGTCTCCGACTATGCCATAGGACATGAAGTCTCCGCCCTCAAAACTGCACGAATCTCGTCTGTCGACCTCAGTCGTGTACCGTCGGTGCTCGAAGAGGTTGAAGAGGAAGAAGAGGTCTTTATGGTGATAGAAGAAGACCCGGAGTTTCCGGGAGGCACAGACTCGCTCATTGCCTTCATCCAGCGCAATCTTCGCTATCCCGACGAGGCAAAACGCAACAAGATTGAGGGCAAAGTGTTCATCACCTTCATCATCGAGGCCGATGGCTCCGTCAGCAATATCAAGGTACTTCGCGACATCGGCGGTGGTTGTGGTGCCGAGGCTGTCCGTGTGGTGAAACTGATGCCCAAATGGAAACCCGGCAGACAACGTGGTAAGGCAGTCCGCACCCAATTCAACCTGCCCATCCTCTTTGTGTTACCCAAGGAATGAGCCGAAGTTTCTTCATCCTTCTGATGATAGCAGTGGTGTCTCTCCAAGCCTGTAAGGGCAGGGGAGACACCTCTCCGCTTCCTGATGCCGACACGCTGGCCCAGCCTTGCGACACCATTCCGCGCATCTCGGTCACCTTCATCATGGGCCGCGACCTCTCGGCATACAACCCTTATTACTCCCTTGCCAACCAATATTACCGACTCAACCCCGACGAGCGTACCGAGGTGGTTGTCGATTCCCTCACCGCCCTGAGTCAGGTGCTCGACTGGCTCCGCCTTCATCCTGCCGACAACGGACTTCCTTACGGCCTTGTCAATTTGGTGACCCATGGCAACGAGTTCGTAGACCTCCAAATGACCGTCACCCCCGATGGCCAGCGTACCTCTGTCGAAAGCCTTCTTCAGGCCATGGCCGACAGCCTTCTTCTCCCGCCGGACAGCACTGTTATCGACCGCCACACCCTCATCTATCTTCATGGTTGTGCTGTGGGGCAGAACCAGTCGCTCCTCGACGGCTTGGCCCAGGCTTTCGGCAACCGTGCCGCCGTCAAGGCCTCCAAGCACTTCGAGTACTATGCCTACCTCTCCGCCAACCGCAATCCCCAGTCCATCAGGCATTATTTTGCCCGCACATGGTACGCCTTCTACCATCCCGATTCTGACTACAACGAGGCTGCACTCGTGCAGCAACTGCGCCGCCGCTACCCTGCCGACACCACCCATTGGCGCGAAGGGCTCCGACGCCGCTTGCAGGACAACCCCTCGCAGCTTTATCACTACAGTTTCGTCGTCCCCTGTCTGTGGGATGAAGTCTATGCCTCGCCTGCCGACATGCCTCTTGTCAACACCCGCTCCCGTCGCTGCCAATGGGTGGCTGGCAATGCCGACTTCCGCAGTCTCTTGGCTCGTACCCATATCCCGCAGGACTATTTCCAAATCAAGTTCTACCGCAAAACCTATCTCATCTCCGACGACAGCCTGGCTCTCGGCCTTCATGTCAGGGCGCGTGCCGGGGTCGTCTGCCTTATCCAGCCTCTTGTGGCTGAGGACACTGCAGGCAACCCCTTCACACCCGTTTGTCCCCAGCCTAACGACACGGCGGTCTTTGCCTTTTCGCAAAACGCCCACATCCTCTTGCCACCCTCTTTTCAATACATCCTTGGCTTGCCCGGTAGTCCGGTGCCGCCTTTTCTGTAGCAGTAAAAATAAAGTGTCAAACCATTGAAAGATATCTATTTATCATTCGTTCGAATGGAAAAAATCGTCGCCAAGTGTAATATATCCACCCTCTTCTGCGTTTATTAAATAAAAGAGTTCACCATCAAAAAACATATCAGTCATGAAACGTATTGTATCAATACTCACTTTTGCCATTCTTGCCGTCACTCTCTCGGCGCAGAATCTCGTCGCCGTCAGCGGTGCTGTCTATGGGACCGCCAATGGCTGCAATCCCGCTCCTTATGCCAAGGTGGAGCTGCTCACCCCTGACGGCAAAATCGTCGTCAACACCCAGTGCGACGGAGAGGGGAACTATCGTCTCCAAGCCCCTGCGGGCAAATACCATCTCCGTGTATCCTTCTTGGGCTATTACCCCACAGGGCGCGACCTGTCGCTCGTGCAGGACATGCGTATGGACACCATCAAGCTTTTCCCCGACGGGCCTGCTTCTGTATTGGGTGTCGAAATTTTCCCCATCAAAGGCATGAACGTCCAAGAGATGTACGACTTCAACCGTGGTCATTGCGTCACCACAACCGAGGGCTTCTATCGCGCTGCCCGCCACGCAGTGTCGTACCGCATGGATATATACCATCCTTTCGACCGAGCCCGGCAGACAACCCTTTATGCCGAGGCGGGCTACACTTTCCACTTCAAACCCCGCTTGGGCGGCTGGGGCATTCATGCCGGCTGGGAGGGTGCCCAGTTTGGTGACCTTCGCCAAGATGTGTGGAACGCCTATATGGTAGGTGTTGAATATGAGCGTTTCCGTCCCAACGGACACATGTATCACTTCCGGCTGCTCTATCGATACAGCTCTAATATTGGAATCCCCATCTTTTTCTCTTTCGATTGGGACATCCCGCGACTTTTCGGTATTAAAGGTCTCTCATTCTGCGGCTATCTTGATATATGGGGTGATGAATACTACTATGGCGGTGAAGATGGGGGTGCTAAGGGCCAGCTGGGCAGTCTGCGCCTTGAACCTCAGGTGTGGTACAACCTCAGCCATCTGTGGAGTTCGCAGGGCAAAGGCCATTACATGGGGCGTGAAGGGCTCGGGGTTTTCTTCAAACTGCCCATCAATTATTATAATCCCGGAGGCTGGCACTATGGTGTTACCTACTACCGCAACGGGTATCTCAACGCCACCCCCTGCCTCGGCCTCCGCTGGGACTTCTAATGACCATCCAATGAGCGAACACTGGGACATATACGCCGACTGGAACCCGTGGCACGGCTGCACCAAAATCAGTCCGGGCTGCAAATACTGCTATGTCTATCGGCAGGACGAGATGTACGGCAGCGAGATAGGCAGCAACATCGCCCGCAAGACCGCTGCTTTCAACCTCCCCATCAAACGCTGTCGTGACAAGAGCTACAAGATACCCTCCGGCCGCATGGTCTTCACCTGCTTCACCTCCGACTTCCTGCTGCAGGATGCCGACCCCTGGCGTCCCGAGTGCTGGGCCATGATGCGAGAGCGTTCCGACTTGTGGTTCTACTTCTTCACCAAACGCATAGACCGCTTTATGGAGTGCATCCCTCCTGACTGGGGCGACGGCTACGACAACGTGCTGGTGGGCTGCACTGTCGAAAATCAGGCCATGGCCGACTACCGCCTGCCCATCTTCCGGCAGCTGCCCATCAAGCATAAATCCATCATTGCGTCGCCACTGATAGAGGGCATCGACCTGCTGCAATACCTCGACAACACCATCGATGAGGTGAGCACTGGGGGCGAATCGGGCCGCGAGGCACGCCCTTGCCACTACGACTGGGTACTCGACCTCCGCCGCCAGTGTGTCGAAAAGAACGTCCCGTTCCGTTTCCACCAAACCGGCGCCCGTTTTGTCAAGGACGGCAGGATGTACTACGTGCGCCGTCCCTTCCAGCTCAGTCAGGCCCACAAGGCCAACATCGACTACCGCATAGGCCGTTTCTATGCCCCCGAGACCGCCCGTTGGCAGTGGAGCGATGACGACTACACACATTGAAAAAAAATCATTATTTGAAAAAAAATAGTATCTTTGCATTTCGAAACACAAGCGTGATTTCGAGTCATTGCTTGTGTCTCTGCACCTGTAGAAGAGAAAATTAACAACATAAAACAACTATTATAAACAATGAAAAAAGTCATTACACTTTGCGCAACCCTGCTGATGGTTGTCGCCATGGCTTCGGCCCAAGATGAGTCAACAAGTCTCGTAAAAGGAGGTTCGTGGACCACCACCAGCACCCCAGCCCTGAAGATCAGCGAGTTCTTCTTTAACAACTGGGCCACGGCAGGTAACTCACAAATCGACGCTACCGCCACTTTCTTCGGTAATTACAAGTACACCCATCCCAGGTATGTGTGGGACAACATCGCCGACCTGGCCTACGGCTATGCTTGGCAGGACCTCGACGATAGTCCCGAGCTGCCTTTCTTCGAGACCCGCCGCAAGAGCAACGATAAGATTGACCTTACCAGTGCCATTTCGTGGAATGCCTATCGCGGTTGGGGCGCCAGCTTCACGGCCAACCTCAAGACCCAGTTCGGCAAAGGCTATGAATATAAGGGCGTGGGAGCCAACCAGACCGAGAAGGTCATCTCCGACTTCTTTGCTCCTGCCTACCTGACCACCGCTCTCTCTTTCGAACACAAACGCACCGACTGGTCCGTCTCCCTCTCTTTCTTGACTGGTAAGACCACTTTCGTCTACAACGACTCGTTGATTGCTGCCGGACGCACCTATGGAGTCCTGCAGGATCCTGCGAAGTTCAACAAGAAAGACCCCTCAACGTTCAAACACGCCTACTTCGCTCTCGGTAGCTATGTGAAACTCCAGTACCTGAGAAAAGATGTGCTGCCTAACCTCGACCTCTATGCCCGTGCTGAGCTTTTCTATGATTACAAGAAACCGAAGCACATGGCATGGGACGCCATCAACGCCTTTGTGCCTGATCCTGAGAATCCCGACCTGGTGCCCACCAAGGACTACTCTCTCTCCGACGGCGAGACATGGGCTGACTTGAAAGGCAAAAGCTGGCTGGCCAAGCGTGCCTTCGAGACTGACCTCGACTTTGAGTTGAAGCTGGACTACCGTCTTGCAAGCTTTATCTCGGCCAACCTTGCGTTGAACTTGAAGTGGGATACCGACTTCAGCGGTATGGGCAAGTGGGGCCACTGGCAAGTGTACCAGATGGCCGGTGTACAGTTCTATTTGAACTGGAAGACCCCCAAGGAATAGGTAACCCCTTGGAGCTGTAATACATGATGGGGTGCGGCGGCTGAAAGCCGCCGCACCCTATCTTTGTTTGGTGGCGGACAGAACGGACAGACTCCGACACCGGCCCGCAGTGATTTCTGTTTTTCCCCAAAAATCTCTCGCTCTTGCGCCGTTTAAGGGCCGTTCTTGCGCCGTTCTCCGGAACGGAGAAAAAGCGGTGCGACAGAGGGGATGCAGCGGCGGAACAACGGGGTCGCGTCGCGGAAGCATGGAAAACAGCCCGAAATCCAACCCCGGCGCGGGTTTGCGGCCATACCGGCGGGTGTTGTGGGCCAAGAAAAATGTTAATTAATCGTAAATAATTCCCAAAATCGGGGGTTGTGGGGTCTTTATAGATGAAAAAAAAATTGAAGCGAAAAAAATCGGAATGTTAAATATTTGCATTTCTTTGGGAATATGGCTATATTTGCAGACAGAAGTGTATATACGGTTTGGATGGTATGTAATTGATATATGGATAGATATTGTTATTGTTAAATAGTAATATGATTTAAAAAATGAAGAAGTATCTCTATTTGTTGGTTTTTCTGGCGTTGCAGTTTTCAATCAGGGCGCAGGACACTGTGTCCCCGTTCACCACTTTCGGCTATCCTGTCTATGGCCACGACTCTATGATATCTTTCTTAGGCGGCGTAACTGTGGGAGATTTTGGTTTACCTTATATTGGTTTTCCAGATGATTGTGATGGTATAATAAACCATTATTTAAATCCCAATCATCCAAAAGAATACGCACAGGCATATAGATTCATAGCCAAACAACTGAGGGTGATAACCGGTGTTGCTTTGCCACTCGACATGCGGTCGGATACAATCAACGGCAAGGTTTATAACAATCATGCCCGCATATGGGGAGCGTATGTTACCTTTGACAGCGGTGACTTTTGCCACCCGACCATCCATCGTTCAAGAAATTGGATAGGAATAGACTCCCTGACTCCATACAACTATCATATCGCTATCCGGAACAGCAAATCGGAATGCCCAACCGACACAGTTATCAATGCATACATCTTTTACTTCGACACCCCGATCGAGGTCACTGATACTTTTTTTATAGGGCTTTACTGTAAGCGGGTCAATACATGGGATGGATATGAAAGTATTAGATATTTAAATTGTATGGCTTTCAATGATAGTGTAGAATGGGTGTGTCCAATTTTCTATTGTGCGATGAATGATACTGGAGTTATTGATGATATTAGCATGCTATATTTTCCATATCAACCGTTTTATTTTCCTGTGTGTCCGATTTTTTCGGTGCCGGACACGGACAGTTTCGGGTGTCCTGAGGTGGATGGGTTTGCCTATGCAGGGATGATTGGCGGTTCGCCCACCTTTGTGTGGGACACCTCCGGGGAGCATGATCTGTATCAGCTGGCTTACGGGCCGTATGACGCTCCGCTGGACAGCCTGCACATAGCCGAGACCGGCGGGCGTTACCTTGAGCTGTTTGACAACTCGTTGAGGCCGGATGTCTATTACCAGGCCCGCTTGCGTGCCCGCTGCCACCACCGCTGCCTCATCCACGACACGGTGATTTGGACGGCATGGAGCACTCCAGAGTATTTCTATACAGGAGAACACATGCCCGACACCACACACCAGAGCATCGCCACAGTGGAGGAGGCACTGCCTTTTGTCATCGTGCCCAACCCCTCGCGTGCGGGGACACGGCTTGTGGTGGAGATAGGGCAGCAGGTGCCGCTGCAAGGCTTGACGTTGACGCTGCATGACGCCGCCGGGCACGAGGTGCTGCGCATGGAGGTGAAGGAACACCGCTTCGCCCTGCCCACGCAAGGTCTGCCCACCGGAGTGTATATGGCGGCACTTGCCTCACCCAAAGGCACCACGGTCAAGAAGATGGCTGTGGAGAATTGAAAGTTGGCAACTTATAATAATTCACTGCAAGGCAATGATAATTAATGTTCTTTTAAAAACATAAACTATCATTAATTATCACTAATACTTGATAAATACAAGGCAATTCGTGTTTAATAGTCAGTATTAATTATCATGAAGGCTCCTTTCTGGTGCATTTTTAGAGGTTACCAATTGAAAATTGAAAAATGAAAGTTGGATGCTGGCGCGGTTTGCCGGCATCCTTTGTTGTTGGATGCTTGGGAAGCGAGTGCAGAGAAAGCTTGCTTTCTTTGCCGAGCCCAAGTAACGTCATGGGACATAAAGAAATGCTGATATGGCAAAAACAGACCAGAAAGGGCAGGATGAATTATCGGAGTCGGCCTAATGACCGATTTGGGTTAAATATCGGTATTTATACTAAGGGGGTGGCAGGGTTACGGAAAATTCGTGTTCAGGTCTAAAAAAAAGAGTGTGTACTTTTGCAGCGGATTTGTAAATAATCGGGAGGGGCACAATAAAGGATGTTTTTCCCCGTTATTTAGGGAAAATTATGTTTAGGCCATGAAGATTTTAGTACTCAATTGTGGTAGTTCATCGCTTAAGTATCAGTTGATTGATGTGGATACCCAGGCAGTCCTGACCAAGGGTCTACTGGAACGCATCGGCTTGGCGAGCGGTATTTTTTCTTACACCTGCAAGGGCGAGAAGCATGTGACCGAATGTCCCATTCCCTCACATACCGAGGGTCTGCAAATGGTAATGAATGCACTGCTGGACCCCGTGACGGGTGTGATTGGTTCCATTCAGGAGGTGTCGGCTGTGGGACACCGCTTTGCCCACGGAGGAGAGTTTTTCAGCCATAGTGTGCTCATCACCCCGCAGGTGCTGGAGCAGGCCCGTTCGCTCACCGACCTTGCTCCGCTGCATATTCCCGGCAATATCATGGGAGTTGAGGCAATGGCGACAGTGTTGCCCGGTATACCGCAGGTGGCGGTGTTCGACACGGCTTTCAACCTGACGATTGAACCCAAGAACTACCTCTACGGCATACCCTATGAGTTTTATGAGCAGTATGGCATTCGTCGCTATGGATTCCATGGAACAAGCCACCGCTTTGTAGCCAAGAAGGGTGCCAAGATGATAGGCAAATATTGGAAAGACCTGAAGATTATCACCTGCCATCTAGGCAGTGGCGCCAGTATCTGCGCCATAGACCACGGCAAGAGTGTGAACAACAGCATGGGCATGACCTCTCTCGAGGGGCTGACCATGGGGTCGCGTTGCGGCGACATCGATGTGGGGGCTTTGCTGTATCTGATGGAGAAGGCCAACCTGAGTGTGCAGGAGACAAACGATATCTTGTATAAAAAGAGCGGACTGGTAGGTCTGACCGGCGGAGCTCAGGACATGCGCGACATCTGGGCTGGCCGAAACAACGGCGACCAACGCTGCATCCATGCCTTCGATGTCTTTGCCCAGCGTTGCAAGAAGTATATCGGAGCTTTCGCGGCACAGATGAACGGCTGCGACCTGTTGGTGTTCACCGGTGGCATAGGCGAGAACGCCTGGTTCATGCGCCACGCCATCCTGCAGGATATGGACTGGCTCGGGATTGACATCGATATGGAGCTGAACGACCGCACCTCGGGCGAGGATGCCATCATCTCGGTGCCCGGTGCCCGAGTCACCACGGCCGTAGTGACTACCGATGAAGAGCTGGCCATCGCCATCGACACCTACAAGATTATCTCTGCCAAATAACAGGGTATGTATAGCTTTAGGGCAACACTCGTGCAGAACATGGGAATGGATGCCGCCTATGTGGTGGTGCCGTATGATTTGCGCAGGGAGTTCGGCAAAGGGAGGCTAAAGGTGAATGCCACCTTCAACGGGGTCCCCTACAGCGGAAGCATAGTGAACATGGGTGTGAAGGACGACGAGGGTAATATATGCTATATACTCGGGGTTACCAAAGCTGTCCGCAAGCAGATAGGAAAGACGTTTGGGGACGAGATAGAGGTGACCTTCACACCCGTGTGAGCGCCCTCGGCAAAGGCAGTTGTGAAGGGTACAAGTTGCATAACTTTAGGCGTTAGCAAATAGTGCAGAGGTGTTGCGAGGTGTATATGGTCGGGGAACGGTTAACTTTGATTTGTGATTTATTTCTATTATGTCATTTTTTTTTAGTATTTTTGCAGCATGAAAATTAATCCTATTTTTAAGGTCCGCAAAGTGGCGGGCGAGAATATTATCCTGTTGCAGGGTAAGACAAACGGGGACATGACCCGTGTAGTGGCTTTTAATGAGTCGGCATTGCTGATGTGGGATTCCTTGCAGGGCAAGGACTTCACGGTGGAAGATGCCGCGGCAGTATTGTTGGACAATTACAATGTGGACGAGGCTACCGCGCACGCCGATGCCGCCAAATGGGTGGAAACCATCCGTGAGAACGGCCTGCTGTTGCCTGAATAAAGAAGTGCGACATGGCAGACAGTATCTCATTCTTGATTGCAGGACACAAGTTCCGCGTTGTGGGAGACAATGAGGCAGCAATGTTGAGGACGATGCCGGGCTTCCCGGTGTTCGTGTCCGAGTATGACGAACCGGAGTGGCAAGTGGTGTTCGACCAGCCCCTGAAGAAGCCGGAGCGCTGGCATGTGCTCTATGACTTCATCTTCGAGGCCGACATCATGTCGTGCAAGTTCGCCAAGACCAGCGAGGCCTATTATTTCACCATGGAACCCTACGACGGGACTACGCCTCACCTGTTGATGCGCTACGTGAAGGGGAGCAAGGTGGTGGAGGCCACGCATGGCGGCGATATGGACATGCTGCGCTTTGCCTTATGGATGGCTTTGGCCATGCTCTCTTTGCCGAGCAAAATGACCTTGGTCCATTCCTCCACGATTGTCCATCAGGGCAAGGCTGTGCTGTTCCTTGGCGAGTCGGGCACTGGCAAGAGTACGCATACGCGCCTCTGGCTGAAGAGTATCCCCGATGCCCATCTGCTCAACGACGACAGTCCTGTGCTGGCCATGGAGAATGGCGAGGCGGTAGTGTATGGTTCGCCCTGGAGCGGCAAGACCCATTGCTACCATCAGCTGCGCTTCCCCCTGGCCGGTGTGGTGCGACTCTCGCAGGCCCCGTACAACAGCATCCGCCGTCTGAGCGTGGTAGAGTCCTTCTCCGCGCTGCATCCCTCCTGTCCTCCCGCCTTGGCGCAGGACGACATGTTCCAGGATTTGATGGTGGATATGCTCTCGGATGTCCTGTCCGTGGTGCCGGTTTTCCATCTGGAATGTCTTCCCGACGAGGATGCCGCCTGGACAAGCCACGATGCCATCTTCAAGGCACAAAACATGTAGTTGACAATCTTTTACTGTGGTGAGAACAATCCATATATCATTACCCAACAGCCCCGACAATTTCCTTTTGGTGGAGATGTGCGAGCGGCTCAAGGCCGGCCAAACGGTGACCATGCTGTTTGGCGGCGACAGCATGCTGCCTATGATTAACGGCAATGGCGACAAAATCAGGCTCCGCCCGCTTGATGCCGACGAGAAGTGCATCCCGGGGAAAGTGTATCTTTTCTTCGACGGGAACCACTATATCATCCACCGACTGATGAGGATAAGCAACGGTGTGTACGATTTTCGGGGCGACAACTGCTACAAGCACGAGCATGTCCGTCGTCAGGATGTGCTCGCACAGTTGATGACCGTGATACGTCCCAGCGGCGAGGAAGTGGACTGCGAGGGCGAATGGTGGACAAAACGGTCGCGCAAAGTGGTGCTCCGCCGCACCGTGAAGAACACCGTGGCCAAGGTCGCCAGCCGGAAGGCTCGCAAGCGTTGGGCAGTGTTGTACTTCATCCTGTTGGCAGTCTTGATGTGGGCTCCGCTCAACGGTTTGGGGCTGCCCCTGGACAACTTTGTATTTGGGTTGCGTCTCGACCATCTGCTGCACGGCCTTGTGTTCATTCCCTGCCCTTTCTTCTTGATGGATTTCCTCAAGCGGCGCAAAGTCTTGATACTTGTTATGGCTTTGGCGATAGGGCTTTTCACCGAATTTATACAGTATCTGTTGCCCTATAGAGGGTTCGATGTGAACGACCTCATAGGCAATGGTCTTGGAATCCTTTTGGGGTGGATCGCTATACTGCCTTTCCTGTTGCGTCACCCGAAATATTAACTAACTATTAGCAACGTTTAATATGTCAGACACACTTGTAATCACTCCGACATACAATGAGAAGGAAAATATAGAGAATATCATTCGCAAGGTATTCTCTCTCGAGAAAGAGTTCGATATGCTGATTGTCGAGGACAACTCGCCCGACGGCACCGCCGATATTGTCAAACGGTTGATGCAGGAGTTTCCCGAACGGCTCTTTATCAAGGAACGTAAAGGCAAGTTGGGACTCGGAACCGCCTATCTCGACGGTTTCCGCTGGGGTCTTGAGCACGGCTATGAATACATGATTGAGATGGATGCCGACTTCTCCCACAATCCCGACGACCTGCCAAGGCTCTACGAGGCTTGCTCTACCGGCAAAGGCGATGTGGTGGTGGGTTCACGCTACGTGGATGGCAAAATCAGCGTTGTGAACTGGCCCATGGGACGACTGATGATGTCCTATTATGCTTCGGTATACGTCCGCACCATCACAGGCATGAAGGTGATGGACGCCACGGCAGGCTTTGTATGCTATAGCCGCAAGGTATTGGAGAAGATGAAGTTCGACAAGGTGAAATTTGTCGGCTACGCTTTCCAGATAGAGATGAAATACACTGCCACACGGCTGGGCTTCCGCCTCTACGAGGTCCCCATTGTCTTTACCGACCGTGTCCTTGGCACTTCGAAAATGAGCATGAAGATATTCAAAGAGGCCTTCTTCGGAGTGTTCAACCTCCGTTTTCGCAACTGGAAGAATTATTGATTGCATTATAGTGCCTAAAACGCAATCATTTATTAACATCTTAGCACATTCAAATTGTATCGCCGTAATATGAGAAGAATTATCTTTTTTGCTGCAGCGTTGATGCTCACCCTCAGCGTGACCGCTCAGAACAAGATGCTCAGCTCCAAGCAGCTGATGACTAGAGGCCTCTACCCCCAGGCCACCATGAGGGGGTTCCAGTTTGTCGGTAACACCGACCAGATAGCCTATGTGCAGGACACCGTGCTCTACATGGGCAATCCCGGCAAGACCAAAGCCCGTCTCACCCTCGGGGCATTGAACAAGGCGCTTGTCGCCTCGGGCGAGGAGTCGTTGTCCTATTTCCCCTACTGCAAAATACTTAACGACAAAGAACTCCGCTTCAATGCCGCCGGCAAGGTGTTGCTCTACAACATGGCCAAGAAAACCCTGTCGGTAATAGCCAAATACCCCACTCAGGATGCCCAGCATCTCGACATGGAGGAGAACTATTACCGTACGGCCTATACCTTTGGCAACAATCTGTATGTCAAAGACGGTGGTGTTGTCTACCCCATCGAGTCTCCCGACCAGGACATCGTCTACGGCCAGTCCGTCCATCGCAACGAGTTCGGCATTGAAAAGGGCACCTTCTGGTCTCCCAGAGGCAACTATCTGGCCTTCTACCGCATGGACCAGTCCATGGTGACCGACTATCCCATGGTGAATACCACCGCCCGCATCGCCCGCGAGCAACCCTTCAAATACCCCATGGCCGGCATGAAGAGCCACGAGGTCACCGTAGGTATTTATGACGCGTCGCAGCGCTCGGTCCTCTATCTCGACACCCGTCGCGACGAGTCCTCCGTCTCCGAACGCGAGAACTACCTCACCAACATCAGCTGGGATCCCAACGAGGTCTATCTCTATATCGCCAAAGTCAACCGCGAGCAGAACCGCATGTGGCTTGAACGCTATTATGTGGCCGACGGCGAGTTCGACACCGTTCTCTTCGTCGAATCCGACAACCGCTATGTCGAGCCCTGCGACCCCATGACTTTCGTCCCCGGCCATCCCGACCAGTTCCTCTGGTTCAGCCTCCGCGACGGCTACAAACACCTCTACCTCTACAATACCGACGGCCAGATGCTCCGCCAGGTGACCAAGGGCAACTACGAGGTGCAAGGCATTATCGGCTTTGATGCCAAGGGCGAGAATGTCTTCGTATACGCCAACAAAGAGAGTGCCATTGGCCTTGCTGCCTACCGCGTCAACCTCGCCACTGGCAATATGACCCTCCTCACGCCTGCCAAGGGCACCCATTCGGTCATTGTCAACAGCAAGGGCACCATGCTTATCGACGCCTACAACAGTGTGGAGAATCCCGGCTGCGCCCAAGTCATCGATATCAAGAAAGGCAAGACCGTTGCCACACTCTATCAGCTGGACAACCCCCTGGCCGATTATGCCATGCCCGGCATTGAGATGGGCACCATCAAGGCTGCCGACGGCGTCACCGACCTCTACTATCGTCTTATCACGCCCCCCAATATGAAACCCGGCGAGAAATACCCCACGCTGGTGTATGTCTACGGCGGTCCTCACAGCCAGCTGGTGACCGACACATGGCTGGGTGGCGGCAACCTCTACTTCCTCTTCCTTGCCCAGCAGGGCTATGTGGTTTTCACCGTCGACAACCGTGGCACCGACAACCGCGGCTTCGAGTTCGAGAGCTGCACCCACCGTCAGCTCGGTACCATCGAGATGGCCGACCAGATGGAAGGTGTCAAGTTCCTGCAGTCCCTGCCCTATGTCGACAAGAACCGCATGGGTGTGGAAGGATGGAGCTTTGGCGGCTTCATGACCATCACCATGAAACTGGCTCACCCCGAAGTGTTCAAGGTAGGTTGTGCCGGTGGCCCTGTCATCGACTGGAAGTGGTACGAAATCATGTACGGCGAGCGTTATATGGATATGCCCCAGGAGAACCCCGAAGGCTATGCCAACAACTCCCTCCTTGCCAAAGCCAAAGACCTCCAAGGCCGACTGCTGGTCATCCACGGTGCCGAGGACAACACCGTCGTGTGGCAGCATAGTATCGAGTTCATCGATGCCTGCATCAAAGCCGGCAAACAGGTCGACTACTTCATCTATCCCCACCACGAGCACAACGTCCGCGGCTACGACCGCATCCATCTCTACGAGAAGATGTTCGACTACTACGAAACATTCCTGAAATAGGTTTTTGTTTACATGACTGTGCAGAGGTGACGCATTTTGTCGCCTCTGCTTTTTTTGTACTAAAGAAAAAAGTTGTGATCTTTGTTAATAATTCTCCTGTAGCCAGTGGCCGAAAAAGAAGTCGCTGACGCGGTACTGTCCGTTGTCTGCTGTCACGATGTCTTTTTCAAGTAGCACCCGCAGTGCCGATTGGACGGTGCTGACCGAATCTAATGCATGCTTTTTGACAAATGCTTGCGAGGTGACAGCTTTCACGCTACCCTCTTTGCCAATGGCTTGAAGCAGCCTCTTTTGCTTGGACGACAGGATGTTGAGTTGCATCATATATGACCCTTCTTGCACCTGTATGATGTTCTTCTGTGCCAGGTCAAGGTGTTCCAGTGTGCAGGTATCGCCTGGTCCAGTGAGCGCAAACAACTCGTTCATGAGCATCTGCATGTACCATGTTGTGGCATGGTAGTCCGTATAGACTTGTGCGATAACAGATGACTCAATCTGTTTATCATACTGGGCAAAGAGTCTGGTTGCAAATGCTGTGTACACATCCAGTTTGAGAGGCTTCAAGTCCATCAGTTGTGCATTCTGATAGAATGGGCGTGATTTCGATAGGAAGATTTGGTTGATGGTGTGCTGTTTGCTGCCACTGAACAGAAATGTGGTCTGTCGACAATTTTGTATCATGCTGCGCAGCAGTGCCTCAATGCGCTGTTCTGGGAATTCGGCAATTTGTTGAAACTCGTCGAGTGCTACAATGCACGGTATGGATGAAGACTCTAAATAGTCGAAAATCTCTTCAAGCGTTGTTGCAGGTTGTTCAATGGCACCAATTCCTACCTCCAGTTTGGGTTCGCCGGTGACAGAGTCAAAGCGGACACCTGCCCGCAGGGATTTCATGTATTGGAAAAAGGTTTCCCAGTGCTGGGTCTTCTTTGCCTTTAGTCTTTCGAAGACACTCCGCCCCAATATGTAGCACATCTCCTGTAAAGAGGATGCTGGGTAGAGGTCTACAAAGAAGGTTGTGTACCGTTCCTGAATTGTTTCTTGGCGAAACAGGTGGTGGATTAAGCCAGTTTTGCCCATTCTGCGGGGTGAAACAATCACCGTATTTCGTCCATTGTCGATTTGCTTGATGAGAAAGTTCGTTTCTTCCTCTCGGTCACAAAAAAACGCTTCCGGGATGTCCTTTGAAATAATGAAAGGATTTGTTATATTATTGTATTTCATCATAATATACGTTATTTAATATTCAATTATTACTTTTTAAATAATTGCAAATATAATAATTTTCTTTTAGTTCGATAACTTTTTGTTTCATGATGTGTGGTGGTGCTGGGAATAGAGTACTGGTGAGGGGTATGGGAGGAACTTGAGGGGAGTGCGCTTTTAGCATCTGATGGCAGAAAAAAAGCTGTTAATTGGTAAAAAATGTGTACTTTTGCAGGCAGTAAATTCATGCGGTTATGCTGAAATACATTGCAGATAAGGAACATTACACGGAGGTGCTGTCGCGGTGCGAGGGCGTGAAGCACGACCTCTGGATTGCGACGGCGGACCTGAAGGATCTCTATGTGGCCAAGGGGCGCGACGCCGAGCCTTTCCTTGCCGTGTTGGACCGTCTGCTGCACCGTGGCGTGGAGGTCCGCCTGCTGCATGCCAAGGAACCCGGAGCAAACTTCAGGCAGGATTTCGACCGCTTCCCTGGGCTGTGGTCGCGGCTGGAGAGACGGCTCTGCCTGCGGGTACACTTCAAGATAATGATTTTCGACTGCTCGACGGCCTATATCGGCTCTGCCAACCTGACGGGTGCGGGCATGGGCATGAAGAGCGCCGACGGACGCAATTTCGAGGCGGGCATCCTCACCGACGAGCCGTCGCTGGTGGATGCCGCCGCCGACCATCTGGAACGGGTGTGGCTCGGCCGCAACTGCGGCACCTGCCGCCACAAGCATATCTGCGGCGACCGCCCGGAACCCGAGGCAGTGATAAAATGATACCTAATGATGATAAAGCAATAAATCAGAAGAAATGCAGGATTTTGCAGCCATAGACTTCGAGACGGCCAACGGCGAACGCAGCAGTGTATGCAGCGTAGGGGTGGTTGTGGTGCGTGGCGGCGAGGTGTGCGACCGTTTCTACAGCCTCATCCAGCCCGAGCCGAATTACTACACGTGGTTCTGCCAGCGTGTTCACGGCTTGGGACCCAGCGACACCGACAGCGCCGAGGTGTTCCCCAAGGTATGGGCGCGCGTGGCACCGTTGATTGAGGGGCTCCCCTTGGTGGCCCACAACTCGCCTTTCGACGAGGGTTGCCTCCGTGCGGTGATGCGGGTGTACCAGATGGACTGGCCCGATTACAGGTTCTACTGCACTTGTCGGGCGGCACGCCGCAAGCTGAAGTTTCTGCCCAACCACCAACTTCACACGGTGGCCGAAGCCTGCGGCTACAATCTCAAGAATCACCATCACGCCTTGGCCGACGCCGAGGCCTGCGCCGCCATTGCCATTCAGTTGTTGTAATTACAGCTGGTTGCCCAGCTTCTGTACATCTCACGTTTGGCATCGAGAAGCAGTCGCGCCCTTCAATCAAGCCTCGTTAGTGGGTGCTTACAGCATCGTTATCCGATATATTGATTGATAACGATGCTGTAACAATGCTGTATCGATGCAGGATTGAACGACGTTAGTGCGGAATGGCAGCCGTGGGGTTCAGGGCACGGGGTCGTAGCCCGAGCCGCCGAAGGGGTTGCAGCGCAGTATACGCTTGAAGGCGAGCCATCCGCCTTTGAGGGGGCCGTGCTTTTTGATGGCTTCGACGGCGTATTGCGAGCAGGTGGGGGTATAGCGGCAGGTGGGCGGTTTGAGGGGCGAGATGCAGGTGCGGTAAAACCAGATGAGGGCCAGCATGACCTTCGACAGAAGGGTCATCAAGAGCTGGTATAGGGCGTAAACCCCTTTGCACAGGGTGTTCCAGATGGCGGCGAGGGCGTTCATGGCTGCGGCTGGGTGGGGGTGTCGAGGTGTTGGGTAATCTGTTCGATGAGTGTGAGCGTGAGGCGTTCGTATTTGTGGTTGAGGGTGTGGAAGTCGAATATCTCGTTGTGGATGTAATTGAGTGCGAGGACAAGGGTGGCGCCGTGGCTGTCAAGGAATTGGTAGAGAGTGGGTTTGTGCGTGCGGTAGCATTCGCGGGTGAGCCGTTTGACGCGGTTGCGGTCGACGGCGTGGTGGAATTTCTTCTTGGAGGTGGCGATAAGTACTTGTGCCGGGATGTTGTCGGGCAGTGTGCCAGAGGGGCAGAGCATCCAGTGAACGCTGTAAGGGTAGGCCATGAACCTGTGGCCGGATTGGAACAGGGTGTCGATGAGTTTCTTGCTGCAGAGGCGCTCCTGTTTGCAGAAGGTGTACATGGTGGACTATTCTACTTTGCCCGCAGCCCCGGCTTCTGCTCTGATTTGTGCCTCTTTAGCGGCAAGGCGTTCGGCTCGGCGTGCGGCGGCCTGTGCTTTGCGTTCTTCCTGCAGTTGTTTGTATTTGGCTTTGTTGGCGAAGACCGACTTGGGTTTCTTGGCCGTGCCTGAGGATGCCACGGTGCCTTTGTGTGCGCTGTCCTTTTTCAGAGCCGAGGGACGGGTGATTACGGCTTCGTCCTGTCCCTTGCCGTTGATGTAGTTCTCGATAGCCATGGCCATGGAGGGCGAGGCTTTGGTGGGAGCGGCAATGGAGAGTTTGATGCCGGCGGCTTTGAGGGCAGCATGGGTGGAGGGGCCGAAGGCGGCGATGGTGATGTTCTCGTCGGCGACGTTGGGGAAGCTCTGCAGCAGCGAGCGGACGCCGATGGGTGAGAAGAGGCAGACAACGTCGAAGTCCTTGAGGTTGAATTGGGTCAGGTCGCGGGGTACGGAGGTGTACATGGTGGCCTTGGTGTATTTGAACTTGGCCTTGTCGAGCATCTTGGTGTATTCGGTCTGCTTCTCGTCGGAGCAGGGGAAGAGGAATTTCTCTTCGCGGTGCTTGGAGAGGATTTCAATGAGCTCGGAGAAGTACTGGTTACCGAAGAATATCTTGCGTTTGCGGTACTGGATGTAGTTCTGGAGGTAGTGGGCGATGGCCTCGGAGGTGCAGAAGTACTTCATGCTGTCGGGGATGACTTCGCGCAACTCTTTGGCAAGACGGAAGAAGTGGTCGATAGAGTTCTTGCTATTGAAGATGACGGCTGTGTATTCGGTGAGGTGAATGCGTGATTTGCGGAATTCTGATACGGTCAGACCGACGACTTCGAAGAATTTGAAAAAAGTGATGTCTACTCCGTATTTTGTGACTAAATTCTTGTAGGGCGATTTCTCCAAATCGGCAGGTTCGGGCTGCGAAACGAGGATTTTTTTGATTTTCATGAACTGTGTTACTATTTACTCAACTCTCAAACTATAAATACATTGCAACTTTTGCAAGCACGATAATCGGTAGGATTTCGAGAATGCAAAGATAATAAAAAAGATAGAATTTTGGAGTTTTTGAATTTGTTAAAATTAGTTGCATGCCCCGAACAAGGCGTACTATGAAGAGGAGAGCGAGGATTCCGATGAGGATGTAGAGGAAGGTTTGTCCGACGCGGTCGGTGTAGAAGATGAAGAAGGCGAAACAGGTGGCGACGATGGCGTAGAGGAGGTGGAAGATGTAGTTGCTCGAGAGGTATGTGTGGACGGATTCGGTGTTGTCGAAGGCGTTGCCGAAGAGGCGGATGATGCCGTTGCGGGAATAGTAGACCACGCAGGCTGCCAGCAGGGAGATGAGGAAGGTGAGGATGTCGAACCAGATGTTGGCCAGGCGTGGGGCGTAGGAGAAGTAGGCGATGAGGACGACGGGGAGGAGCATGAGGGGCGCGATGATGGCTTGGTCGGTGGCGTGGGTGAGGTTGGAGTCGCGGAGGGTGCGGTCCATGGCGCGGGAGTCGATGGCGGAGTGGAGCAGGTCGAGGATACCGATTTGTTTGTTGCGCAGGAAGATGCAGATGAGTGTGATGGAGAGGGCTATGAAGATGAGGGGCCATCCGGGCGAGCCTTGGTGTTGGATGGCGATTTCGTGGGTGTTCTCGACGGGGAGCAGGTGGTGGGTGAAGAGGCTTTTGTGCAGCACGGGTTCTATACGGCCGACAGGGGTGAAGATGGTGTCGTAGGCGCACAGTGTGTGCAGGCTGTCGGCGGTGGTGTCGGCAAGAGTTGTGTAGGGTGGCAATGTGTCTATTTGCAGCATGGGCTATCGGATAACTGTCATTTTCTGTATGTACACGCCTGCGCTGAGGGGCAGGACGAGTGTGTATGTGCCTAAACGTAGATGGGTGGTGGAATATTGTGTGGAAGAGGTATGTCGGTGTATTTTTATTTTGTCGACGGTGCGGCCAAGGTTGTCGATGAGGGTGATGGTGCGGTCGACAGGCTGGCTGTCGTGGGTGATGCGGATGAACGAGGAGGCGGGGTTGGGGCTGATGGTGAAGGGCCGGAGGGCTTGCTCCCCGGGGTGGGGGATGGCTATTGTGTGGGTGTCGGCCATGGGGGTGCCTGCCGGTTGCTGCCACAGGGCAAGCGGCAGCCGGAGGTCGTCGATGCGTGCGCAGTCGTCGTGTAGGCTTCCCGAGGCATCTTTCCGGTAGACCCATTCCAGACGGTGTTGGCCGGCGGGGAGGAGGCGGGCGTATCGCTGCCACCCCGTGTTGCCGCTCCAATAGCCGCGTCGATAACCATCGATATAGAAGTAGAGCCAGTCGGAGTGTTGGCTGGAGAGGTTGTAGAAGAAGGAGACGGAGTCGTCGACGATGGTGTTGATGTCGAGGACCAGCGACGATTGCAGGGCGTTGTCGATGGGTGCCGAGCGGGCGCAATAGGTTCCATTATGGGGTGCGAGGGAGTCGATAAGCCAGTGGTAGAGGGTGGGGTGCTGCCAAGGGAGGTTGGAGAAGTCGGCAGTCTCGAACGGCTCGGTGGTGCGGTGACAGGTGAGCCAATAGGTGTAGGTGTGGTGCCAATCGCCGTAGTGGGGTGTGAGCGACAGCTGCAGATGGGTGAGGCTGTCCGGGGTTCGGAACGGGATGGTGAATTGTGACGGGCAGGGGGTGAGGGGTGTGGCCTCGTATGAAGCAAGGGACAGGAAGAAGGAATCGGCCGGGTTGGCCAGCGTGACGGAAAGTAGGTAGTCGTGGCCAGGCAGCAGGAGGCGGCAGGGGGTGGCGTCGGGCTCGAGTATCTGCAGTTGGGTGAGGAGGGGACGCCGGTCGGGTAGGGGGATATTGAGGGGCAGTGTGCTGTAGACTGTGCCGGTGCTGTCGTGTAGTGTAATGATTGCGGAGAGGAGCGGCTCGGAGCCGGGCTGGCAGTCGTGGAGATTGAAGGCCAGTAGGGTGTCGGCCAGACTGGGGAGGAGAGGGAGGTCGATGGCTGGGAAGGCGGGCAGGATAACACCCGGAGCTTCGCCCTGAGTCAGCGACAGGCTGTGATGGAGGGCAGGGGAGAGGCCTTGGTTCTTGACGCGGAGATGCAGCAGGGTGTCGTCAAGGCTGCAGTCGACAACGGCAAGGTATGGCCGGGAGGAGTGATGGACGGTGAACTGCTGGCTGTTGCAGAGGGCATCGGGACGGGTGGCTGTGAGGGTGATGCTGTCGGCATCGATGCTGCGGTCAAGCAGAAGGGTTATCTCGCCGTTTTCAGGAACCACAGCGGTGCCCAGAAGAAGGGTGTCGGCAGTGGCGGTGATGCGGGCATGGGGGGTGCAATGCAGGTGGAGCGTGGTTTTCCCGACCCATAGACTGTCGTCGAGGACGAGCGTGAGGGTGTCGGGGTCAGGCCAGAAAGGCGTCATGGAGGGGTCGCCGAGCAGGCAGTAGGTTTCCCAATAGAAGGCATCAAAGGGTGAGCCTGCGGTGGTCACTGCGCGGCAGCCATGATGCATCATGTCGCCGAGGGTGAAGGGCTCGGCAGGCATATAACTGTTGGCGGTGTTGATGATAACCGGGTCGAACGCTCCGGGCAGCGAGGGGTCGTAGGGAGGAGTGATGGAAAGAGGATATTTGGCCCCGACTGCCCAGTAGTAGTCCTCGGCCCAGAGGGTCTCGTTGGTGGCGCCGATAATGCCCACAGCGCCGCCATCGGGTTTGCGGAGCAGCCGTTCGCCTAAGCAGTCGCCGCCGAAAGCATTGGCCCGGCAGCAGTTGTTGAAGAAAAGGGTGGGAGTGGAGAGCGGCAGGGAGTCGACATCGTCCACAGTGAAGGAGGGGTTGGCCCATCCTGTCTGGGTGCAGTGGGCGGTGTAGTTGACGAATGTATTGGCACCGTTGATGGCGAGGAGGATGCTGTCGCGCTGCGAGGCGGAAGCGGGGTTGCGGAAACAGACGGTGTCGACGTCGGGGCGGTGCGTGGCCGAGAGCGTGGCGAGGTAGTTGACCTGCCCGTTGGTGGTGACGGGTGCGGGAGTGCGGCTCTCGCTGCCTGCCACGAGCAGCAGTTGGGAGAGCTGCTGAGCGTAAGCCCCTTGCTCGTAGGCGACAATCTTGTCAATCACCCGAGCCAGCTGCAGGGTGTCGGCTACCGACAGGCGTCCGACCATGGCTTCGGGCAGATAGTCGCCGGTGTATTCGGCATAGTAGAGGTCGGTGATGTGGATGTTGAGGCCGTCGGGAGTGTGCTTTCCGGAGAAGGAGGGAATGCGTTCCATGTCGCCTACCAGCAGGATGTAGGTGCGCGGGTGGGGGCGAGAGGAGTAGAGGCGGGAGAGCGCGGCGCGGATGCTGTCACGGTGAAGAATCTCGGGAATGACAACTTGGACGAGGAAACCTTGCTGCCGTTTCCATTGGATAAAAGGTTGAAGCGGAGCAAGGAGGTCGGCCGGAACGACGATGTGGTAGTGTCCGGCATAAGTATCATGATGCAGGTCGGCGGATTTTGATTCGGGGGGAAGAAGGATAGCGGTTTTCTCGGCTGGGGCAATGGGCGTGCCGGACTTGGTGACATAATCCTGCCCGCTCACCGTCAGCGGGGTCAGGATGGCGCAAGCGAGTGCAAATGCCAGTTTTAAATATTGGAAGGTGTCCATTTTCGAATTGCAAAAATAGGCAAAAAAAGCAATATAATAAAAAAAAGTTGTATATTTGCAGATTGAATCAAAGGGTTGCCGGGAAGGCTGTTGAGCGAGATGTTCGGTGTAATGGTGCTGAGAAACAGCTGGTTCGCTCCTTTTGGCTCAAAGCTGTACCCATAAAGGGCAGCAGGATGTAAAGTGTTGCAAAATTAAATACTGTAATATATGAAACATCTAAGGTTACTATTGGTTTTGGCTGCGGTGCTACTGCCGTTTGCCGTGGGTGCTCAGGTGTATGTGAGCGATTATTCGTTTAGTACATACAACTCGTCGTTCACCTCCATTTCGTCTACCGGGACAGAGTTGACGCTTAACACCCTCAATTCATCCCAACAAATCACGCTGCCCTTCACGTTCCCCTTTGGGCAGGAGAGCTGCACCACGTTGACGGTGGGTTCCAACGGCCAGATAGGTATTGGCTCGGCCAATCCCTCGTCGGGTTCTTCGTACAGCGCTCATACTACCGACATGAGCATTATCTCGCCTTTGGCGGCTAATTACAATATGAACCCATACCAAGACGGCACAGGCCATGTGTATTACGAGACGCGAGGGACAGCCCCCAACCGCAGTGTGGTGATTGAGTATAACGACCCGGCCATCGACACTACGTTGTCCAACACGTTAATTTTCCAGGCGGTGCTGTATGAGAACGGCGACGTAGAGTTCATCTATGACACCTGTCAGCTGGCATTTCCCAGGACGGTGTATGTCTTCATGCGCGAGCATAATGCCAACAAGGCGGTCAGCATCGCGGGTCCTTGGTCGGCTCCTACCGTTTCTCAAACCATCGCATCGCGCAGCATTTCCCCAACCAGTTTCCCCGCCCAGGGCCTCACGCTCTCCTTTACCCGCGAAGAAAGAAGCTGCCTGCGTCCCCTTAACTTCGTGTGCCGTTCGTCAGCACGTGTCGACAGCATCTATCTTGCATGGAATCCCGCTCCCGCCACGGGCACCTGGGAACTGCGCTATGACACTATCGGCACCCCTGTCGACAGCATGCTGCATGTGCAGCAGTACATCACCGATTCCTTCTATGTGTGTACCGACTTGTCGGCCGGTGGGGTGTACGAGGCTTACCTGCGTACCGACTGCGGTGCCGAGATGAGTTTCTGGGAAGGACCTGTCCTGATCACTCCGGGGGCATACAATATGCCTGCCACGGGGTATAACACCATATATGCCTGCGGTGGCACGATATACGACGACGGTGGTGCCACGGGCAATTATTCCCCTAGCTGCAATTCCACCTTGGTTGTGATGCCCTCGTCGGAAGATTCGGCAGTGGTAGTGGACATCGATCAGTATACCGAGTCGGGATATGACTATCTGTATATCTTTGACGGCATAGGTACAAGCGGCACGCCCCTGTATGAAGGTTCCGGCGGCCCCACGACTGTTTCGGGCATCAGTTCCCTGTCGGGTCCGCTGACCGTCCAGTTTGTGTCCGACGGCTCTGTCCAGCGGTCCGGGTTCTCCCTTTCGGTCAGATGTGTGGAGGCGCCTCGCTGCCGGGTGATTACCCAAGTCGATGTTGAACATGTCGCTGGTGCGTCGGCCTACCTTAGTTGGACGGTTGCAGGCATGATGCTTATGCCTTCGGAATACCTGATCACGCTTTACAACCGCACCGACACGACACTGACTCCCATTGTCTACAGTGCTACCGAGCCCTACTATTTCTTGTCCGGCTTGGCTCCGCAGACCGATTATATGGCCACCGTGTCCAGCGTCTGTGGCGAGGACACAATCTTTGGCGACAGCGTCCATTTCAGGACTTTATGCCTTTCGGGTGGAATGTCGAACCCCTCGGGCCTCTCCAATCAATCCATCTCGGGTGTGCCAGTATACACTTCCTATGGTAATACATTTTGTCAGAGTATCTATACTGCTGCCGAGTTGGGAGCAATGGGTGTAAGGGCTGGTGCCATCACAGGCATCACCTATACATGGTCCTCCGCAGGGTCATATACCAAGGACATCATCATCTTCCTGGGTCAGACAAACAACTCCACATTCAGCAGTTTCTCCCCGCTGGCAGGATGCATGACGCAGGTCTATTCCGGCACCCGCACCCCCTCCGATGTGGGCACGGTGGAGTACACCTTCAACACACCCTTTATGTGGGACGGTGTGAGCAACCTCGTGCTGTCGTCCTTTGTCAACCAGCCCGCCGGCGAGAGCCATTACTCCTCTGGTTTCACCGCATACAGTACGAACTGCAGTGTGACTCGCACCATTTATGGCTATAAGGACAACGTAGCTTATACCACAAGCAATATCAGTACGAATACCAGCACCAACGTCAGTGCCTACCGCCCCAATGTCCGGTTCATCAGCCCTTGCGATACATTGGCCACCTGTGTGGCACCCAATGCGTTCATCACCGAACAAACTGCCGATAGCGTGAAGCTGATGTGGGCTCCCGGCAATACCGAGACGGCATGGGACGTGAAATACCGCGCCGAGTCCGATACCAGCTGGACTGTCGTTTACAGCAATATCAGCCAGACCAGTTGCGCCATCGGCAACCTGGCCCCGATGACCACCTATCAGATACGTGTCGTCCCCAACTGTGGAGCTGACACCATCGCGGCAACACTCTCGGTGACAACTCCCTGTTCCTTTATTATGGATCTTCCTTTCACCGAGAATTTCGAATCCTTCACCGCTTCCTCCACAATCGGTTCCCCCATCACGCCCTGCTGGCATCGTGGAACCAGTTACACCTACTCCAGCTACCCCTACCTCACCACCAGCACTCCCTATAGCGGTAACTACTGCATGTATATCTATGGCTCAGCCTCCGCCTATTCCTACCTTGCCCTGCCGGGCATTGGCCACGACATGGACAGCCTGCAGATAAGCTTCGCCGCGCGTTTCACCGGAAGCAATTACGTACTCAAGGTGGGTGTTATGACCGACCCCGAAGACATAAACACCATTACTCAGGTGGGTACAGTCACTCCAACCGCCACCAGCACATGGGAGCTGTTTGAAGTGCCGCTGGCCTCGGGCGGCGACCATGGACAATATATCGTCCTCTATTGCAATGGCTCGCTCAGCTATTGCTACCTCGACAACATCGAGGTGAACTATATCCCCAGCTGTCAGCGTCCCCGCCAGATTACCTCCAGCAACATTACCACCACCACCGCCTCCCTGCATTGGTCTGCACCGGGTGCCAACTATTTCGAGATTGAATACGGTCCTGCAGGCTTTGCCCATGGCTCAGGCAACATCGTCACCAGTTCCGCCGACAGCGTCACCCTCTACGGCCTCAACCACTCCACACGCTACGAGGTCTATGTCCGTGGTCTTTGCACGGCCACCGACACCTCCTTCTGGTCCTTCCCCCATTATTTCAACACCGAATGCGATGAGATAGACATGCTGCCCGTCTCCTTCACATTTGCAGGTTATGGCACCGGTTCGGGCGTGGTACCCAACTGTTGGGCATGCGGAGGCTACAGTTCCTACCCCTACATCACCGTTGCCACCCCCACAGGCGGTCTTCCCACCCCTGCCCTCTACATGTACACCTTTAGTGCCAACCAGACCTATGCTTCCTTGCCCAGGCTGGACAGTGTGACCTACCCTGTCAACATTACACAAGTCTACTTCAGGGCATGGACACCCTCCGTCAACGATTGCTACATTGTGGCCGGTGTGTGCTCCCAGCCGGGAGACCTATTAAGCTTCACGCCTGCCGACACAGTCGTTGTGACCAATACGCCCACCCTCTTCGAAGTAGCCTTCGACAATGTGGCTGGAGCAGGCACTTACATCACCCTCGTCTCCTCCACACTGGGCGGCATCTCCACCAATGTGGTCTACATCGACAGTGTTGCCATTGACCTCATTCCCTCCTGCCAGAAGCCTAACCACCTCCATTCTGTAGGCGTCACCGCCACCACTGCCGACATTGCCTGGAACGAGCGCAACCTCGCCACCACTTGGGAGGTGGAATACGGCAGCCACGGCTTTGTGCTCGGCACTGGCACCCGCCTCACCACCACCACCAATCCCCTCTCTCTCACAGGGCTCAACCCCTCCACCTCCTACGACTTCTATGTCCGGAGCATCTGCTCCACCACCGACACCTCCGATTGGTCCATCGATGTAGGCAACTTCAACACACGCCAGAACCCCGGAGTGATACCCTATTTCTACGATTTCGAAAGCCCCTTGGAGTGGGAGAACTGGCAAACCAACAGCAATACCAACGTCAACTGGTATCGCGACACTGCCGCCACCGATGGCACCCCGGGCTACAACACCGGCTGCTACTACTCGATGTTTGTCTCGGCCGATTCGGGACGCACCTATGGCACCGACCTCAACCAGGTGGTCAATGCCACAGCCTATCGCGACTTTGACTTCGGTCCCGTCGACTCCAGCTTCAGTCTCACCTTCCGCGCCCGTGCCGGTGGCACCCCCTCGGCAGGCTACGATGCCCTCATGGTCTTTTTGGTCGACCCCAACATCCCCGTGGTGGCTTCCTCGTCCAATATCACCTCGCCCTGGGGAAGTGTCCTCAACCTCACTCCCCTGGCCACCGTCCGTGTCAACAATTACTGGAACACCTATACCGTCACCCTCGATGCGCTGTCGGGTGTCCATCGCCTAGCCTTCTTCTGGTTCAACCAGTCCACCGCCGGCACACCCTACCAGGGAGGTTCTGCCGCTGTTGATAATATCAGTATCGATTATATCGCCTGTCCGCGACCTGCCAATGTGAATGCAAGTCAAATCAGCATGACCACTGCCACCCTCGAATGGGACGGCGAACCCGTGACGGCCGACTATCGTTACTACTGCCGTTCGGCATTGGGTACCATAGCGGCCGAAGGATTGATCCACACCAATAGGATACACATCACCAACCTTGACCCTGGCACCCGTTACAACATGATTATCCGCCGTCTCTGCAGCGCCACGGACAGCTCTGCAATGTCGCTCAATTACTCGTTTGTCACCAAACAGTGCAACGACGGGTTTATCGACACCATAGGCGACCCCTCTTCCACCTCCACCACTTATATGATTCCTACCAACAACTATTGGAAGTATTCCTATTGCCAGCAAATCATCCCTGCCAGCGAAATTTCCGGTCCCGGCGAGATTTCGGCCATCAATTTCAGATATGCCTACAGCACGGCGACAACCGTCAAAACCAACTGCACCATCTATATGGGTCACACGACGCTCAGCAGTTTCGCCGACGTGAATTCCTTTGTCGCCCCCGACAGCATGCAGTTGGTCTACATCGGCAACCTTAACTGCACCCCCGACTGGAACCGCTTCATGTTCAACTACTCCTTCAACTACAACGGGGTCGACAACCTTGTCATTGCCATCGACGACAACAGTGGCGAGTTGCACACCACTTCCCACACCTTCTATATGTCGCCCACTACCGACATCAGGTCCGTCGTCTACTACTCCGATACTGAGAATCCCAACGTCACTTCGCGTGCAACACTCGACCAGTTCCACGGTCAATCGCTGGCGCTTGCATACGTCAACCAGATGGTACTAGAGCTCTGCCCGCCCACGCTCTGCCCCACACCCATACTCTGCGAGCCCGTTATCCGTCCCGACTCAGTCACCCTCCGTTGGCGCAATACAGGCCGCTCTTATCAAGTAGGCTATCGTCTGGCCACTTCCAGCAGCTGGATAGTCAATAGCTTATCGGTTGGCGACACCTTCTACACCATCCACAACATCTTCCCCATGACCGACTATGTATACCAAGTGCGCCAGTATTGCGACAGCACCGGTGTTTCCAACTGGGCACTGGGCTCCTTCAACTCGGGCGACATCCCCTGCTTGGAACCCACCGGACTGCAGGTCTCGTCAGTCACTCACAACAAGGTGACCCTCCGCTGGACACCCGAGGAGAACCACATTGCTTACCGTGTGCACGTCTTCAACAGTATCCTCGACAAGTATGTCAACAGCTACCTTTCCAACAAGACCGTCACAGGCCTTGAGCCCAACACCATCTACTACGCGGCAGTACAAGCCACGTGCCAGGACATGGAAGACCCCAGCCAGTGGACCGACACCATCTCCTTCACCACAGACTATTGCCCCGATGCCACCAACCTCAGATACAGCGACCTTCAGGGCAACAGCGTTGTGCTTGACTGGACCGAGGGCGGACGTGCCACCCAGTGGGAAATAGAGTACGGCTATTCCGGCTTCGACCAAGGTACAGGTTTCACTGTGGTGACCGACACCCACCCCTACACCCTCACAGGTCTTATCGGCGAGAATACCTACGACATCTACGTCCGTGCCATCTGCGGCAACAACTTCTATAGCGAAAACTGGTCCAACGTTGTCACCATCACGACGCCCTTCAGCAGCATCGACGGTGTCGGCGACGATGCCCGAGTCAAGCTCTCGCCCAACCCCACCAGTGGCGATGTCACCATCGAGCTCCCGGTCACCAGCGGTTCAGCCACCGTCGAGGTGCTTGACGCCACCGGCCGTGTCATGTTCAGCACCACCCTCACCGCAGGCACTGAGACCGCCTTGCTCAAGACCTCCCAGCTGGCTCAGGGCGCCTATTTCGTGCGCCTCACGGGCGACAGCATCCACGCCATCAGAAAACTGATAGTGCGCTAATCCATCATAGCTTCAGACCCCCTCGGTGAGGTTCGCCTCATGGCTGGGGATGCTGACGAACTTCTTGGCGGGCGACCCGGCACGGTCGCCCGCTACTTTTTGTCCTCCTATACTCGGTCTTTCCGTTATCTTTTTCCCTCACTCTCATTTGATTGTTGTCTCTCGGAATGGTGTAGAGTCATCCGATATGGCCACCCACTCAAGTAAATGGCAATACCGCTCCTTTGAGATATAGCGTTGATTAGTTAAATAGGTGTTAATTTGTGCTGTTGGATTCGTTATTTAAGAATATTTGGCTATCTTTGCATCTTATTATTGAGTTGAAGCAGAAGTCATATTTCCGTAGTAATGACTGAAAGGCAACACGATATAGATTCAGCAAGGGTGTTATTGCGAAAAGCGAATACGCCAAAGGGTATGATGTTTTCATGTAATCTGCCCCCCTTTTCTATTGCATGTGCACAAGCCAGGCAAAGGAGAGCGGGGCAGCGTCGTATTTTTGTATAGAAAACCACTTTATTATTAACTAACAATAATTATTATGAGAAAAGTCTTAATCCCTCTGCTATTGGCAATCATGCTATTGCCGGCAGTAGTGCAAGCGCAGCTGACGCTGCCTTACACAACAGGTTTTGAAGGACTGACAACTGGACAACTGCCTACGGGCTGGTCGCAGTTGCAGTCTGGGAGCAGCGGCTCGGGTACTTTCCCGTCCGTGTACGAGTACGCAAACAATGCTCGCAACGGCAGTGTGTACTTCGAGTTTGAGAGTACCACTGGCCAGACGGAGCTTGTCGCCCTGCCCGTTGTGAGCGATGTCTCTCAGCTCCAACTCTCCTTCTATGCCTCTGTCATGAACCACAACTTCCTGTTCGAAGTTGGCGTGATGGACAGCACCACGTTCGAACCTGTTGACACCATCGCCTTGACCGTCGGTAGCGGCGGCAACTGGCATGGTTCGTACAACCAGTACACTGTTTACTTTAACAACTACACTGGTTTAGGCAACCGCATGGCCATGCGCGTCACCTCTTCCGGCAGCTACACACTGATGATCGACGACCTCGAGATCGACTATATCCCCACCTGCCCTGCTCCCACCAACTTCGCTGCAACAGGCAGCAGTGTTGACTGGATTACCCTTAACTGGCAAGAGAACGGCGTGGCTACGGCCTGGGTGGTTGAATACGACACTGTACCTATTCCCGCTTCACAGCTGGGTCAAGGTGTAACCAGTCAAGAAATGGTGTCGGGAGTGCCTGGCGTTACCATTAATGGTCTTGACACCGCTACGACCTACTATTTCTATGTTTATGCCGACTGCGGCGGCGAATACAGCACTGCCGCTTCGTTGACTGCCACCACCATGGCAGCTCTTCCCGCCGAAGTGCCCTACATCTGCGACTTCGAGCAGGATGGCCCCAATGGTTGGGATCTGATCAATGGTTCGCAGACCAACAAATGGTGTGTGGGCAGCGCCACCAGCAATGGCGGCAACCAGAGCCTTTATATCTCCAACGACAATGGCACCTCAAATAGCTATAGCACTAGCAGTACCTCTTACACCTACGCTGTCCGTTCCTTCGACCTGACCGACTCTGGCGAATATGCCTATGGATACGACTGGAAGTGCCAGGGCGAAAGCCACTATTACGACTTCTGCCGTGCATTCCTTGCACCTGCCACCTATCAATGGACTGCAGGCACGAATCCTGCAGATGGCACCTATGCCTTTGCGTCATGGTCAATGCCTTCCGGCTGGATTGAGTTGACCGAGGACTTCTCTTCACCTCGCACCATGTCTCAGTCAAGCAACTGGAGAACCGTCACGGGTACATTCTATATCAGCACCCCCGGCACCTACAGCATTGTCTTTGCATGGGCCAACGATGCCAGTGGTGGTACCCAGCCCCCCATGGCAGTCGACAATGTGTTCTTGACACGCAACACCTGCCCTGCCCCCAGCAACTTCGCTGCAACAGGCAGCAATGTTGACTGGATTACCCTTAACTGGCAACAGAACGGCGATGCTACGTCCTGGGTGGTTGAATACGACACTGTGCCCATTCCCGTTTCACAGCTGGGTCAAGGTGTAGCCGGTCAAGAAATGGTGTCGGGAGTGCCTGGCGTTACCATTAATGGTCTTGACACCGCTACGACCTACTATTTCTATGTCTATGCCGACTGCGGCGGCGAATACAGCAATGCCGCTTCGTTGACTGCCACCACCCTGGCAGCTCTTCCCGCCGAAGTGCCTTACGCTTGCGACTTCGAGCAGGAGGGTCCCAATGGTTGGGATCTAATTAATGGTTCGCAGACCAACAAATGGTGTGTGGGCAGCGCCACCAGCAATGGCGGCAACCAGAGCCTTTATATCTCCAACGACAATGGCACCTCAAATAGCTATAGCACTAGCAGTACCTCTTACACCTACGCTATCCGTTCCTTCGACCTGACCGACTCTGGCGAATATGCCTATGGATATGACTGGAAGTGCCAGGGCGAAAGCCACAATTACGATTTCTGCCGTGCATTCCTTGCTCCTGCTTCCTATCAATGGACTGCAGGCGTGAATCCTGCAGGCAGCACCTATAGTTTTAGAAACTGGGAAATACCTTCCGGATGGATTGAACTGACCGAGGATTTCTCCTCGCCCCGCACCATGTCTCTTTCAAGCAGCTGGAGAACCGTCACGGGTACATTCTATATCAGCACCCCTGGCACCTACAGCCTTGTCTTTGCTTGGGCCAACGACGCCAGCGGCGGCAGCCAGCCCCCCATGGCAGTCGACAATGTGTTCTTGACACACAACACCTGCCCTGGTCCCCTCAATCTGACAGCCTCCTATGTTGCCAACGACACCGTCGTCATCACTTGGCAGCCCGGTGGCTCCGAGAGCAGCTGGATTGTCAGCGACGGTGTGAACAGCTATGATGTGTACGACACCACCTATCTTTTCGAGGGTCTGATGCCTGCCACCAACTACAATTTCTACGCCTACGCTCTCTGCGATGCTGGCGACACCAGCCTTCCCGCAACCGTGTCTGTCCGCACTCCTTGCAGTGAATTCGGTTCTCTGCCTTTGATTGAGGACTTCGACAGCTATTCTTCTTCCAGCTATCCCGACTGCTGGACACGTATACTGAACAGCAACAACTTCCCCTACATGACCTCCGACTATGGCATCAGCGTCAAGTTCGGTGGCGGTGCTTCTGTTTTCAGCCCCCGCATTCCCGCTCCGCTGAACACCCTCTTTGTCGAGTTCGACCTGCAGCGCGAGGGCAACTCTTCCGGCACCATGGAGTTCGGCTACACACGCAATCCCAACTCGATTGACAGCATGGTTGTGCTTCAAACCATCTATCCCGCCAATACCTACCAGTATTATCACTACGAGTTCGACCTCTCCGCCGACACTTGCTCTGACAGCGTCTATCTGGTGTGGCATCAGGATGGTACCTCCAACTGGTACTACTGGTTGGACAATGTCTCCGTCTCACGTGCCAGCAGCTGCCCCGCTGTGGTGAACCTGCGCTGCAGCTCCCACACCAATCGCGAGGCCACCATTGCTTGGTCCGACACCAGCAACTCGCACATCGATGTGATGCTTTATATCGCTCAGTCCAACAACATCGCCGCTGCTTTCGACAGCGTTGTTGTCAGTGGCAACTCTTACACCTTCACCGGTTTGAGCGGCAACACACATTACTATGTCTGGGCAAGAGCCAACTGCTCCGATGGCAGCAGCCGTGAGGTCCTCTGTGAGTTCACCACCGATGTGAACTGCGCTCCTGTCGAGAACCTCCGTGTGGTGGCCACCGACTATCACGCCTTCGGTCTCAACTGGGAGGCTCCCACCGCTGGCGATCCTGTCACAAACTACATTGTCAGCTATCGTCTCTCCGGCGAATCCTCGTGGATTTCGGACACCGTTAGCGACCTCTATTACTATATTAGCGGACTGGACACCAACCATACTTACCAGTACCGTGTCACCACCATCTGCGATACGTTGACAAGTGCCATCACTAGCGGTACTGTCACCACTATGGGTTGTGCCCGCATGATAACCAACGGTGGCACTACCAATAGCTACCTGCCCACCTATATATACTATGGTTATTCTTACACACAGCAGATTTACCTCGATGCCGAAATAGGCACCGGCATGGACACCATTACTGCTATTTCATTCTATACTTCAAGCACGATCTCGTCGGACGACTCGCGAGACATCCAGCTCTATTTGGGCAACACCGACCAGTCTTCATTCTCCAGCACCGGCAACTATATCCCGGTCGACAGCCTCTCGCTTGTCTACACTGGTACGTTTAGCGGCACTGGCTGGATTACCCTGAACTTCGACACTTCCTTTGTCCGCACTCCCGGCCGCAATCTGGTTGTGGCAATGGACGATAATACAGGCGAGTGGGTGAGCAGCATCTCGTATGCCGCTACTTCGGCAAGCAACCGTTCCATCTATTTCTATCAGGATGATACTGATATCAATCCCGCTTCGCCCAGTGCCAACACCTCCAGTGTCGTCAGCTACGTCAACCAAATCAAGCTGAACCCTGCCTCCTGCCACATCCCCGCATGTAACACTCCTGTGGTAATGGTTGCCGCTACCGCACCTCATCAAATCGATTTGGTGTGGAACAGCGAACCGGGTGCAGTATACACTGTCGAATACATGCTCGAGGGTGGAAGCTGGGTCGTTGCCGACACCAACGTCACCACGGGTAGCTACAGCCTCACTGGTCTTTTGACTGGCCGCAACTACACCGTACGCGTCAGCTTCGACTGCTCTGGTATGGTCCTCACCGGCACCACACAGACCTCTACAACCTGCGGTCCTGTAGAATTGCCCTACACCGAGGACTTCGAGAATCAGAGCGGTCTCTACAGCCGCAACTGCTGGTACACCGGCAGCACCAACCTCGGCTCGTCTTATCCCAACCCCATCGTCGTCAACCTCGAAGGCAACCCCAACAAGTTGCTCCTTCTCTACAACGGTGCTTATGTCATCCTGCCCGAAATGGATGCTCCGCTCAACCAGCTGCAGATCCGTTTCAACTTTGTTCAGGGTGGCAACAATGTGCGTCTCATCATGGGTGTTATGGACGATCCCACAGCTCCCATTTCCACCATCCATCCTATCGACACGCTCATCCGCTCCGACTACGACACCTCGGCCTACGCCTATGTCATCTATCCGCTTGATGGTATCAGCGACACCACCGGCCATCTCGCTTTCTGGGATGCCTTCAACGACAACTACAGCTTCCTCGACAACATCGTGGTGGAATACATCCCCAACTGTACCAATGCCTCCGATGTGGTTGCCAGCAACGTAACAACCAACTCCGCCACTATCAGCTGGACCGGCAGTACTTTTGCCACTAGCTATTTGGTTGAATATGGTTACCGTGGCTTCACTCCCGGCACCGGTACCACCGTTACCTCTGCTACTACCAGCATCTCGCTCACTGGTCTCGACAACAGCACCAGCTACCAAGTGTATGTCTATGCCGTCTGCGCTGGCGACACTTCCATTGCTTCGCAGGTGTGCAACTTCGTCACCAGTTGCGGTGCCATCAGCAATCTGCCTTATGTCCAGAACTTCGAGAACATCCTCGGCCCCGGCGACAACTCCGCCAACGTTGTTCCCAACTGCTGGGCTTCCGCTTTGCTGCCCGAAGGTGCCGGCCACGAGGTGCCTCACGTGTTCTACAACACCGACCTCGGTCACGCTCCCTCGCCGCAGTACTGCTTCTACTTCGAGGGCATCGGCATCGCCGCTCTGCCTGAGATGGGTGTGCCGCTGGATTCGCTCATGATTTCTTTCCACGAGTGGAACAGCAACCCCAGCAACTATGGCCTTATCATCGGTGCTGTCGACAATACCGATTCCGGTTTCGCCTCCAGCTTCCAGCCCATCGACACCATCCCCTTCGTTGGTACCGATAACCAATTCGATGTGGTCTCCATGCTGAATGGATACACCGGCACCGCTCGCCACATAGCCATTGCCTCCTACAACATCGCTGGCAGTGCCTATGCCGACCAGTATCTCGACAATCTCGTCATCAGCCGTATCCCCAACTGCATTGCTCCTATGCGTGTACAGACCACTGCGCTGACCAACGTCTCTGCCGACCTGGCTTGGCAGTTCAGCAACGCAGCCAGCTACAGCATTGAATACGGTGTCCATGGCTTTACTCCCGGTACCGGCACCACCGTTACCAGCACCACACGCACTGTCAGCCTCGCCGGCCTGACACCCTATACACAGTATGATGTCTACCTGACCAGTGTCTGCAGCCCCGCTGAAACCAGCGACACCACCTTCTTCACCTTCACTACCCTCCGTGGCGCTCCTGTCACTACATATCCCTATGTCTGCACCTTCGCCGATAGTACTGAGGCCAACGCTTGGGAGCCCGTCAACGGTAGCCAGACCAACAAATGGTATGTAGGCACCGCTGCCCACTACGGCACTGCCGACAATATGGCTCTCTACATCTCCAACAACAACGGCGTCAGCAACGAGTATACTAATTCTTCCACCTCCTTCACCTATGTCTACCGCACCTTCACTATGAATGTCGGTTCCTACAATATCGGCTTCAACTGGCAGGCCCAAGGCGAAAGCTATTATGACTACCTCCGTGCATGGCTCGCCCCTGCCGACTTCGAGTTCACTGCCGGTCAGACACCCGACGGTGGCACCTATTCCTACGACTACAACAGTTCCAATCCTGCTGGTTGGATACCGCTCGACGGTGGCTCCAAGCTGAACCTCCAATCCAGCTGGCAGACCGCTAACGAAGATGTGACCATCACCACAGCCGGCAACTACAACCTTGTGTTCATGTGGGCCAACGACGGTTCGGTGGGTACCAATCCTCCCGCTGCCATCGACAATGTGGAAGTCTATCTCAACACCTGTCCCGCTCCTGTGGAAGTTTTCGCCAGCTCAGCCGGCTCCACTTATATTGACCTCGACTGGACCGACTTGGCTCCTGCAGTCTCCTGGCAGGTTGAGTACGGCCCCAGCGGCTACAGCCGTGGCACAGGTACGCTGCTCAACGTCACCAGCCATCCTGTCAACATCAGTGGCCTCGACACGCTGACCCAATACGACTTCTACATCCGTCCCATCTGTTCCGGTGCCGATACTGGCCGTTGGAGCCGTCCTGCTGCCCTCAGCACTGCCATGTGCGACAACTCGCAGGTCTTTGCCATCGGCTCCAGTGCCTCTACAGGTACCTCCTGTTATTTCCCTGTCAACAACTACTATAGATACACCCTTACCGAGACCATCATCGACAGTGCTGAACTCAATGGTCCCATGGACATCGAATACATTGGCTACTACTACGACTACTCCACACCTTCGACTGCGAAGACCAACTGCACCATCTATTTCCAGCCCACCGCCAAGACCGTCTTCACCAGTTCAAGCGATATGGTGGCTCTTGATTCCGCCACAGGTGTAAGAGTTTACACAGGTCATCTCAACTGTACTCAGGGATGGAACTACTTCCAGCTCGACACCGCCTATCACTACGACGGCACTGGCAACCTGCTGGTCATTGTCGACGACAATAGCAATGGCTACGACGGAATGGATTACGTCTTCAAGACACAGTCCTGCACAGGCTACAAGACCATCCATTACTATAACGACAGCAATAACCCGGATGTTACAGATCCCTCAACATTCTCCACTAGCAAGAGCTATGAACAGGCCCGTCCCGTCATGCAGCTTATCAGCTGTGCAGGCGCCGGATGCCGCAAACCCATCATCGTAAGTACAACCTACGACTACGAGAGCGCCACCATCACCTGGTCCGGCAATGGCACCAACTACGAGGTCAACATCAAGGAGACTGCCTCCGACTGGCCCGCCACCGACATTCCTGTTGTTGGCAACACCTACACCTTCACGGGCCTCATGCCTGCCACCAACTACACCTTCCGTGTACGTCAGGATTGCAGTGCCGACTCCCTCGGCTACAGCGAATGGGCCTTAGGCAACTTCATCACCGACAGCCTGCCCTGCCTCGCTCCCACCAACCTGAGCACTACCACCGTCACCAACGCCACTGCCACCTTCGACTGGACCGTCCGTGGTACCGAAACCGCATGGGACATCCATGTATGGAACACCGGTAATATCGACAGCATCTACACTGTCACCACTCGTCCCGCTACTGTCGGTGGCTTCTCTGCCGGCCTTACCTACAATGCCTCTATCCGTCCCCTCTGCGGCTCGGCTCACAACATCGTAGGCGACTGGAGTGACACCATCACCTTCTCCACTACCATCTGCCCCACAGTTACTGGCCTTACCGTAGGCAACGTCACCGCCAACGGTGCCACCCTCAACTGGGATGCCGACCAGATGGCCGTGAGCTGGATTGTTGAATACGGCTTCGCCGGCTTCGACCAGGGCTCGGGCACCGTTGTGCCTTGCTCCACCAACAGCTTCAATGCCACCGGTCTGGAGTGCGAGACTTCCTACGACTTCTATGTCCGCGCCGTCTGTGGCACCGACTGGACCAGCGAACACTGGACACACGTCAGCCTCACCACCGGCGACTGCTCCGAGGCCTGCCTCGCTCCCACCAATGTGGTTGCCACTGTTGACCTCAATTCTGTGACCGTCAGCTGGACTCCCGCCGAGGGCAACACCGCCTTCGAGGTTGAGTACGGCAACCGCGGCTTCAGCCACGGCAATGGTACCGTTGTCAATACCAACGAGCCCTCCACCGTCATCAACGGTCTTGAGTTCAACACCCAGTACGACCTCTACGTGCGTGCCCTCTGTGGTGCTGACAACTACAGCCCCTGGACACCTGTCACTACTTTCACCACCGGCACCCAAGGCATCGACAATGCCGAAGGCGTTGCTTGCACCATCTTCCCCAATCCCACCAGCAGTGCCACCACCATCAGCGTGAGCGGCGTGAACGGCAAGGTGAAGATTGAGGTGGTCGATATGAACGGCCGCACCGTTGCCTCCGAGACACTCGAATGCAGCAGCGACTGTCGCAAGACCATGGATGTTGACCACTTGGCTCAGGGTGCCTACTTCGTACGCATCACTGGCGAGAACGTCAACATGGTGAAGAAGTTGATTGTGCGTTAATCTCATAAGGAAACAACCCTTTCCTTAGATTCATACTCGATAGGCGGGCGGCGCATGGCGTCGCCCGCCTTTTTTTCTCGCACTGTCATCGTTAGGTTTCGCAGACTTTAGCGATTATTTTTTCCCTTTGACACAATAAAAACACTCTCTCATTGTTATTAATCATTATTTATAAAATACGCGTACTATAATGAAATGCAGCATTCCTAAAGGCACTCGCGACTTCCTGCCTGCCGAGATGGCCCGTCGCAACTATATATTCGACACTATCCGCGAAGTATTCAAAACCTTCGCTTTCGAACCCATCGAAACCCCCTCGCTAGAGAATCTGTCCACCCTGATGGGCAAATACGGCGAAGAAGGCGACAAGCTTCTCTTCAAAGTGCTCAATTCAGGCGACTTCATGGACGGAGTAGACTTCTCGCAAGACTACCATAAGGTGGCTCCCCGCATCTGCGAGCGCGGCCTGCGCTACGACCTTACGGTGCCCTTTGCCCGTTTTGTGGTCCAGCACCGCGACCAGCTTACCTTCCCCTTCCGCCGCTACCAGTTGCAGCCCGTTTGGCGTGCCGACCGCCCTCAGAAGGGCCGTTATCGCGAGTTTTACCAATGCGATGCCGACATGATTGGCAGCACCTCGCTGCTCAACGAGCTTGAGCTGGTGCAGATGATTGATGCCGTCTTCCAGCGGCTCGGTGTGGAGGTGACCGTAAAGATTAACAACCGCAAGGTCTTGGCAGGTATTGCCGAGCACATCGGTGCCCCCGACAAGTTGGTGGACATCACCGTGGCTATCGACAAACTGGACAAGATCGGGCTCGACAATGTCCGTGCCGAACTCCGTGAGCGTGGCCTCGACGACAGCCAGATTGCCACCCTCGACCCCGTGTTTGCCCTTACGGGCGATGCCGCTGCCAAACTCGGCCAGCTGGCTACCCTCTTTGCAGGCAACGAGGTGGGCACCAAAGGTGCCGACGAGCTGAAGGAACTGTTTGGCTATATCGAACAGGTGAAACCGCAATGCCATGTCGAGCTGGATTTGACCCTGGCCCGCGGCCTGAACTACTACACCGGTGCCATCTTCGAGGTCAAAGCCCACAACGTCTCCATCGGCAGCATCTGCGGCGGCGGACGCTACGACAACCTGACGGGCATTTTTGGTATGCCCGATGTGTCGGGTGTGGG
>Ga0247611_10001332_pt1 | contig 44639 bp, 41 predicted proteins | sample 177DNAGHGhighgp2_FD_192422 | JGI IMG/M metagenome (GOLD analysis project Ga0247611, IMG submission 192422) | Sheep rumen microbial communities from Palmerston North, Manawatu-Wanganui, New Zealand - 1770 DNA GHGhigh gp2 | ecosystem: Host-associated > Mammals > Digestive system > Stomach > Rumen... | reverse complement strand
AGTGCCTGAACGATATTTGGAGTTTCTACTGGCATGTCGCCTGGGTCGATGGTGTTGTAGTAGTAGCGCATCGAACCCATGAAGGCAGAGAAGAAACTTGCTTCGCCCTGTGGAGTGACAAAAGCGGTGATGGTCCATACGGCCTTCGTATCAGTTGCCTTGAGGCTGATTTCCTTACCATCGCGAGTCACAGACAAACCTACAAGACGGTTGCCGTTATAGATCTCGCTGGTAACAGCGTAGTACTTTGTCTGGTCGTTATTGTTGCGAACCACAATCACGTATTTTTCACCTTCCTCGATTTCGCTGACCAGTTCGGCCTTGATGCCAGAGTCGTCCATTTGAGTTACATGGTACAAGTATGATGGGCAATAGTTCGTGTTGGCTGAGAAACGTCCAGAAGAACCCGAGTACAGATAATTTCCATTTGCTTCCGACCCTGAGCCTGCAACCTTCACTGCAAACTCACTGGTTGAGGTGTCTTTCGATTCGAATGTGACAGCAGCTGTCTGACTTACTGCTGATATGTTCAGCGAGTTGAAGCCTAGATACAGGCCCGATGCCTCGTTGAAGACGCTCCATGTGCCCTTCACTTCAGTGCCGCCAGTCGCTTTTGCCTCTTTTACTGTCCAAACGATAGCTGGGTTGGCAGTCGATAGCGTCACCTTCGTTCCGTCGCTCGAACGTGTCACCTCCTCACGCTGCATACGCTGTCCTGAGCCGCCTCCGTTGTACAGGCTGTTCGACAGCGCATACCACTTGCCACTCTTCTCGCCTACAATCATGTAGCTATGATCCACTTCAGGGAATGCGGTCAGCGTGCCCTCAGTACCCTCAGCCGATACTTCGTAGAGGTAGAGACCTGTTGCATCGCCTACCGAATAATAACCATTGCTGCCAATGTGGATATAGTTGTAAGGGCTACCACCCGATGGATTCGAGCCTTCGATGTCGAAGAGCAGTGCACCATTGCTCTGTTTGGTCACTGTAATCGCCTTCGGTGTGCTGATTGGAGCAATGTTATAGCTGTCGTAGCCGATGTAAGTGCTGTTCTGCGTGTTCACGAAGTAGAAAGCAGGAGCCTCCTCCGCTGCCTCGTCTTCAGGTACATATCCCTCAGGGAGAGAACCGTCCACATGTGTCTCGTCGTAAGTGTTGATGACCGCACCGTTCTTTCATAGTGAGTCACACGCTGCGATGTCTTCTTGCGCGTATAAGCCTTATCTTCTCCGTGGTCGTGTCCGTACAACATGATGAGGTTCGGATATTTCGCTAATGTGCTCTTCAGCAGTTTCTCGCCGGCCGACGATACGATGCCCTTCGAAGCCGAACGAATGCTGTTCGAGTCGCTGAACGGAATATGCAGGGCAAAAAACACCGTCTTGTTGGGGTCGGCTTCATAGATCTCTGCCAGCTTGTCAGCCACCCATTGCACCGATTCCACCGAATACTCATAATGGCCCGCATCCTTGAACTGATACTTGCCGCAGTTCAGGATTACGAAGTCAAACCCATGAATCACATAGTGGTAAGCTGCCAGCAGCGACATCTGACCCAAGTCTGCATTATCTGCCTTCTCGTAGAATGCCTCCTCAGCCGTCAGTTCCCCTATATCATCCTTCATCGGGTAGGTGTAGTAGTCGCCGGCGTTGTACGTTTTCGGCAGGTCATACCAGTTCGCCACCTCGTAGTCGTGGTTGCCCGTCACATAAAGCACAGGTGTGTTGCTACTGTCCTGGAAAGCCTTCCGGCTGTAGTTTGCAATCATCTTCCTCACCTTTTCCCAGTTAGCCTGAGGAATGGTAGCATCGCTCGTGCAGTCGCCACCCAACAGCAGCACATCAATCTTCTCCTCGTTCCTGATGCGGCTTAACGTCTGCGAGAACGAGCCGCGAATACCGATATTATCAATATCCGTAATCAGTCCACGCTCCGTGTGAATGTCCGAGATACATGCCAGCGTCAGCAGCGGTTTCTCCTCCTTCAGTTCCTGAGCCGAAGCAGAGGTGAACCCTATTAGACCTACAACGATACACATCATTGTACGCAACCATTGATAAGTAATTTTCGTAGTCATCTTTTTCATAAGCAATAGTTATTTGGTAATCATTTCGCACTGCAAAGATAATGAAAATACACATATCTCACACTGCAATTCCCCATTTTCTTCTTTTTTCCGATGATAGAACCCTAAATCCGTGATCGAATAAGGTTCTTGAGTTTACGTTTCTCCGTTCTTAGTTCCTCACCCTAAAGGGGCGGGGGCTTCTGGGTACAGCTTCTCCGTGCCGGCTTCGTTGTTGCCTTTCTCATTGATTTTGCCCTCCAAAATGAGTCTCGCTCGACCCCCTTTTTATTTTCCCTTAAGGGGAATTTTTGTTACCCCTAGGGGCTGCAAATTTTTTGGTTCGTGAGCGATGTTTTGCCCGTCCCTTGATTTGCAGTGCAAAGTTACGAATAATTTTACAATTGACAAAATATTATTGTAAGAAAATGAATTAAATACATATAATTTTTATTATATGTATAATTGTAAAGTCAAGATTGCAAAAGGCGATAATTCTGTAAAATAGATAGGACATGTGGACATGTGGACATAGGACATTTATGATTTTTGAAAAATCGAAGGAAAAAACTTAATATATAATATATATAATATTATATTATATATATTATATATTAAAATTATTAATTAAGATTTCTCTTACTTTCATTCTGCCTTGTTTTGTGAAAATCAGAATTAGTAAATGTCCACATGTCCACATGTCCACATGTCCATATCTTGTACTATGTACTACCCTAGAAATAGTTGAATGTTTTTTACTTTAACCCTGCCATAGGTTGAATGTTAGTCCTTTGTCGGTTAAACGGATCATAGTACCTGTCCCTTGTGATAAATAAATCGGAATCAGAGAAATGTGGTAACTTTCTCGATGAAATGGGGGATTTTTGGCGAAAACACATAAAACCATTACCTAATAATGTAGCAAATATAACACATTAATGTATTGTATGTGATGCATTGATTTGCAGATTCCTTCACCATTGACGCCCTTAGGGCGGGGGCGTATGAAATGAATTCGGAAATTATTTCGCCCCCCTTCAGGGCTTAGGTGGGATAGATGCATACATGAGATAGGCCTTAGGTCCTATCCTGTTTTATTCCGCCCCGTTGGGGCTTAGAAAATCGTAAATTCATGTTAGGTTTATGTTAGGTATTTGCAAATATCACATTGTTCTGCATTTTTCGTCGAATCATCCGAGGAATTTGGCAACCACAGGTCGAAACGGTCCCTTACTGGGACTGTTTCGTTCCCTTACTGGGACTGAAGCGGTCCCATATTGGGAATCAAGAATAGTAGGGCTAAGGTTGGACAAAACAGAAAGACATACCCTGCTGGATATGTCTTTTGGTACCGAAAGTGGGACTCGAACCCACACAGCCATAATGGCCAAGGGATTTTAAGTCCCTCGTGTCTACCATTCCACCATTTCGGCAGCCTGTTTTTTGGTTTGCGGCTGCAAATTTAAGAAATAATTATGAGTTATGACCTATGATTCGTCATTTTTTTTCATAAAAACTTTCTCATTACCTCTCTTATCTTGGATTTTGGTGTGTTTGAAAACAAAATCGGCAGACCTTGTGCACAAAAAATGGTCAAAGTGAGGGCCGGGGGCAAAAATATCTGTTATTGTTTGGCTGATTCGTTGAAATCGTGTATCTTTGCAGCGAAAACCTAATCAATTTAATTGTTATGTGTATGAAAACAAAGTTTTTATCAATCATGGTGTTGGCTGCCTGCATGATGATGGCAGCTTGTGGTGATAATCAGAAGAAAAACGATCAGACGGCTGAGGATGAGAGTGGTGAGAAGGTGATGACGGCTGAGGATGCAACGGCTGATGCTGAGGCAGAGGTTGGCGAGGAGGATTATGAGATTCCTCATCGTGGCATTGAAACCATCCGTAAGGTGTGGGCAGACAAGTCGCTGACGGTTGATGGCGACAAGAGTAAGGTGGGCATCAAGGAACTTATGAAGGCGTTCAGTGGGGCTTATCCGCAGTGTGAGACAAACGAGGCGCTGAGACGTTATTTTGCTGACAAGGATGCTGCATGTAAGGATGAGTTTAGTTTGGAAATAGAGCAGAAGGAGTCTAATTATCCCACGAGGTATGACATCACTTGCAACGCTCGCAATGGTTTCATCCGCAGTATGGGTTGGGTGGAGACAAATCGGTGTACCTATGGATGTTTCTGGAATCGTAAGAACGGTCACAAGTTGTTTGCTGCCTACATGGATGAGTGTTGGGAAAGTGCGAGTTGGGATCAGTGTCTGGTGGTGTTCTACGACTACGACCCTGCTACGGGAACGATGACACCTGAACCTGAACTGACGAACATGATTGAGAAGCGTGCGAAGGGTTATACCTGCTATTATTTGGACTTGCCAGAAGAGGGTAAGGACATCCAAATGACGGTTGTGGACGATCATGGGAACGATATGGATGAGGACTGGACAGAAGAGTCTTTCGTCTTGAAATGGGATGGCCAGTCGTTCGGGTGGAAGTGACTTTCCTGTACTCCACTTACAGCGAATTGAGTGTGTTTGTGACAAAAAGCAAAGGGAAATGGCGATTTGTGTGGAAAAATGATTGCTATTCCACGAATTTGTAGTAAATTTGCAGTTCAAAACTTTAATGAGCTGCATTTTTTGCAGTCAGAAACTTGATAAAAGAAAATGAAACATCAGTTACGGAGTGCGGTTTGCACAGAGGGTCGCCGAATGGCAGGAGCCAGAGCGCTGTGGGTGGCCAATGGAATGAAGAGAGAACAGTTCGGAAAACCAATCATTGCTATTGTTAATTCATTTACTCAGTTTGTGCCTGGTCATACTCACCTGCATGAAGCAGGCCAGATTGTGAAGGCAGAAATCGAGAAGATGGGCTGCTATGCGGCAGAATTCAACACCATCGCTATCGATGATGGTATAGCAATGGGTCACGATGGTATGCTCTACAGTCTTCCGAGCCGCGACATCATTGCCGACTCGGTGGAGTATATGTGCAATGCTCACAAGGCAGATGCAATGATTTGTATATCGAACTGCGACAAGATCACTCCAGGTATGCTGATGGCTGCCATGCGACTGAATATCCCTGCTGTGTTTGTGAGCGGAGGACCTATGGAAGCAGGCAAATACAAGGGTGAGAACCTCGACCTGATAGCTGCGATGGTGAAGGGTGCTGACCCAACCGTGAGCGACGCTGAACTGGCAGAGGTAGAAGATCGTGCCTGCCCAGGTTGCGGATGTTGCTCGGGAATGTTTACAGCCAACTCGATGAACAACCTTACTGAGGCTATCGGACTGAGCCTTCCTGGTAATGGAACGATTCTGGCTACACATGTAAACCGTATCGAACTGATGAAGGCAGCTGCCCGTCAGATTGTAAAGAACGCCTTTGCATACTATGAGGATGGTGACGAGAGTGTATTGCCTCGCAGCATTGCTACCCGTCAGGCTTTCCTCAATGCTATGACTCTTGATATCGCTATGGGTGCCTCGACCAATACGGTGCTTCACCTGCTTGCTGTTGCACAGGAGGCTGAGGTGAACTTCACGATGGCCGACATCGATGCCCTCTCGCGCAAGACTCCGTTCCTTTGCAAGCTGGCACCAAACTCACAGAAATATTCTGTACAGGAGTGCGGGCGTGCAGGCGGAATGTTGAATCTGCTCGGTGAACTGGCTAAGGGTGGACTGATTGACACCACCGTGAAGCGTGTGAACGGTGCTACACTGGCTGAAGATATCGAGAAGTATTCGATACTGAAAGAAACGATTGACCCAGAGGCAAAACGTATCTACAGCAGTGCTCCTGCTGGTAAGTTCTGCAATCAATTGGGTGTACAGAATACCAACTATGAAACTCTCGACACAGATCGCGAGAACGGTTGCATACGTGACATTGAGCACGCTTACACCAAGGACGGCGGTATGGCCATTTTGTTTGGTAACATTGCTCAGGACGGATGTGTGGTAAAGACAGCAGGTGTGGACGAAAGTATCTGGAAATTTGCAGGTCCGGCCGTAGTCTTCGATTCACAGGAAGATGCATGCGAAGGGATTCTTGGCGGTAAGGTGAAGGCTGGCGATGTTGTAGTCATCACACACGAAGGTCCGAAAGGCGGTCCAGGTATGCAGGAGATGCTCTACCCAACTTCATACATCAAGTCGATGCACCTCGGTAAGGAGTGCGCCCTCATTACTGACGGACGATTCTCGGGTGGTACGAGTGGACTGAGTATCGGACACATCTCACCAGAGGCAGCCAACGGTGGTAATATCGGAAAGATTGTGGATGGTGACATCATCGAAATAGACATCCCGAACCGTAGCATTAACGTACGTCTCAGCGACGAGGAACTTGCAGCACGTCCGCAGCAACCATTACGCCGCAAACGTGTGGTCAGCAAGTCACTGAGAGCATATGCACAAAGTGTCAGCAGTGCCGATAAGGGTGGAGTGAGAATCATTGACTAAATAAACGGAAAACTAGACAAACTAGATATACTAGATAAACTAGAATCATGAAAGAAAAGATAACAGGAGCAGAGGCGTTGATGCGTTCGCTTTTGAACGAAGGTGTTGAGACACTCTTCGGCTATCCGGGTGGTGCTATCATGCCAGTTTATGATGCTCTCTACGACTATACAGACCGACTGAATCACATTTTGGTCCGTCACGAGCAGGGTGCTGTTCATGCAGCGCAAGGTTATGCGCGTGTGTCGGGCAAGGTGGGATGTGCCATCGTGACCAGCGGACCGGGTGCAACAAACACCATCACAGGTGTGGCTGATGCGATGATCGATTCGACCCCGATGGTGGTGATATGCGGTCAGGTAGGAGCAGCTATGCTGGGTACAGATGCATTTCAGGAGGTCGATGTGGTCAATGTGACCAACCCAATCTCCAAGTGGAGCTATCAGATACGTCGTGCTGAAGATGTGGCATGGGCAGTGAGCCGTGCGTTCTATATCGCACGTACAGGTCGTCCAGGTCCGGTGGTGCTCGACTTTGCGAAGAATGCTCAGACAGCGATGGTGGAGTATAAACCCGAGAAGGTGGATTTCATCCGCAGTTACCAACCCGTTCCTTCGATGAATAAGGATGCTATCGAGCAAGCTGCATACCTCATCAATCATTCCGACCGTCCATTGTTATTAGCCGGACAGGGAATAGAACTGGGTAACGCTCATCAAGAACTGCTCAACCTCATCGAGAAAGCCGACATCCCTGTTGGCTGCACACTGTTGGGATTGTCGGACCTGCCATCCGATCACCCTTTGAATGTGGGTATGCTTGGTATGCACGGCAACCTTGGACCTAACGTTCAGACCAATCAATGCGACCTGCTGATAGCTGTGGGTATGCGTTTCGACGACCGTGTGACGGGCAACCTCAACACCTACGCAAAGCAGGCAAAGATTATACATTTTGATATTGACCCAAGCGAAATCAATAAGAACGTGAAAGTGGACTTGGCTGTACTCGGCGATTGCAAGCAAACCCTTGCTGCCGTTACTGCTAAAGTACACAAAATCAAACATACGGATTGGGTGGAGTCGTTCAAACCATACGCTAAGGAAGAATATGAGAAGGTGATTGACAAGGCCATTCATCCAAAGGAAGGTCCGCTGTTGATGGCAGAAGTGATCCGTAAGGTGAGCGAAGCAACGAAGAACGAAGCCATCCTTGTGACGGACGTCGGTCAGAATCAGATGTTCGGTTGCCGCTACTTCAAATTTACTAAGGGGCACAGCGTAGTGACCTCGGGAGGATGTGGCACGATGGGCTTTGGACTTCCTGCTGCTATCGGTGCAACCTTTGGCGCTCCAGAGCGGACGGTTTGCCTGTTCGTAGGCGACGGTGGTCTGCAGATGACCATTCAGGAACTGGGAACCATCATGGAACAGAAGGCACCAGTGAAGATCATCCTGCTCAACAACAACTTCCTGGGGAATGTGCGTCAGTGGCAGGCGATGTTCTTTAATCACAGGTATTCGTTCACCCCGATGGACAACCCTGATTTTGAACTGATAGCCAAAGCTTATAATATCCCAGCTGCGACCGTAACCGATCGTGATAAGTTGGATGAGGAAATAGAGAAAATGCTTGCTACAGAAGGTGCATACCTCCTGCAGTGTGGAGTGCTCGAGGAAGATAACATCCTTCCGATGACCCCTCCAGGTGCAAACGTAGACGAAATGATACTCGAAATATGAAGCAGAACGATTGTAACAAATGCGGAAAGTGTAAGGACAAGGCCGAGAAAGACCTCAGCCTCTGTGAGCATCTCTATACCATATTAATATATTCAGAGAACGTGCCAGGTCTGCTCTCGCAGATATCGGCCATCTTTACCCGCCGTCAGGTGAACATTGAGACCCTCAACGTATGCGCGTCGAGTACGCCAGGCGTACATAAATATACTGTTGTGTGTTGCTGTACAGAACAGATGGTCATCATGCTGACTAAGCAGATAGAGAAGCGAATCGATGTGTTGCAAGCACGCTACTACACAGACGAAGATATCTTCATCAACGAGACTTCGCTGCTGAAGATTTCCACCCCTGTGATGTTGGAAGATGCCCATGTGTCGGAAGCCATCCGTGAGCACAACGCACGCATCATCGAGGTGAATCCAACGTATGCAACCGCAGAGAAGACAGGCTCGACAGAGGAAATCCTTTCACTCTATAATACCCTGAATGCAATGGGAGCGGTGCTTCAGTTTGTACGCTCAGGACGTATCTGCATCACCAAGAGCAAGGCTGAACATCTCGATGAGTTTATCGCTCGACGTGAGAAAGAACGTGAAGCAAAATAATAATAACGCAATTACTAGAATTATTTTATAATTTAAAGAATTATGGCTAAAATGAATTTTGGCGGTGTTATCGAAGAAGTGATGACCCGCGAAGAGTTTCCATTAGAGAAAGCTCGTGAAGTATTGAAAGATGAAACAATTGCAGTAATCGGCTATGGCGTACAGGGTCCTGGTCAGGCTTGCAACCTTCGTGACAATGGTTTTAATGTCATCGTAGGTCAGCGTCAGGGTAAGACATTCGAGAAGGCAAAGGCTGACGGATGGGTACCAGGTGAGACACTCTTCTCAATTGAAGAGGCAGCTACCAAGGGTACAATCGTGATGTGTCTGCTCTCAGATGCAGCAGTGATGTCAGTATGGCCAACCCTCAAGACCTGCCTGCAGCCAGGTAACGCTTTGTATTTCTCACACGGATTCGCTATCACTTGGAACGACCGCACTGGTTGTGTTCCTCAGAAGGATATCGATGTCATCATGGTTGCTCCTAAGGGATCAGGAACTTCACTTCGTACGATGTTCCTCGAAGGTCGTGGCTTGAACAGTTCATACGCAGTTTATCAGGATGCAACAGGAAAGGCTCTTGAGCGTACATTGGCTCTCGGTATCGGTATCGGTTCTGGTTACCTGTTCGAGACTACTTTCCAACGTGAGGCTACATCAGACCTCACCGGTGAGCGTGGTTCACTGATGGGTGCTATTCAGGGATTGCTCCTTGCACAGTATGAAGTTCTCCGTGAGAACGGTCACTCTCCATCAGAGGCTTTCAACGAGACAGTAGAAGAGCTCACACAGTCACTGATGCCTCTCTTTGCTGCAAAGGGTATGGACTGGATGTATGCAAACTGCTCTACAACAGCACAGCGAGGTGCTCTTGACTGGTATCCTCGCTTCCACGATGCTATCAAGCCTGTTGTTGAGAAGCTCTATGCAAGTGTGAAGTGTGGTAACGAGGCTCAGATCAGTATCGATGCCAACTCAAAGCCAGATTATCGCGTTGGTCTTGAGAAGGAACTTGCTGCATTACACGACTCAGAGATGTGGCGTACTGCAGAAGTAGTTCGTCAGCTTCGTCCGGAGAACAACTAATAGAAAGAACAAAAGAACTTCATTGAAGGGCGGGAGGTTACGGCTTCCCGCTCGTTTTTTTGGTCGTTTTGCGCTTGTACTCATTTGTGCGAATGAATTGCCAATTAATTGCGAATTCAAAAGTTTGGCTACCTCCAAGGATAGTCGTACCTTTGCGGCAGATTTTTAATCTACCATGTTTATGATTATAAATAAGAAATACATGACAACAAATGTTACGTTCGCATACAAAGCAACAAAAGGGTTGATCTCTATTTTGGTGCTGTTATTGTTAGGATGTACAGTTAGTGAAGAAGAGATGCCGGATGTTGCGGAAGAAGAATTCAACATTGTAGGTGTATGGGAACTGAATGAAATACGTTTCTTTTATGGCCAAAAGGTTGACGTTCTGACAGGATATGATTATGCCTGGAATAGAATATACGATAATGATGGGACATACTATGTTGCCGAACTGGCTACCGATGACGAGAACTTACCCTTGAAACCTCATGAATTATCTGAATACTTTTTTGTACTGTCGCCTTATGACACCGTCTATATCGAACGCGGAAGGATGACAGGCTTAAACATCATAGATAATCATACGATTGGTATTGATCGTGGAGATTATGTAGAAATCCTCGTGAGAAACGATAGACTGTCAGATGACAAAATAGAAGAAATCAAGGAGGCTGTCAGCAATGCGCTACGTCCTAAGCGCGGCGAAAACACTCTGTACATCGTACCAAATGTTTCAACAACAAAAAATACAATCTTGTGGATTGGGGTATCATCACTTATTATAATCATTTTGGTAAGTGCTATCTATATGATGAATAAAGTGAAAGGAAGAAACAAACACCCTATAAAAGAGAAGGACGCTGAAGATATAAATGGGGAGGAACAGAACATACAGGGATTTATCCACTCAGATTACTATTTGGCATTAAGGAGACGTTTACACGAAGGGCCAATGTTGAAACCAGATGAGTGGAGGGAACTAGAAACGCAGATGGAAAGTGCATATCCAATATTTTTTAGAAAAATGGGAGATATGTGTCAATTATCTGAAGTAGAGCTCCGCGTCTGTATGCTAATCAAACTTGGAATACCACCATCGGCAATTGCCATACATACTTGCCGTGAATACAGCAGTATCAGCTCGATTCGCAGCCGACTATACTTCAAATTATTTGGGAAGAAGGGAGGCGCGAGAGATTTGGACGATTTCATCATAAACCTATAAAGAAATATTACTCGAGTAAATTATTTAATAACACTTAAAAACGATGACATTATGGAAAAACTAAAATTTTATTCAATTTGCATTTTGATGCTATTAGCATTTGTTTGGTCGTCAAATGTCTCTGCTCAATCCGAGCAAGAGAAAATGATGGCAGGAGTATGGAAGTTCAATGGATACACCAATGCTGAAGGTGAAAAGTTTGACGGAGGCAAAAACTTTTCGGCTGTTAAGATTTACAATCCTGACGGAGAGTATTGTTTCGCGCAGTTCTATATCTATTCAGATGGCACGGTGGACGTAAAGCCGCACGACTACGGAACCTGGTCATATAAGAACGGTCAATATATGGAATGCGGGAGAAAGGGAGAGATTATTTCACTTACAAGGAAAGAATTCCGAGGCAAATGGAACGGACTAGAGGATTCTTGGTTAAGAGTTGAAAGATTACCGGAAAAGTTCACAACCTATATTATGTCCATGTGCCGGATTCTTGACACTCGCTCGGATATCAAAGAAATCATCTTGCGTGACATATTTAACCGCAAGAAGGGCACACCGAATTATATTAAAGAAAAGAAATAAAAGGGAAATTCTTTTGATAAAACAAAAGTAATTTTTTGTCCAATTCTCTTATGATTCTAGATAACAATAGAGAAAAAGAATGCAGGGATTCGTGAGAACCTCTGCATTTATTTATGAAAAAGAGGCTTAGTCTACTTCAGCTGATCAGCTATTGCTTTCATGCCGGCAATAGAGGGATGTCCTCCTTGTTTGGCGATGTCGTGTAGTTCAACTAATTTCACATTATAGTGCTTGCAGATGGTGCGGACAGACTCGTTGACTTCTTCTTTCAACTCAGAGTTGAGGATAAAGATGATTTGAGTGTTGAGATAGCGATTGGTCATGTGATGGAGCATGTAGGCCATAGCTGGACGGAAGGAATAGAGGTCTTGCTTGTTCCATCCTTCGTATTTGTACTCCCCGATAGGAGAGTTTGCCCATGCATCGTTAGTGCCTCCGAAGATATAGATAATATCGGGTGCACCACCGAGGTTGTCCATGCGTGCGAGAAAAGAATTGCGAGTGACATCTTCCTGCCGATAGCCTGTGTTGCAAATGGTGGAACCTGAGAAGGAGTTGTTCTTCAGCAATCGCCACCCCTTTGAGGAGATGAGCTGATGCCACCAGGTTTGAGTAACCTTTGTCACATCAGTATTGGTACGAGCTCTGTAATCAAAATACCATACATAATTAGTATCAGGCTCAAGATAGCCTTCGAATGTGCTGTAGGAGTCTCCAAGAATGGAAACGGTCTTGGTTTGTGCTGCTGCAGAGATGCATAGCATCAGGAGCGCGATGTTGATTAGTAGTCTTTTCATATTGGTTAATGGGTTTTGTATCATCAATCAAATTTATGCGTCGAACTCATCAGGGTCTTGGTTCAAGTTGTCGTTAATCGGTTCTGTTTCGATTGTCTCAACGATGGATGTTGCAACTCCTCCATTCTTATCGATAGCTATACCTACAGAATAGCTGATATCAGAAGTTTCGTCTGGGTCACCCACGACAGCGATGAAATAAAAGCGGTCGTGTTTGTCCTGCTGCATGTAGTTGAAGTTGAAGCCCGCAAGAACTGAACGTTGATAGTCGGCTGCTGGTATTAAGTTGGCAAAGGATTCCTTGGTGAATGTGTGTTCATACACTATTTCCTGACCACGGTTGATATAGAGTTTCACGGAATTGTCATTGTATTTGTAGCCTTCGGCTGTGGTGACAATAGGCAATTTCGTATCATTGTTGAATGCAAACTCGTAGGTGTACTTATCACCATCAACCACAACCTCACCTTCAAGATTGTATTCCGACATCTTGTTCACGGTGTTTTTTGATATCGAGTTATTGACAATTGTATCTTGATCGTTTTGTGTGGTATTGTTTCCAGTACAGTTGGTGAGCAGACAAATTGCTGCGATGCTGATTGCAAAGGTCGTTTTTCTCATAATTCTATTAATTTATGATGCAAAGTTACAAATAATTATGAATTATGTACTAACAATTATGAATAATTTATTACCTTTGCACGTCTAACAATTAATACCCTTATGAAAAGAACTATTTTTTTAGCAACAATGTTTGCAAGTGTTCTGTTAGCTCAGGCACAAATTCCTTATTGTTATGAGAAGGAATATTCGGGAAAAGAATTCAAGATGAAGCCAGTTGTCAAGCCAGATCAACTCCCTTTGATTGAGAAACTGCCCGATCCGTTCAAGTTTCAGAATGGTAAACGTTCTACAGACTTCAAGGACTGGGAACAGCACCGCTATGAGATTTCTCAGTTGTTCCAGCAGTATGAAATCGGAATGCGTCCTGTATTGGAAGCGGGCAACTTGAAGGCTGTTATTGAAGATCAGGCTCCAGCACCAGCTGGCGGTAATCGTCCAGGAGGTGGCTTTGGCGGCTTCGGAGGCGGTTTCGGAGGCTTTGGCGGTTTTGGCGGTGGAGCTCCTGACGAGACCATCGGTGAACGTAAGCAACTGAAGGTGACGGTGAAGCACAATGGTCAGGAACTATTGCTGACTGCTCAGATTCAGTATCCGAAGGAGGCAAAATATCCTTGCCCAGCATTACTCGGAGTATCGAACACATTGCCTACTCGCTTTTTCACAGGTCGTGGATGTGCTATCATCAATATCGATGTATTTGCAGTAACTCAGCATACTCAGAAGCGCGGAACAGAGCCTATCAACAAATTGTATCCAGAACTTGAGGCTAACGGCTCATATTGCTTCTGGGGATGGTGTGTGTCACGCATCATCGATGGTTTGCAGCAGTTAGGTCCAAGCAAATCTAAGATTGACACGAAGCATTTGGCTATATCAGGTTGCTCATGGGCAGGAAAGTGCGCTTTGTATTGTGGAGCATTCGACGAGCGTATCGCTTTGGTTATCGCTCACGAGCCAGGCGGTGGTGGTATTGCTTCTTGGCGTTACAGCGAGACTCTTGGCGAAGTGGAGCGTAGTTTCAATACCAACGATTCTTGGTTCTTTGCGAACATTAAGACTGACTATGCTAATGAGAAGATAGCTCGCATGCCTGTTGACCATCATGAACTTGCTGCTATGGTTTGCCCTCGTGCTCTCCTTTATTTCGGAAATACCGACTATAAGTGGTTGGCTGATGAGAGTGGATATGTTTCTATCAACGCAGCTAAGGAAGTTTGGAAGACTTTCGGAATAGCTGACCGCGTAGGTTACAGCATTAGTGGTGGACACGGTCATTGTCAGCTTCCTGAGGCAGAGTATCCATATCTTGAAGCTTTCATCGATCGTTTCTTGCTCGATAAGCATGATGTTAAGACTGAGATTGCTAACGCTCCAATGTTCAAAGATGTTGATTGGAGAGCTTGGATAGCAGATTGGAAATAATTAAGATTATCAAATATCTTCATGAATAAGGCGACCATCTGGTCGCCTTATTTTATTCAAACCTCATCGTTTGTGCTGGTCGGCTAATGCTCATCATATATGATGAACCAAAGATGACAAGGAAGGAAACGATAAGTGTGATTGCATTCACCAAGAGGAACAGGAGCCAATCGAATCGGATTGGTACTGCGTCGAGATAATAGACGGAAGGATCGAGTCGTATAAGATGGAATTGGCTTTGAAGGAAGCAAAAAGCTAATCCGATGAGATTGCCCCAAAGCATTCCGCGACCTACGAGCATGATTGAGAAATTGATGAATACTTGACGTACGGTGGAATTCGTAGCACCTAACGACTTGAGAATACCAATCATGTTGATACGCTCAAGCATGACAATCAGCAAGCCAGACATTACTGTAAACGATGCGACGCAAATCATGAGTACCAGTATCATAATGACATTCATGTCGAGCACTCCCAGCCAAGAGAAGATGTGTGGTGCTAACTGGCGAATACTGAATACGCCATATAAACATCCGTTTTTGTCGTACACCTTATTTATTTTATTACCGAGCGCCTGAGTTACATCGTCCACACGATCGAAGTCGTTGATGGTGATTTCAAATCCAGTTGACATCTCGCTATCCCAATTATTCAGCTTACGAATGGTGTAGATGTCGGTCATTACTACATTACGATCGTATTCTGTCAAGTGGGTTTCATAGATGCCGCATACCGTGAAACGACGGGCTCGCATGCCTTTTTCGTTGACGAAATAGGCATAAACTTTATCGCCTGCTTGGAGTTGAAGATCAGAAGCGATTCGCTGAGACACGAGCAACTGATTCGTAGCTTCCTCAGAACTGAAACTTGGTATTTCGCCCTGCTTGAGATATTGACGGAAGAACGAAAGGTCATATCCGCTATCAATTCCTTTGAACTGAATACCTCGGAAATCATCCTTCGTTTTTAGCATTCCCATCTTCGTGGCAAAACGCTGAACGTCTTTTACTTCTGGCTGTTTGCGAATGATACATTCAAGACTGTCTGTGGTCAATACTGGTAACAATTCGTAATCATCTCCCTGAGTGAGGCTGAGTACTTGTATATGAGAACCGAATCCAACGACCTTAGAGCTTACTTCCGACTTGAAGCCCATCACTACAGCGATGCTGATAATCATTACAGCCATACCGATAATGATACCAGCCAGAGCTATACGAATAGCAGGACGGGAAATTTGTCGTTTCTCGTCAGTATTGGCATAAATACGCTTTGCTATGAATCGTGCGAAACTCATTAGAAAAGTTGAAAGAATGAAGACTTAAAAAGTAATTGACGCTTCTTTTAGTCTTTTACTCTTCCTGGATATGCTTCTATTGCTTTCTTCAAAACAACCAAAGCACGGACAAGGTCTTCTTTCTTCAATACATAGGCAATACGCACCTCGTTGCGTCCGGCTCCTGGGGTAGTGTAGAATCCGGCTGCTGGAGCCATCATGACGGTCTCGCCTTCGTAATTGAAGTCGGAGAGACACCAAGCGCAGAACTTCTCGCTATCGTCAACTGGCAGTTTGGCAACCGTGTAGAATGCTCCCATTGGTATTGGTGAATAGACGCCAGGTATGCGGTTGAGTCCATCAATCAGACACTTACGGCGTTCTACATACTCATCGTAAACGTCACGGGTGTAACTCTCAGGAACGTCGAGCGATGCTTCAGCGATGACTTGACCAATCAGCGGAGGGCTGAGACGTGCCTGGCAAAACTTCATGACAGCCTTGCGTACTTCTACATTCTTAGTAATCAAAGCTCCGATGCGGATACCACATTCGCTATATCGTTTGGATACAGAGTCAATAAGCACAACGTTGTTCTCGATACCTTCCAAGTGGCATGCAGAGATGTAAGGGCTTCCTGTATAGATAAACTCACGATAGACTTCGTCGGAGAACAGGTAGAGATCGTATTTCTTCACAAGGTCGCGTATTTGATTCATCTCACGACGAGTGTACAAGTATCCAGTTGGATTGTTTGGGTTGCATATGAGGATAGCGCGTGTACGCTCATTGATCAACTCTTCAAATTTTTCAACCTTTGGCAGAGAAAATCCTTCTTCAATGGTTGTTGCGATTGTGCGAATCACAGCTCCTGCAGAAATGGCAAAAGCCATGTAGTTTGCGTAAGCAGGCTCAGGGACGATGATTTCGTCGCCAGGATTCAAACACGAGAGAAACGCAAACAAAACGGCCTCTGAGCCACCACTGGTGATGATGATGTCGTCAGCTGTAAGCTTGATATTAAATTTGTCGTAATAACCCACCAACTTCTCACGATAGCTTCTGTAACCTTGGCTAGGGCTGTATTCCAAGATTTTGCGGTCGATGCTTTTCATCGCATCGAGCGCAATCTGCGGAGTAGGCAAATCGGGCTGACCGATGTTGAGATGATATACATGGATTCCGCGTTTCTTAGCATCCTCTGCAAGTGGTGCTAACTTTCGGATTGGTGATGAAGGCATTTCTGTGCCTCGTACTGATATTGACGGCATAATTAATTGTGTTATACTATGTGATTTGAATTGCAAAGTTACGAATTATTCATGAATTACACACAACGAATTGCAAATAAATTCCTTCATATTACACATTTTTCACTCGTATAGCTGCAGAACTATCACACCCTGACACATTATTATTAATTATGTGTGTGTGCGCGAAGAGATTATAAGGCTTAAGGTGAGGAGTGAAGTTCGACAGTTATCAATAATGACAACTAATTACGAGTGCTCGTTTTGATGTATCAGACAGCTGTACGACAACCCACCAATCCGTTTTCCCTTTGCGGCATTCAGGAACCCTGCCTCCATCGTCCACCCAAGCCGAATATGCGTAGTTGTGTTCGTCTTTCCTTGTCCATCTGCTTTTTGTTGCCGAACTGTCCCCAGAAATGTACGAATCAATGCTGTCAAAGAAAGCCCGTGGTAAGATTTCGTCGAACTCTATCATAGCAGAATCCAAATACTCTCCTTGCCAAGTCAAATCGTTTGGAATATATTGAACGACTTTGTAATTGGGTAGATTCATGCCGATGATATCTTCAAGCCGTTCTTTGTTGTTGAACTCAGACGAGCCGGACAACCATTCACACGATATAAAACACGGCAAAAAAATGCTGCAGATTATTAAACAAACTGTTCGTTTCTTCATTATTTTTATTTGTTATTGATGGCGCAAAGGTAATCATTTTACATGACGCCAACAAAACTTTCAAAAAAAAAAGTAAAAAATCAGTATTTTTTTTGTCAGTTCAAAAAAAAGTACTACCTTTGCAGTCGCAATTCGGCGGAAGAGCATCAAAAACGCCTTTGAATAGGGCCCAGGTGGCGGAATGGTAGACGCGCTCGTTTCAGGTGCGAGTGGTGAGAGCCGTGCAGGTTCGAGTCCTGTTCTGGGCACACTAGTTTAAACTAATGCGGAAATAGCTCAGTTGGTAGAGCACAACCTTGCCAAGGTTGGGGTCGCGAGTTCGAGTCTCGTTTTCCGCTCAAAAATAAATCTCTGCGGATAATGCGGAAATAGCTCAGTTGGTAGAGCACAACCTTGCCGAACAAAAACGGATACCAACCTTGGCAAGGTGATAATGCGGAAATAGCTCAGTTGGTAGAGCACAACCTTGCCGAACAAAAACGGATACCAACCTTGGCGAGGTAATAATGCGGAAATAGCTCAGTTGGTAGAGCACAACCTTGCCGAACAAAAAAACGGATACCAACCTTGGCAAGGTGATAATGCGGAAATAGCTCAGTTGGTAGAGCACAACCTTGCCAAGGTTGGGGTCGCGAGTTCGAGTCTCGTTTTCCGCTCAAAAGGTAACCTTCGGGTTACCTTTTTTTTGTTCCCCCTAAGGGAAAATTTTGCAGCCCCTAGGGGAAAATGTTTTTTCCCTTAAGGGTAATTTCTGTTGCAGGTCGTGCAACGTACGTTGCACGACCTGCAACATAGATTGCACGACCTGCAACATAGATTGCACGACCTGCAACGTACGTTGCACGACCTGCAACATAGGTTGCACGACCTGCAACAGAGAAATCCCCTAGGAGAAAGAGAAAAAAGGATTAAGGTGGGTCAAAGCTATATCATCACCATTATTATTTATTCTTAAGATATCGAAACGAAGAATACCACTTTCGATGTTTCAAGTAATTCAAATTGGCTTCGTTGGCATAAGCCTCTCGTTCAAAGCAAATATTGAAATATGCACGTTTCAAGTTCTTAAATTGTATGATTCGAATGAGCCATTCCACTACATACCACAAATAAAAGCCGATTACAAGCAATTCGACAAGCTGTCTGGAGTGAATCTTCTCGTGGTTCAACTCGCTGTGCGACAAAGGGAACTTAGTGAAGACTAACCCAAATAAATTGATAGCTTTGTAAGTTCCGAATGGAATAAAACGGTTTTTAATCGTAATCATCAATCGTGGGTACTGATATGATTAAGTGCAGAAACGTTGATAATCGTTATCTTTCGTTTGTTTACCTCAATTAGTCCTTCGGAAACAAAGGCAGAAAGGGTTCTGATGGCATTCGATGTAGTCATATTGGCAAGATTCGCCAGTTCGGCACGCGAAACGGCTAACACCAAAGTTTTCCCATTGGATTCGTATCCGAAATACTCGGCCACACTGAGCAATGTGGCAGCCATTCTGCCTCTCAGATGTTTTTGTATGAGACAAACAAAACGGTAGTCGGATTGCCAAAGCCCCAAAGCTAGGCGTTTTAGGAAAAAGTCTTTCAAAGATGGGTTGGCGTCCAAGCAGGTCCTTATAAAATCCATAGGAATTGCACATACGTCCATGTCTGTCATCGCTATATACGATGCTAAGTGGAGTTGCTCCGCAAAATAGGCTCTGTAGCCGAAATAATCGCCAGCTTTTACTAATCTCACAGTTTGCCATCTGTCCGCATCTCCACAAATGGAAATCTTTGCGACACCTCTTAAAATCAAAAAAAGATGGCTGGCCACATCACCTTCTCCGCTAACGACTTTTCCTGCCTGATAATAACGAACAACACATTGGGCCAATAATGCAGATCGCTGGTCGTCTGTCATTCTTTCAGTCAAAAGCGAAAGAAATTGTAGTAATGATTCTTGGGAATATGTTTTCTTTCGTGTCATAACCTACACATCTTATTTTCTTGCAAATTTAATCTTATTTGCTCAAACAAACAAGCAAAACACCAATTTTCAGCATAAAAAGAACGAAAAAACGATGCTTTGGTCAAAAAGTTCAATTAAAACTTTGAAAGAAAGAAAAAAGTGCGTACTTTTGTAGTTGGACAACGAATGTCCTTCAACAATCTGACTATCAAATAAATTATACCAATACTAAAAATGAGTTACTTACAATTTGAGAAAACGTTGTTGACGAACTTGCAAGAAGCCCTGCCAAAAGAGATTCTTCGCACCAATCGTTCGGGTGCATATTCTTCGTCATCAATCGTTGACTGCAACACACGCAAGTATCATGGTTTGCTTGTAGTGCCTGTTCCTGAGATTGATGACAACACCCACGTACTGCTCTCGTCTCTTGACGAGACGGTTATTCAGCATGGTGCGGAATTCAATCTTGGACTTCACAAGTATGCAGGAGACGTGTATAGTCCTAATGGACATAAATACCTCCGAGAGTTTACATGGGACAAAATTCCAACTACTGTCTATCGTGTGGGTGGTGTCATCTTGAGAAAGGAAAAAGTATTCCAACACTTCCATAACAGGGTATTGATACGTTACACCTTGGTCGATGCCCACTCTGTGACCACCCTCCGCCTTCGTCCGTTCCTTGCCTTCCGTGCAGCCAACCAATTGACTCACGAGAATTCCGCAGTCAATCGGAACTACGAAGAGGTGGATAACGGAATCAAGACCTGCATGTATGACGGATATCCTTATTTATACATGCAGACCAATAAAAAAGCAGAGTATGTCTTCACCCCCAACTGGTACAAAGGCATTGAATACCCAAAAGATCAGGAACTGGGATACGACTATTCTGAAGATCTCTATGTGCCAGGTTATTTTGAGTTTAACATCAAGAAAGGTGAAAGCGTTATTTTCTCGGCAGGATTGGAGGAAATCAACACTCGGACGCTGAAAAAGACATTCGATGAGGAAATTGAGGTTCACACTTCGCGTGACAGCTTCCATCATTGTCTGATTAACGCAGCTCACCAGTTCCATAATAAGAAAAAAGGAGAGCATTACATTTTGGCGGGATACCCTTGGTTCAAGGCTAGAGCACGTGACACCTTTGTTTCGCTTCCAGGACTGACCTTAGCGAATGATGAAACCGAACGCTTCATCAGCGCTATGGCAACAGCCGAAAAAGCCATCAACGACTTTACTGCAGGCAAGCCCATCTCAGTAAAAATATACGAGATGGAAGCTCCTGATGTTTTGCTTTGGGCAGTTTGGTGCATTCAACAATATGCGCGAATGGTCGACATGAACGATGCCGTGAAACGTTATGGGGCTTTGGTACGAAAAATCGTAAGCTATATTCTGCAAGGCAAACATCCAAACCTCGAACTGCACGATAACGGAATGCTCTACACCAACGGAAAGGAACATCCTGCAACATGGATGAACTCAACCATCAATGGCCGTCCCGTGGTTCCACGTACTGGCTACATAGTTGAGATATGCGCCTTATGGTATAACGCACTTATCTTTGGAGCACAGATACTGGAAGCAGAGCAGAAACAAGATGAGGCAGAGAAGTGGAAAGAAATAGCAAACGAATGTGGAAAAACGTTCCGTGAAACATTCATCAACGATTACGGTTATCTCATGGATTTTGTTGATGGAACAAACATCTCATGGGAAGTCCGTCCAAACATGTTGATTGCTACATCGCTCGAAAACACACCTCTTACTCAAGCAGAACGCAAGAGCGTATTCGATATCTGTACCAAGGAACTTCGTACTCCAAAGGGTATACGCTCGCTTTCTCCAAAGAGCGGAGCCTATAACCCTATATATCAAGGCGGTCAACAAGAGCGTGACGCAGCCTATCATCAAGGCACTGTGTGGCCATTCATGCTCGGTTTCTACCTGGAGACCTGCATGAAAGTTTACAAACGCAGTGGACTCTCGTTTGTCGACCGTAGTCTTATCGGACTTGAAGAAGAGATGCTTTACCACGGAATCGGAACCCTTCCGGAACTATTCGACGGAAACCCTCCATTCCATGGACGTGGCGCACTTTCGTTCGCTATGAATGTAGCAGCTATTCTCCGCGTGAATAAATTATTGTCTAAGTATTATAATTATTAATAAGGAGGAAACGGTATGAGAGTATTAATGTTTGGATGGGAATTTCCCCCTAAGATATACGGAGGTTTGGCTGTTGCATCTTATGGAATAACCAAAGGCCTAAGCCTTCAACCCGATATGGAAACCATCTTCTGCCTGCCGAAACCTACAGGCGAAGAAGAATCCTTCCTGAAGATTATTGGAATGAATCAAGTGCCAATTGTCTATAAAGGGCATGACTACAACTATGTGAAGAACCGTCTGCCAAATTATATGACGCCTGAAGAGTATTATCATTTCCGCGATCATATTTATGCAGACTTCTCCTATATGCATACCAACGATATGGGTTGTATGGAGTTTGCAGGCGGGTATCCTGGTAACCTACACGAAGAGATTAATAACTTTTCAATCATTTCAGGAGTAGTAGCTCGAGCAGAACAATTCGATATCATACATGCTCACGACTGGCTCACCTATCCCGCTGGTGTACATGCAAAGATGGTGAGTGGAAAACCACTCTGTATCCATGTACATGCAACCGATTTCGATCGCAGTCGCGGAAAGGTGAATCCTACTGTCTACTCAATTGAGAAGAACGGTATGGACCATGCAGATTGCATTATGTGTGTGAGCGAATTGACGCGTCAGACGGTTATCAAGGAATATCACCAAGATCCTCGCAAGTGCTTTGCGATGCATAATGCAGTATATCCACTCTCACAAGATTTGCTTGACATTCCACGTCCTGATCATTCCAAAGAGAAAGTCGTTACTTTCTTGGGACGTATCACTATGCAGAAAGGCCCAGAGTACTTTGTAGAAGCTGCTACTTTGGTGCTGAAACGTACTCATAACATTCGCTTCTGTATGGCAGGTTCGGGTGATATGCTCGAAGCAATGATTGAAATGGTGGCACAACGAGGCATTGCCGACCGCTTCCATTTCCCAGGCTTCCAGCGTGGTCGACAAGTATATGAGACCTACAAAAACTCAGATGTATTCGTAATGCCATCCGTTAGCGAGCCGTTCGGTATTGCACCACTTGAAGCAATGCAATGCGGAACCCCATCGATTATTTCCAAGCAATCTGGCTGTGGCGAGATTTTGGAGAAAGTCATTAAGGTGGACTATTGGGACATACATGCGATGGCCGATGCAATCTATTCCATTTGTACCAACCAGTCACTTTTCAAGTATCTTCAGGAAGAAGGTATCAAAGAAGTGAACGAAATCACCTGGGAAAAGGTAGGTCTGCGCATTCGCAAACTTTATAATCAATGTTTAGGAATTAACTAAAAACACATAGAACAATGGCTAAGACAATCTGTTTATATTTTGAGATTCATCAAATCATACATCTCAAACGCTACCGTTTCTTTGAAATCGGTCGTGATCACTACTACTACGATGACTATGAAAATGAACGTAGCATCAACGACATAGCGGAGCGCTCATACGTACCAGCCCTTCAAACACTCATTGAGATGGCAAAGGAGAATGGTAAGTTCTTTAAAGTGGCACTCTCACTCTCAGGTGTAGGTCTGGAGCAGTTGGAAATGCACGCTCCTCAAGTAATAGATTTGCTCCAAGAACTCAATGGTACGGGATGTGTGGAATTTCTCTGCGAACCATACAGCCACGGACTTGCTTCTCTCGGCAACGAAGAGAGTTTCCGTGATGAGTGTATGCGTATGAAAGCAAAAATAAAAGAACTCTTTGGGCAGTCTCCAAAAGTATTCCGCAATAGTTCACTTATCTATTCTGATGAGATTGGAGCGCAAGTAGCAGCAATGGGATTCAAGGGAATGCTCACTGAAGGTGCTAAGCATATCTTGGGCTGGAAGTCTCCTCACTTCATCTATAACTGCGCTCTCAATCCAAATCTTAAGCTCTTGTTACGAGATTATAAACTCAGCGATGACATCAGTCTTCGTTTCAATAATTCTGATTGGAGCGAGTATCCACTCTTTGCCGATAAATATGTTGACTGGATTGCTGCACTTCCTGAGGGAGAGAACGTAATCAATATCTTTATGGAACTCTGTGCTCTTGGCATCTTCCAACCACTGAGCAGTAATATTCTCCAGTTCCTCAAAGCAATTCCTGCTTGTGCAAAGGCACGTGGTATCACCTTCTCAACTCCGACTGAGCTATGCAGCAAGGGAAAGTCTGTAGGTAGTCTGGATGTTCCATATAATATCAGTTGGGTTGATGAAGAGCGCAACACAAGTTGCTGGCTTGGCAACTGTATGCAGCGCGAGGCATTTGACAAACTTTATAGTGTAGCCGATAGAGTTCGTATCTGTACAGATCGACGTATCAAACAGGATTGGGATTATCTGCAGGCATCAAACAATTTCCGTTTCATGACAACCAAACACAATAGTGTCGGAATGAATCGTGGTATCTACGATAGTCCTTATGATGCTTTCACCAATTACATGAATATTCTTGGCGACTTTATCAATCGCGTTAATGCACTTTATCCTATCGATATGGATAATGAAGAGCTCAACTCCCTTCTTACTACCATCAAGAATCAGGGTGAGGAGATTGAGGCTAAAGACCGCAAGATTGAGAAGTTGCAAGCCGAATTGGAGAAATATCATCCATCAGTCTATAAGTCTAAAGCCGAACCAACAAAAGAGCCAGCAAAGAAACCTGCAGCAAAGAAGGCTCCTGCTGCAAAAAAAGAAGCTGCGCCAAAAACGAAGAAAGCAACTGCAAAGAAAAAATGATTTCATCAGTTGTTGATAATAGACACCTCATCCCTTGCATTGAATAGTGCGGGGGATGATTGTTTTTGGAGTGTTCATCAAATAGAAATACGTTGTTTTGGGGATAATTATTATGCTTTTGTTGCAAAAAATAGAGTAAAATGTACGGAATCTCATTTTTTATTCTTACCTTTGTGCCAAATATGCAAACAAATATTTTTTTCACAACAATTAATACCAAAACAAACATGAAAGCATTACTAGCAATTGCAGTTGCATCATTGTTCTGTATGTCGGCATACGCCAATCCTGGTGATGGCGACGGAGACAAGAACGACCTTACTAAGGAAAATGTGCAACCAACTTTGGCTGACTACTTCAGCCCAGTGTCTAAAAACGTTGCGAAACCCGATGCAAAGGGCTTCATTCGCAGATGGTTATTGCTTGAACCTATCGACAAGCCAAACCGCAGCAACACAGTATTCACAGACACTTACATCCGTGAGAACTTTAGTCAGCAGTATTTCCCTGGCCAGTTCACAGACATCCCTACTGATGGAAAGACAGAGCGCGTAGGTGAGCAGGAATTGAAGTGGCATGCATTCGATGCTACCCGTTACAACGTGAAGTTGTTCCGCTTTGCATCTGGTCTGGAGAAGCAGGTTTACGGTGTATTGTTCTGGGCTGTTACTATCATCGATAGCCCTGAGGATGTATCGAACGTACGCCTTGCTGTAGGTTCTAACTCTGCATCAATGTGGTGGCTCAATGGCGATGAAGCTGTCATCCTGTCAGGCGACCGCCGTATGGTTGTTGATGATGTGATGTCGGGCCGTTTGAACCTGAAGAAGGGTAAGAACGTGCTTCGCGGCGCAGTCATCAACGGTCCTGGTATGAGCGACTTCTGCGTTCGCTTCATCAAGGAGAATGGAGAACCATTAACCAACGTTTCTGTAACCTTAACTAAATAATCAGTATCATTATGAAACAGTATAAGAACATCATAAAGGGCTTTGGTGCCCTCGTAGGTATCATGCTGAGTCAGTCAGCTATGGCACAGATTGGTGCCCCATTCATCCACGACCCATCAACCATCGTGGAGTGCGACGGTAAATACTATACCTTTGGAACGGGTGGTGGTGGCCTCATTTCTGAGGACGGATGGACTTGGAACAGTGGCGCACAGCGTCCAGGTGGCGGTGCTGCTCCTGATGCTTTGAAAATTGGCGATCGCTATCTTGTGGCTTATAGTGCTACTGGTGGTGGACTGGGTGGCGGTCACGCTGGCCGTATCCTCGTGATGTGGAACAAGACTCTTGACCCAGAGTCTCCTGACTTCAAGTTCTCTGAGCCTATCGAAGTAGCAAAGTCAATCCAAGATGAAGACTGCGACGCTATCGATGCAGGTCTGTTGCTCGATCCAAAGACTGGTCGTTTGTGGGTAACCTATGGAACCTATTTCGGACACATCCGTATGGTCGAAATCGATCCTAAGACAGGTGAGCGAATCAAGGGTAATAAGGCAAAGAACGTTGCTATCGACTGTGAGGCATCTGACCTTATCTATAAAGATGGTTGGTACTATCTGCTTGGTACTCATGGTACTTGCTGCGATGGTGGCAACTCTACTTACAACATCGTATGCGGTCGTTCTAAGAACGTGACTGGTCCATTTATCGACAACGTAGGTCGTGATATGTTGGAAGGTGGTGGCCGTATGGTCATCGCTGGTTCTGGACGTACTTGGGGTGCAGGTCACTTCGGACGTTTTGTTGTTGCAGAAGGTGTGGAGAAGATGTCACTTCACTGGGAGGCTGACCTTGATCAGGGTGGTCGCAGTGTATTGGCTATTCGTCCTATTATTTGGAAGAACGGTTGGCCAATTGGTGGCGAACTCTTCAAGGAAGGTACTTATGAAATCGAGTCAGAGCGTCGTGGCTATTCTCTCGAACTTGTTGTCGACTTCGTTCGTATGAACCGTGGTGGCGGTATGTTCGGAGGTGGAGGCTTCGGAGGCTTTGGAGGCTTCGGAGGCGGTGCTCAGCGTCCTGCTAATGCACAAGGTGGTGCACAGCGTCCAGCTAATGCTCAAGGTGGTCAGGCTCCTGCTGGTGGTTTCCCAGGTTTCGGAGCTGTTGCTCCAGGTGCTGGCGCTCCTCAGGGTGCACAGCGTCCTGCTAACGCACAAGGTGCTCCAGCTGGTGCTCCAGGTGCTGGCGCTCCTGCTGGCTTTGGTGGCATGGGAGGCTTTGGCGGCTTCGGAGGTGGTGCTGCAGGTGGTGCTCAGGCTCAGCGCCCTGCACAGCAGGCTGCTCCTCAACCAGTTGCTTCACAGACTCTTGCTGACGTAATCGAAGATTGGCCAAAGGGCGAGATTCGCGTTCGTATGGCTGACTATATGGGTCGTCCTCATCAGCGTTGGACTATCACAGCAGTTCCTGAGGCTGGTGGTTACCTCGGTGGTCCTTATTACAAGATTATCATAGCTGGTACAAACCGTGCTCTTGCTGCAACAGCTGATAAGGAAGTAACTTCTGTTCCTCGTTTCACTGGTGCTCCTGAACAGCTCTGGCGTATTGACCAATGTACAGATGGTACTTACCGCATCATGCCTAAGGCCGTTCCTGGAACGACTGAAGAACTCGTGCTGATGTCTGCTGGTGACTGTACTCCTACTCTTGGTAAGTGGGACTTCAACAGCGATAACTGCAAGTGGAACTTCAAGGATATGAGCAAGGATATCACAGTAAGATAATCCTATCACATACAACAAAGACGTGCAGGCCAACCGCTTGCACGTTTTTATTATATATATAAATAAGGTGTCGTCGGAATGTACATTTAGTTACATTCTAATACAAAGTTCGGATGAATTACGTTTTTTTTATAGAAAAAATGGTGATTAAATCCAAGGGAATGATTATCTTTGTAACTGAAAAGGATATGGGCATCGTGCCTGTGTACATATATTTATCGTTCAATTGTATTAAACGGAAAGTTGTTTAAAGATGAAAAAGATATATCGATTATTGGCTATATTGATGTTCGGAATGCTCACACAGGCTACAACGTGTGAAGATGACATCCCTAAGCAGAATTACATTATGAACGAGGACAAGGTGCCGCAAGAGCCTTATCTGACAACGATTTCTTCCGACTATTTTCAGGCAAATGTAGCTCGGCACGGATGGAAATGGAAAGGGTCGTGGCGCATCGGCGAGGATGGTATCGAGGATGGTATCAGCATGCGTTATTACGCTACCAATGAGTGGAACTTTATGCCCAACGACCTGTATTTCGGGACAGATTCCATGACCGTGTTCCTGTATAAGCAGGACTGCAACTTACGACGGACGGACAGTTACACTTATGATGCCGCCAAAAATCTAATCAAGAGCAACGCCATTGTCTACATGCAACTGACTGATGCCGACTCGCTCAACATCACGTTTATTGAGCGGCTTGGCAACTATTATTACAAAAGCAGTTACGAACGCATGCTGCCATACGAGGTGAATGCGCGATGGAACGGCTCAAAACCTGAGCAGCAATGAAAGTTCGCCTGATACTCTTTTCTTTGCTCTCTTTCCTGGCAACATGTCAGATTACGGGGCAGCAACTGAAGCCATTCGTCAAAGGCGGACTGACTATCGGTCTTTTCGAATGGACCGATGCCAGCAACGAGTCAGCTGGGCACACCGGCCTGAATCTTGGAGCAGGCATCCAGATTCCTCTCAGCAAATCACACCCAACATTCCTCGAACCAGCGCTTGTGCTTATTTCAAAAGGAAATGTCTACGACGTAAGCAAGGCAGGCGGCCGGGTCACGTTCAACCTTTGGTATTTTGAAACACAGTTGGACTTTGTCTATCGCTGGAAGATAGGAACCCACTGGCGCATACCCATCGGAACGGGTCTGTATGGTGCATACGGCATCAGCAGCAAAGTGTCTGCTACGAATGGCATCACATGGTTTCAAGGGATTCACGTAGGCAAATCGCCCTCAATGTTTGATGACGAAATAGGCGCAAACCGCTGGGACGCAGGATGGCGGGTATGTACCTTCGGCGCGGAATACAGGCAGTTCGCATTACGCTGCGACTTCGAAATCGGCTTCTTTTCCCAATTTCGCAACAAAAAACTATACACTTTGGAAAAGAAGTCTCAAGGGGCCAACTGGGCCTTTTCCCTGAATATTGGATATAGTTTCTAAGATGACTGGATTCGGTCATGCGCATGAAGGATTTCAATAATGCGCATTAACGGACTGAATAATGCGCATTAACCGATTGAATGATGCGCATCAACGGAATGAATGATACGTATGAACAGAGCAAATCATACGTATGAACGGAACTTTAATTCATAACTAACAGGTCGTATCGTATGTTATCTTCGGCTACGGAGCGCCCATGAGAAGGACTGGTACTGCGTGTCGTTGACGACGGATGTGTAGTATTATTCGACACAGTAACACGCGTCGTTTGGATGGGTTGATACACGGTATCTCCTTCTGTAGGCTGCGATACAGGCATCTGGACATATACGGTATCAACACGTGCCGTGAGCGGGGCGTCATTCTGTGACCCTTCAGTCCATATACCAACAAAGAAACCAACGATGGCTGCTGCAGGAATGGCAATAAGCCAAGATGGTATGCGACGCCAAGGTCTTGTACGATTGAACTCGGGGCGGACATGCAGTTGTTCGTTCTCTTCATCGCGCAACTGTTGAGCTGTGCGGATGATGTCTTGGTCAGTGATGTTCATATTGTTTTAGGTTTTGTTTGATGATATTCATTGTTTTATGCAGGCGTGACTTTACTGTTCCTTCTGGTAGGTCCACGATGTGTGCTATTTGTGGAATAGTCAGCTCTTCTTCGTAGTGGAGTGAAAATAGTATCGCGTAAGGTTCGGGTAGTTTTCGAAGTACCTCTCGCAGTGAATCGTGAAGGTCTTTCATATCCAATTCCACCTCAATGCTGGCATCATCAGTGATGTCTATTCCTTCGTCAGAGATAATCGTTAACTGATTGCGATGGTGATTTCTGCATAGGTTGTAAGCGATGGTGAAGAGCCAAGTGCGGAAATTGCGCCCTTCGCGATAGGTTTCGCGTGCAGCATAGAGTCGCAGGAACGTGTCGTGCATGAAGTCTGCTGCCAATTCGGCATCGTTGCCAAGCCTTCGAACGAAGAATCCCTGCAACCGTCGGGCATGACGGTTGTAGAGTTCTTCGAACGCACGGTCGTTTCCTCGTGCAGCTCGTTTCATCAGCTGTTCATCGGACTGATCCGATAGTCTCAGAGGTATCAGCATTGCTTACTGTGTTATCAGTACGTTCATGTATTCCTGCTTCTTTTCCTCGCTGAGCGATGTGTTGCTGATACCGCTCACCAGCCGTCGCATCAGCCAGTCGTAGCGTTTCTGATCATGTCTCTCGTAGTAAGGAAGCAGGTCGGCAAGCAGCACGGCATAGTTGGCAGAGAGGCGTTGGCCTGAAGTCCAATCGGGTCGGAATGACACGAGCAGATATTCCAGCATGTAGCGTTCTTCTACATTGCGACGCTTTACGGCGAGATTATCGTAGCGTTTCTTTGAGTATTTCAGTAGCAGCCCTTCGTTGTAGAGGTTTTGTTTCCAGGGTTCCAGCATCGAAGAGGGCGTTGTGGCTGAGAAATATACTTTGCTGCCAAACTTGTCTATAATGCTCTGTAGCACGGCGCGCTCGTAGGCTTGATAGTCTTCGTAGCCTCCATCTTCCAATTCTGGCAAGGTTATGCCCAGTTTCTTGTTCAACCACTCACGATATTCTTTTACGCCTAAAAACGGAATGCAAACGATGGTTTTGTCCTTATGCTTTCCCATTCCCTCCTGGATAAGCCACTTGGGGATAATGGCTGCATCGCCGCTACTTATAAATATCGCATCCCCATCCATACTTTCCAGTTCGTTATAACTATAGCGCAAGATGTCCTCAGAGTAGATGCCGCTATCGAAATAGCGTTTGGCCATCGACTTCATTCGAAGTTCATCGCCCTTCATCGCTAAATAGCACACCCATTGGTCGTAATCGAAGAACTGCATCTCTGCGGGCAATTTCGCCAGAGCAGCTTCAGCATATCGATCACCATCAGTTTCTGTTGAATGGCCTGTAATATTAGCACGATAGGCACAGAAATTATAGGTGTAGGAATCGGGAATAGCTTGCTTCATCTCGTTCATCACTTGGCGAACGATGCTGTCGGAACTGGTGCCCCACCAACCCATGTAGTGGGCTGCATGATAATAATTCAGCCAAGCATTCTCGTCCTTTGGATTCTTCTGCGTCTGCGCTTTCCACGCTTCTTTTTGTTCTACATACCACACAAAATCTTTCTCTGCCACAATTGGGCTTTCCACTCTTACGGCTTTGGTCTGAGCGATAGCACTGAGGCTTAACATCACTAGCCAAACACCTAATATTACTCTTTTCATTTTTGTTTTGTTCTTTAATAAATTAAACGATTTCAGAGCTCTTTCATGTCTGCATACACAGAAAGCTGGAAATCGTTCAAGTTAAAGAGAAAAAAAGTGTACTTACTAATGCTTTTTCTTTGGTTTGGGGGCAGGCAACACTTTGCATGTCTCGTACACAAGTTGGGAGAGATAAGCACGATCGTCTACGTCGGCAATATAGAAATAGTCTTTTGCTCCTTCGTAAGGTGGACGCATTTCGACAACTCGCAACAGCGGACGGGCTGCATCAGTAGGCTTTAGGAAGAAGTGGTCGTCGCAAATAAGCCCGAATAATTTTCCGTCACAATAGATGCCATATTCGCCAAACATCTTCTTAAAGGTTATCTCCCCAGCTCCTGAGCACTGGTCCGCCACATATTGTACAAAATCCAAACGACTTGCCATAATTCATTCGCTTTGTTCGATATTAATAATATAATAAGGTGTAGCGATTGCTGTTCCTTTCTGAGTGCAAAGATACGAAGATTTCACAAGATGTCCAAGAGTCTGTATGGAAAAAACTTTTCCTTTTGCACAAATGCCTTTCCTAGATAAAAAAGATGCAACCTCTAGGGATAAATGTTTTTTCCCTTAAGGGTAATCTCTGTTGCACGACCTGCAACCTATGTTGCACGACCTGCAACAGAAATTCCCCCTAGGGGAAATAAAAAATATCCTTAGTGGCGGCAAAAAATAGACTTAAGGCTATCAAAAATATCAGCAACTTCGCAGTTGCTGATATTTGCAATACAAACATTTTTAATACCTAATTATTTGAGTTATCTACATATAGACACTTGCCTCGTTCACTGAGAGGATGATGTCGTAAATCTTATCCCTGAGTTTATTTAAACTGGTGCGGTTTTTCAGTGTGTCCAGTTCGTTGATTATATCCTGCACAGCCAGACGACTGATGTGGTTGGCACGAATCTCATCGTCGAGATACTCTCCCAATCGAACCAACAGATTCTCCTGAGTCTTGGTATATGTCTCTTTGAGATAGTTTGAGCAAATCATCTTCACCTGCGCCACAACCTCTGGAGCATAGGTATTTGCAACCACCTTCTCATTACCTTTGAGCAAACGTTCCATCGTAGGAGATAGACTATTCGATGTCATATTCAACCGTTTCTCCATCGCTTTCTGACGCATGGAATAGAGGACCGTTTCTGCAATCTTGGCACGCTCAATATACTTTGTTCGATTCACTTTGTGAACTTTATCAGCATATGGAGTATCATAAGCCCTACGTGCATGCTCCACGTCTATTATTTCTTCTGGTGTCTCGCGCAAGTTCTCCACAAGGAAATCATTCATCACCAGCAGGAGTGAACGGTTGTAGTCGTTGTCCACTCCTGTGAACTTCTCGATGAAATAGTTCAGGGAGCGGGTGAAGTCCGACGTCGGAACATCCATCACATTTGAATTTGAACCCTCATTAAATGGTTCGAAGGTTGCCCTTACTGTTCTCCTACCTGGCTCGATAGTCTCCGTTACCTTCGGCTGACCAAACTTTAATGTGTTTATAAAGTCAGCCTCGTTATATACAGGGATGGTGTCAGGCACGAGGTCAACCTGAGCCTTACTGCTCAAACCCAAACTAAGGGCAAGAGCCACAAATAAAAGTTTTTTGTTCATATTCATACCTATTTATATTTAATATTAGTATTCTTCTTCGCTCATTACCGCCAAATCGTTACGTATCTGTTCCATCTGCCGCATGTAGTGAGTTATCTGCTGTTCCAATCGCTCCTCAACAGTAAGAGGTTGGGAAGTCATTGTGTCAGTTGAAGCATAAAGTTGCGTCTCTTCACTTTCGACAAGAAGGGTGGCTTCCGCTATTTCCTCATGCTCTGTTATACTCTGCATAGAAGGGGTCTGCTTTGCCAACAATGGACGCGAAGGGCGTGGGTGATACTGTCGAACAGGATCTTGCGGCTTCAGCTGTGTAGGGCGTTCCTGCATGGGGATGATTATCGTATCAGTCTGGGTCTGCTGTGGTTGCTTAGGTTGTGCTGTATCAACCTGTGCAGTCAAAGGAGCATCAGAAGGCACCTTTCCCTCATGATTGTTAAGGAAGAACACGATTGCGATGCTTGCCGCAACAGCTGTTGTTGCAAACCAAACCCACAATGGAATCGCTCTGCTCTTCTTCTCCTTGACCTCAACTTCTCCTTTATCGAACATCGCAAACATTTCCTTGTAAGCACTCCATTCCTCATCCACCTCATGGGTATGGAAATAGTCGGCAAGGCGTTTTTCCTCTTCAAGCGTCGATGTCCCTTCCAGGAAACGGTCGAGCAGTCGTTGTATGTCCTGTATGTCCTTATTCATAACTTCGTTTGTTTGATTCGTTCGAGTAATTGTCTTCGTGCTCGTGCCAGAAGCGTAGAGACTGACGACTTAGTTATGCCGAGCAGAGATGCTATCTCTTCGAGTTCACGGTGTTCCAACTGTCGCATTCGCAGGATGATAGCATTAGTGGGCGGCAGACGGTCGATTTCGCGTTCGAGCCATTGTTCCAGTTCCTTGTATTCCAATTCATCGTGCTGGTTCCTTTCCTCTAAGAACTCATAACTCTCATTGAGCGAGCGCTCCTGCTTTTGAGTTCGTAACAGGTCGATTGCGCGATTTCTCGTCAGAATACCAACTAAATGCTCAACTTTGTCATCAGGAGGTACTTTTTCGTGCATCGCCCAGAGCTTCAACATCACATCACCAGCCACATCCTCAGCATCAGCTTCCAATGCCACATAAATGCGAGCCACACGGAGTGCCTTGCTGTGCATTTGACCGGCAATATGTTCGAACTCTTTTTGCGTCATCTCACCTATATAACGAATAAGTACTGCAAATTTAAACAAAAAACTCATTTTTTTACAAAAAAAACATACACTTTACGCGCTAAACCCTAAACTTTTTGTAACTTTGCCTTGCTAATCAAAACAAAACAAGCGTATATGACAAATGAATCTACCCAAACAAAGCTGATGACTAACTGGCGTTGGTGGCTTTGTTCGTTGCTTTTTGTAGCAACCACCATTAACTATCTCGACCGTCAGGTCCTTAGTCTTACGTATGAAGAGTTTATCAAACCCGAATTTGGCTGGACAGATGCCGACTATGGTACGATTACTTCGTTCTTCAGCATCTTTTATGCCCTTTGCTGTCTGTTCGCAGGTAAGTTTATCGACTGGATGGGCACTAAGAAGGGCTATCTGTGGAGTATTGGTGTTTGGAGTGCAGGTGCCTGCCTTCATGCCCTCTGTGGCTACGGGTCCTCGTTGCTGACAGGCTCGCCCGACCTTGCAGCTGCTACGAAGATAGGTTCGAATGCAGCTTTGGCATTCTCCACCACTTCTGTCTATCTGTTCCTCTTCTGTCGAGGCATTCTCGCACTTGGAGAATCAGGTAACTTCCCAGCAGCTATCAAGGTAACAGCCGAATACAACCCAAAGAAAGACCGTGCTTACTCAACCTCTCTGTTCAATGCAGGAGCCAGTGTAGGTGCACTTGCAGCTCCTCTCTGCATACCTCCATTGGCAAAGAGTCTTGGTTGGGAGTGGGCATTTGTTGTCATAGGTGCATTCGGATTCCTTTGGATGTTCTTCTGGCAATTCATGTATGACAAACCAGAAAAGAGCAAGCATGTGAACCAAGCCGAACTCGACTATATCCATCAAGACGATGAAGCAGAGGCTGCAGCAAAGGTTGCGGAGAAGGAAGAAAAAGCCATTCCGTTCTTCAAGTGCTTTACCTATCGTCAGACGTGGTCGTTCATCTGCGGCAAGTTGCTTACGGATGGCGTATGGTGGTTCTTCCTCTTCTGGGCACCATCGTACTTCCAGAACCAATTTGGCATCAAGGCTTCTGAACCACTAGGTCAAGGACTGATATTCACGCTTTATGCTATCGTGACGGTTGTCAGCATCTTTGGTGGTTATCTGCCAAAACTCTTTGTAGAGAAACGCGGTATGCACCCCTACAGCGGACGTATGCTTGCGATGCTGATTTTCGCTTTCCTGCCACTTGTTGCCCTTGCAGCACAGCCTCTGGGCGTACAAAGTCCTTGGTGGTCAGCCATCCTTATTGGTATCGCAGCTGCAGGCCATCAGGCTTGGTCGGCTAACCTGTTCTCTACGATTGGCGATATGTTCCCAAAGAGCACGATTGCTACCATCACAGGAGTGGGAGCTACAGCCGGAGGATTTGGCTCGATGGTTATACAGAAAGTAGCAGGTAACATGTTCGATACGGCAGAAGCCGCAGGTTCAGCCTTCCAGTTCATGGGCTTCGAAGGTAAACCGGCAGGTTACTTCATCATGTTCTGCTTCTGTGGCATCGCTTACCTCATTTCTTGGGTAGCTATGAAGCTATTGGTTCCAAAATATAGTCCAATCAAGGTGTAACTGATACGCAGGAGGTGCAAAAATAATTGCCAAATGCCTGTTTTTGTACCGTTTTTCGCTTGAGATTTCTTAAATCGACGTAGTCAAAACGAAAAAAAAGCAGTTTTTTCAAAATAATTATCAATTATCAATTGTCAATTGTCAATTATTTTGTACCTTTGCACCCGCAAAACAAAAACGGGGCGAGATAGCTCAGCTGGTTAGAGCGTCGGATTCATAATCCGGAGGTCGTGGGATCGTGACCCACTCTCGCTACAAAAGGGATGTACCATTAGGTGCATCCTTTTTGTTTCTATTCGTACAATCCATAGATACATCTGTCCGCTCTAATGTTAACAAGATCGTTCCCGCTTAGATTTGTTTTTATTGGCTTGCGTTTCGTAGTACGATTTGCGTTAGTTTACTGATGGTATGGGAAAAACGACCTGTTCGTTGACATTTTCATGGTTTTCTGATGATTTCGGCAGCAATATGATGTGTATTTGAAAAAGAATGCTTACATTTGCAGTTGAAATCGAACGAACACATAACATTTAAATAACAAACAACATGATGGATTGGTCAAATATAGGTTTTGGATACAACAAAACCGATTACAATGTCCGTTGCTATTACAGAGACGGCAAATGGGGTGAGATAGAAACATGTAGTGAAGAGACGATTCCTCTCCACATGGCAGCAACTTGTTTGCACTATGGTCAGGAGGCATTTGAAGGCCTGAAGGCGTATCGTTGTCCAGATGGAAAGGTTCGTGTGTTCCGTATGGACGAGAATGCAGCTCGCCTCCAGTCAACATGCCGAGGCATTTTGATGCCTGAAGTGCCAACAGAGTTATTTGAGGAAATGGTAAGGAAAGTGGTGACGCTCAATCAACGCTTCATACCACCTTATGAGAGTGGTGCTACACTCTACATCCGTCCACTGATGATTGGCATCAGCGCTCAGGTGGGTGTACATCCTGCATCAGAGTATCTTATTCTGATGTTTGTAACCCCAGTAGGTCCTTACTTCAAAGGCGGATTTGCTGCAAATCCTTACGTCATTATTCGCGAGTTTGACCGTTCTGCACCATTGGGTACAGGTATCTATAAGGTAGGAGGAAACTACGCAGCCAGCTTACGTGCCAACAAAATGGCACACGATTTGGGCTACAGTTGTGAGTTCTATCTCGATGCTAAGGAGAAGAAGTATATGGATGAATGTGGTGCTGCAAACTTCTTTGGAATAAAGAACAACACCTATGTCACTCCTAAGTCAACTAGTATTCTTCCGTCAATCACGAACAAGAGCTTGATGCAGTTGGCCGAGGATATGGGTATGAAAGTTGAACGCCGTCAGATTCCTGAGGAAGAACTTTCAACCTTCGAGGAAGCAGGAGCTTGTGGTACTGCTGCCGTTATTTCTCCAATCGCAAAGATTGATGATTTGGAAACTAAGCAAAGTTTTGTGTTCTCCGCCGACGGAAAACCGGGCCCTATTTGCACAAAACTGTATAATAAACTACGCGGTATCCAATATGGTACGGAACCTGATATTCATGGATGGACAACCATAATTATTGAATAAAAGAGAGGAAAAAGAACAGTTTTTTCGTTGTGTACGAAAACAGATGTTGTAAAACATAAAAAAAGCTGTGCTCATATCGATAAAAAGCACTACCTTTGCACAATCCTAAAAACAATCTTTTTACCTTAAAAAAATTAATACTTATTGGGTGGGGAGAGCATTCGCGAGAACAACTCTCCCCATTTTCGTGTCCATACATTAGTAATTTATGGGACGAACAATGTTGCAAATATATGGGACGAACAATGTTGCAAAATAAACGATGAGTACAGAATGTGCACTCATCGTTATAGTTAAACATGATATTAGATAGCTCTTACCAAATAGTATTATCTTACTAATACTTTCTTGCCGTCCTTAATATAGATGCCAGATTGAGTTGGCTGTCCCTTCAATGTAACACCATTGATAGAGTGCCATTCACTTGAGCTCTCAGCCTTGTCGCTATTGACATTTTCGATTGCATTTGCCAAACCTTCGCTCTCAGGAGCTGTGACCTCAGGCACTTTTTCTGTTTCGTTTTCTATACGAACAAACTTTACATACATCATAGGATCGTTCAGCACTCTCATCATGCGATGATACTGACGTCCGTTCAATACTTCGAGGAAACGAGGACGGAAGTCCTTGTATAGCTCAAATTCTGCTTCACGATGTGCGTAGGCTTGTGCGCGACGAACTTTCATTTCAGCAATCTGCTCCTCTGATGGTTTCTCGTTCTTCCTTGGATGTTGGAATGATGGCTTAGCCATTGGAAACATTTGGTTTACAGTTGCTCTTTCAGAGATGAATTTAGTTAAAACTGGAGCAAAGGCTTCTGCCTTCGTCTCATCGAGTCTCAGCGTGCGTGCAAAGCGAGCTGCTACTTCGTCGTCAGTCAGTTTTACCATTTTCATTTTCATAGCAGGACGTGGTCCTGGGTGTGGACGGAATCCGCGAGGGCCTTGAGGACCGCGTGGAGGTTGAGCTACAGCGCCAACCACCATTACTAATGTCATGACAAAAAGTAGAATTCTTTTCATGGTCTTTTCCTTGAACTTTGGGGGTTAATAAATTGTTAATTCATTCAACGCTGCCAACAACGCTACACCTTATTAGATAGAGAAACAAAGGAAAAGTAAAATCGAAATCTGAAATTTAACCTTAATTAACGATTTTTCCCATCCTTTCTTGTATTGATCGCGTTATTGATAAAAAAGTGTACATCTCGTGACGTACACTCCTACCAAAACAACTTTATCAAACCTAATTACATTATGAGTCTCATTAATCAAATGAAAACAATTAATCAGATGTTCATGAGATGGTTAATAATACGATTTTGTGATGCCACAAAGGCTTCATTGCGAAGGTGTTTGATTTGATGTTGCAAAGTTACGTCAAATAATTATAAGTCTGTTTCACTAGTGTCACTTTCCGTTTAAACTATGTAACTTACTCCCCTATTTGTTACAATAGCGGTTTTAATTTCGATTGTTTTGGGTATTTGTCTGCTTCTTGCAAAAAGAAATAGGAGCCAATTGTGCGGAAAAAATCCTGATTTTTGTCCATTTTATCGTTAATCTGATGAAAGAGGCAAAAACCAGGAAGGTTGGGGAACTGAAATAGTAGGCGAGATGCCTATTTGATATGTGAGTTATTGTTATGCTTGATGATGTTCTTCCAACTTCTTTGTTCGCTTTTTGTCAAACCAATGTAGGAAGAAATTAAATGCTTCCAAACCGACTAATACAAGTAGGGTGCAGGCAGATGCGAGTATGTACATTCCTCCTCCACAGGCGAGACCGATACCTGCTGTCACCCATAGGCCTGCAGCAGTAGTCAATCCGCTCACTACATTCTCGCTCTTGCGGAAGATGATGGTGCCTGCTCCGATGAATCCGATGCCACTCACTACCTGAGCTGCGATACGCGAGATGTCCCAGCGATGTTCGCCCGATAGTACCACGTCTTCAAATCCGTAAGCAGAAACAATCATAAACATGGCTGCTCCTAATGCTACAAGGAAATGGGTTCGGAATCCGGCTTCTTTAGAGCGGTATTCGCGTTCCAAACCTATCAAGCCACCCAATACGGTGGCACTGAAAATGCGAAGTATAAAGTCTAATTCTTGGTTCATATTATTTTTCTCCATTCACTTTTTCGTCCAGCACAGGCCATCCGTCTTTGTCGAAGTGCATCTTCTTAATGACGAGCTTGGAGGCTCCATTGTTGGCGCGTGCATAGCCGTGAGCCATAAAGTACCATTGTCCGTCGAACTTATATGCAGAGGTATGGCCTATGCCGAAGTATTCATCGTCACGTTGAGCTATCACCTCTCCACCACCTGCAGCCATATCCTTGCCTGAACGGTCGAGATAGGGGCCTGTGATTTTCTTTGAGCGGCCGACTGCCACCTTGTAGTTGCTGTTAGAACCTTTGCAGCAATAGTCCCACGATACGAAGAGGTAGTAATATTTGCCCTCCTTAATGAGGAAAGGTGCCTCGATAGCATTTGCGCCAGCATCGGGAGCCTGATTGGCACGCTCCATGTCTTCCTTCGACACGAGTTGCGACATTTGGTTTCTCAGGTAGCGGCGAGCGATGGTTTTCGACTCACCCTTTGGTGTCTTGAAGTCCTTATCGAGCTGCACCAGTTGGATGCCGTCCCAGAAAGAACCCCAAGTGAGCCATGGATGTCCCTTCTCGTCAACGATGAGGTTCGGGTCGATGGCATTCCAATTGGTCTGTCGTTGCACACTACGCACAACCAATCCCTTGTCTTCCCATTTATAGTCGGGCGATTCTGGGTTCAACGTCTTGTTTGTCATCAATCCGATAGCCGAGCCATTCTTTCCGAATGTCGAGCAACTATAATACAGATACCAAGTTCCGTTGTGTTCGCTGATGTCTGGTGCCCATGTGTGACCCCTGTAGCCAGGCACGGCCTCTATCGCCCATTGTGGAATTTCAGGCATCACACCCCGACCTGGCTGCCATGTCTTCATATCAGTGGATGACATCGAGCCAACAGCCTGCCCAGTCATAAATATGTAATACTTCCCTTCGCAACGTGCCATTACTGGATCGTGAGCATCAGGATTTGTGGCATCGAAACCGAAACGAGGACGGCGCTGTTCATTCTGCGCCAAACAACTCATGCCCATCAGGCATGCTAAAAACACGAATATTACATACTTTCTCATGGTTAATTCTTCTTGTTAGTTATACATAGTTAAACGTTGATGTCGCAAAATTACAAAAAAAAGTTGAAACGAAAGATGTATATCGTCAATTTATTGTGCAACCCCCTAGAAAAAAATTAATTAACCCTTATTGTTTTATTTCTGACAGAAAAACAATTGACGAAACTGCCAATTTCAATTAAATACCTTATCTTTGCATGGTCGTAGTGTCACATATACCCTTATGCCAAGGCAGTGATTAGTAACGATACTAAGCATCTTATCATCACAGGCAAGCGCTTGACTCTTTCCGACTTCGAAGTATTGTTAATTGGTATTACAATTAATTGGTATTAAAAAAAGGAATCCCCGTGCAGTCTTTTCCATAGTTGTAGGACTCTATAAATAGAAACGTTATGTTTACGATGGAGATAACAAGGTTGATAGAACGATGCAGGCAGGGGGATGCGGATGCCCTCGGAGAACTGTACAAGGCCTATGCCCAGCAAATGAGGGGTATATGCCGACGTTATATCAGCGATAAACAAATCGTAGACGATGTGCTGCACGATGCCTTCCTCATTATCTTCACTTCATTTGACAGGTTGCGTGACAATAGTAAAGCAGAAGCTTGGATGATGTCCATCACCAGAAATGTGGCATCTAAATGCAAAGATCATCTGGAGGCTTTGTCAACGGTTTCGCTCGAAGATATGAGCGAGGCGGAGTTGATTGCCACCGAGGACGAGGAAAGAGATGTGAGGGGTGTGCCGCTAAGCGAGGTGGTAAGGATGATTGACAAACTGCCTGAGGGCTACGGGCAGGTGTTCCGGCTGTCGGTGTTCGAGGGTATGTCACACAAGGAGATTGCAGACTTGCTGGGCATCGAGCCACATTCGTCTTCTTCGCAACTGGCACGTGCGAAGAAGATGCTCCGAAAGATGATGCAGCAGTATTGGGCTGCCGCACTTCTGTTGCTGCTTGTTCCCATTTTATTTTATCTATTCAGGAAAGGGGATAATGCCGTCAAGGAGGATAATCCAGTTGTGGCGAATCAGCAAGATACAACGGAAGACTCGCAGAAAGATTCTCATAAGGAACAGCCACAAGAGCCTGTGATTGTTCATCCGCCTGTGTATCGTACCACTGTAATTGTCACAGACACCTTGCAATCGGTCATCGCCCAAGCTGTTGATTCCGTTATGCCTGACACCTTATTTAATAATATAGCCCAGGAGCAGATAATCCCTGACACCATTGCGGCGGACACAGCAAAGACTATACGTAAGGTGGAGATACCGCATTACGATATTGTTGACTTATTTCCTGATCAACCAGTCATTGTCACCACTCATCAGAATAAATGGTCGGTGGACCTCGCATACGTTGGAGGTTTTGGTGAGCAGAATTACAACCGTCCATATAGTTTTACGGAAACACCGACATTAGCGATCATCAGTGGCGAGACGCCTTCGCCTGTCTCCTTCGAGAATTGGAGCGATTACGCGGCCTTCTTGGCAGAAAATCCAGACGACGGAAGGAGTCACACCCGAAGCGTCATTATGAACATTGCGCTGAATAATGCAGGAGATGCTCCAGGTACAGACAAGATTGTGCGCAAGAGCTACCACTACATGCCAATCAACTTCTCATTGACATTGAAGTATCGACTGAACAATCGCTTTGCGCTGGAGACAGGGCTGAGCTACAGTAGGTTGAAGTCCGAATTTGAAATGGGTTCAAAGGGTAATACTATTAATGAGCAGCAGACTATTCATTATATTGGCATTCCCGTGAAGGGTATCTACAATATATACAACATGAAGATGTGGAGTTTCTACGGAAATCTCGATGTTACCACAGAGGTTCCTCTCTACTCGTCGTTCAACACAAGTTACTACTTGAATGGCATCTTGGGATCAACCGACAAGACCACCATTCGTGTTCCGTGGCAGTGGTCGGTTGGTACAGGTATTGGTTTGCAATACGATTTCACACCCAACATTGGATTGTTCGCAGAGCCAAGTCTGAAATACTATATTCCTACAGGGTCACAAATTGAAACATACCGCACAGAGCATCCGTTCTCCTTCTCTTTGCCTTTAGGCATCAGATTTACTTGGTAATCGGTGCAGTCTTTTCCTGTTTTTTTGGACTATATAAGTAGAACCACTTATTTAACAAACAGGAATTATGAACAAGAACATCAAGAAAAGTATCTGGATGATGGCGATAGCCATTGTCTGCATGACAGTGACTGCTTGCAGCAGTGATGACGAAGAAGTAAACCAAATGAAAACGGAAGACGGTTTGCAAGAAGAGACCCGGCTTTTTGCTCGTGGCTATTGCGCGCTTCCTACAGGAATGTCGAAAGGTGATGATTTCGAAGTATTCACTGAAGATGACATCGAATGGTTCGATGTGAATACCCGTGAACTGCGTTTCCACGACATGGAGGAGCCTCTTTACAAGAAGCTGCGCCTGCTTTCTGGCGTGGAATTCCGTCTTGGCGACCAGACGCTCTTTTCCTCCAGTACCTTTGTCGGTCTCATTTGTAATCAAGTATTCGATGACCTCGTACTCTGCTGTGGCAAGATTGAGGACGGAAAAGTCATTGATAATTGCTATTATCTCTATGACTGCTATCCAAACACGCCGCAGTTCCTCAACGACAAGCAGGTACAGGCCAACCGTGTAAAACGGGCAGAGCAGTGGGAAGCATTCACAAAATATCTGGAAAGTAAGGGGAAGCTGAGAAAATAAACTCTCGTTACGAGCAGTCATTCGTTGCAATTTTGGACTATATAAGTAGAGAACAAAATTGCAACGAATTGTATGTATAGTATCTATGATTATGCTTATAATGGGCTACTCTTTCTGAACAACATCATGCGGCCAAGTCATAAGCGCCTCTCACAACTGATGATCTACTCAACAACGGCCTGCCAGTCACAATGCAAGCACTGCAATATCTGGCAGAAGAAGGTAGAACATCTATCTCTTGATGACATCCGTCGAATCATGCAAAGCAAATGCGTCACCAAACGGACAACCATAGGACTGGAGGGCGGAGAGTTCGTCCTTCATCCGCAGGCCGCGGAAATCATGGCATGGTTTCACGAGCATCATCCTAACTACACGCTTCTATCTAATTGCCTTGCGCCCCGTCGGGTAATAGATGCTGTCCGCCGCTATCAGCCCCAACACCTGTACGTCTCTCTCGATGGTGGTCGCGAGACTTACCAGCGGATGCGTGGACGCGATGGTTACGACCGAGTGATCCAGGTGGTTGAGACCTTAAAAGATGAGGTGCCGCTGTCGCTGATGTTCTGCCTTTCTCCATGGAACAGCTTCGAAGATATGGCTTTTGTCATAGATATTGCCAAACAATATAATTTGGACGTGCGTATCGGTATTTATGGAACAATGGCCTTCTTCGATACGACGAGCGAACTGCTGACGGCATCGGATTTCGCAAAGCAGATTCCCCAAAGCATCCACAACACGCAGGAGAACTACGACTTCGTGGCACTCTATGACGAATGGCGTAACGGACATCTTCAACTGCGCTGCCAAAGCATCATGAGCTGCCTCGTCGTGCATAGTAACGGTGATGTTCCGCTCTGCCAGAATCTTGATGTTGTACTTGGCAATATTCACCACCAGTCACTCGATGAGATTTTCAACAGCTCGCAGTCTTGTCAGACGCAGTGCCAGTATTCCAGAGCTTGCAACGAATGCTGGATTAACTTCCACCGCAAGTACGACATTATCCTCCTACGAAACATGGAGCGACTTCTACCCAAACGACTCATTGAGAAGTTCTATGGGCCATACCAATGGACAGAAAATCCACACACAACTTATCACCAATACTTCAAGACTTTATGATACAGCAATTGATAGACCGACTCAAACGTATTCGTACCGAGCGTTTCCTTGCCCAAACGTACCAATATCAATATGCCTTCGTGGGTATGGGCCAGCACTCGCTGACAAATCTCTATCCTGTACTTCATTACCTTGGTGTGCCGTTGAAGTACATCTGCGTTACGTCGGAAAGAAAAGCCCGGCTGATAGAGCGGAAGTTCCCTTATGTGAAAGCCACCACCTCGCTTGATGCGATATTGAAAGATGATGAAGTGAAAGGCATATTTGTTTCTGCTTCACCCTCTGCTCATTTCTCTATCGCCTCGCAAGTCTTGAAAAGCAGAAAGTCACTGTTCATAGAGAAGCCTCCCTGCCAGACGCTTGCAGAACTTGATGCTCTCATTAAGCTTCAGCAACTTCAGAGTTCCCATATTGTTATGGTCGGCTTACAGAAACGCTATGCTCCTG
>Ga0247611_10001331_pt1 | contig 44676 bp, 47 predicted proteins | sample 177DNAGHGhighgp2_FD_192422 | JGI IMG/M metagenome (GOLD analysis project Ga0247611, IMG submission 192422) | Sheep rumen microbial communities from Palmerston North, Manawatu-Wanganui, New Zealand - 1770 DNA GHGhigh gp2 | ecosystem: Host-associated > Mammals > Digestive system > Stomach > Rumen... | reverse complement strand
AGTTATAACTGGAGTAACTTCACCGTTGAACTCAACCCGAACATCGTCTATCAGAAGGAACTCGGTTCTGCTGGAAGTAGCACGTTTGCCATGTTTGGTGGAGGTGGTGTGTCGTTGGGTTTAATGAAATCGCTCGATATCGCCAGTTTTGGATGGGGCGATAGTAATCCGATATTAGGCAAATGCGGTGTTAACGGCATTATGGGTATGGAATTCATCTGGTCACATTTTGTGCTCAGTTTGGATATCCGTCCGGGCTATGGCTTGGCTTTCAGCGATAAGTATGAATTTCGAGATGGAATAATAGGAGAGGAAGTCGTCAAAGTGGACGCAGATCGCTGCCTACATCATTTCTTTGATTTCGGTGCCTCCATCGGTATGCGTTATTGTTTCTGATGGAGTCCGAACACTTATCTGTTAATCCTTAATTATGTATCATAATGAAAACAAAATTTTTCTTCGCACTTGCATGCGCAATGTGTATTGTGTTTGCTTCTTGTGAGAAAGCAACACCGTCAGAACCTCCTACATCATCGCAGGACACAACGCTGTTCACACGCAACTCTATTATAGGCACGTGGGCGTGTATTGCATCAGATAATGCCACTTATGACATCCTAAGCGGTCAAACTAGTTATCATTGGAATTATGATCCCAATGCGACAAAGTATGATGTGTACTGGTATTTTGACATCAAGAGTGATGCACAGGTACAGTATATAGAAGGGTGGGATGAAGAAGATTTTGGTGAGTATCGTAAGTCAGATGGTTATTTACATCTGCCGGCGAATTCCGAATGGAGAATTCTGATAGATGCGAACTATATCTTTGATGAAAAAACTCAATCCATTAGATGCCCGAGCGGAAAGATATTTGGCTTCTTTTGTGAATCAGTAGCAGATGTTCTAGGGACGGATACCATTTTCTTTCTACGGAGATACGGAAAAGACAAGGGTGTCATTATGGACAACACAGGCTGGCTACAAAGTCAGTATGTAGTTCGCGTTAAAGGAATCAAAAAAGATTTCTAATACTTAATCATTTGCAAAAGCAGTACGTCCGTAAATGTATGTGTTTATGTGCTAGCTGAAGGCTTTTTTTGAGAAAATCAAAGAAAAATTTGCATATCTCAAAAAAATGTTGTACCTTTGCAGACAACTATCAGCGGATAGTTTGGTTGCGATACTGCAACGCACATATATTTTACTGACGAACCAATCTGTACATACATAAGTCTGGCAGCTTATAAACAACGAATTAGATTGGCAATGCGTCAGTGCATACTTTGGTATGTACTGCTTTTGCTTTTTTATTCGTGGGTTATGCCAGACACCCGTATGTACGAAAGCATAAGCAGTATTTTTTTTGTACCTGCTTGTGATAAAATGTGATCTTTGACGTATTGGATTACCGTAAAAAGTGCAAAAAACACATTAAAAGGAGAAAAAATACCATCTTTTTTGCCTAAAAACTTGCATATGTCAATAAAATGTAGTACTTTTGCGGCAAAAATGGTGACCAAACGGCCACCTTATAAGATGTTTTATTGATAAATTACAGTTAAAAACGAGCAAAAAGGTTACATAACAATAACCATTTAGATGCAAAACAGATAAGATGTATATGAAACAGGTAAGCGTAAAGAAGGCATTGCAAGCTTGGGAAGGCATTCAACCGATTTCGGAGAAAGACCGCGAGCGCCTGAGTCGTCGGTTTACCATCGACTACAACTATAACAGCAACCATATAGAGGGTAATACCTTGACCTATGGTCAAACTGAGATTCTGCTATTGTTCGGAAAGGTAATAGGTGAAGCGACAGTGCGTGATATACAGGAAATGACGGCAAGTAATGTTGGACTTAAGATGATGACGGAGGAGGCCAAAACGCAGGATATGCCGCTGACCCAGAATTTCATCCGCACATTGCATCAAACATTACTGCGAGAAGATTATACTGTCTATCGTAACTTGCCGGGTGGAGTTCAGACAAGTTATACCATCCATGCCGGACAATACAAAACGCGTCCTAACTCGGTGATTACTCGCTATGGCGACCGCTTTGAGTATGCTTCTCCGGAAGAGACACCTGCATTGATGACCGATCTTATTAATTGGTATAACTCCGAGGAGGAAGCCGGTCGGTTATCGCCAATTGAGTTGGCGGCGTTGTTCCATTATCGCTATATCCGTATTCACCCGTTTGAAGACGGTAACGGTCGTATAGCCCGACTGATGGTGAACTTCATCCTGTCGCGGCATGGCCTGCCGATGATTGTGGTGCGTAGTCGCAAGAAACAGGATTATCTGGAGGCGTTGCATCAGGCAGATCTGATTGTAGGCAAAGTGCCGAGTGATGGTGCACATGCCACCATCAAGGATATTGCACCTTTCGTACAATATTTCCAAGGATTAGTTGCCAACGAGATATACCACGATTACTTGTTTGTGACGCATAAATCGGAGAATGTATGGTGGTACGACGGAGAGATGATAGAGTTCCGGACACCGAACTACGCGAAGATTCTGCGATTAATGCAGACGCAACCGGCATTGACGCAAGAAGATATGCGGGATGAGTTAGGTACCAGTTTGACAGCAGTGCGTAAATTAGTAGGACAGCTGACTGAAAAAAACTATGTAGAGAGGAATACGAAGGAGGGTTCTTGGCGAGTGTTTATTACTCCGTCCATCTAATTATATGTAATAAACAACATCCTTTCAACAAAAGCGGTAATCCAATCAAGCGGTTCACCGCTTTTTCGTTTTATAATGGGGCGAAAGGATTCTCCTCCCCACCGACTGTGAAGCGAATAAGGCGTACCGAGAATGTCCAGGGGACATTCGAAGGAGTAAGTGCGCCGCGAGTTTGCAGAGCAAACATAGAATTCCTTAAAGCTGCACAAGAGCGGCACAAGACCGAGAAATGAAAAGCAAAAAAATATTGACTAAATCATCGGCGAAACCTCCTGCCGAATAGTAAAATGGATAATCAACATTATAAATAGAACTATTATGAAAAACAAATTTGTACTTTGCATTGTAGGCGTTCTAATGAGCCTGAATGTATTGGGCGCTTCACAAGTGAAGAAGCCCACGTTAATGATTCTACCAAGTGATCACTGGTGCCAAACACGCTTTTTTATGACCACATGGGATAATCAAGGTGTCAAAGTGAAAACGGCTGATTATCAAAAAGCCTTTCAGCAAGACCGAGAACTAAATCAAGTGATCAGCAAGATTGGACAATTGCTAACCAAAGAAGGCTACTCATTGAAAGATGCTGAGCAAGAAACCAAAGCAGTCTTCAACCGTATAGGAGAAGATAATGTCACCATGAGCACCACTTCCGGTTCTGCTATCGCTGAAAGTCCATTGGATATGATAAAAAAACGCGCGAAGATGGATATTCTTATCCAAATAGATTGGACCATCAATCGCGATAGAAGTGTAACTTTTACACTGGAGGCTTTTGATTCTTATACAAGCAAGCGTATTGCCACCTCTACAGGAACAGGAAAGGCAAGTGATGAGATAATTCCGGTTCTTCTTGAAAAAGCCGTTAAGTCTAAAATCAAGGATTTTGACAAGCAAATGGATAAGTATTATTCCGATCTCAATAAAAGAGGTCGTGAAATTGTGCTAACTATCAAATGCTGGCAAAATTGGGAGGGTAATCTCGAAACAGAGAATGAAGAAGGCGATGAATTATTGGACGTTATTCAGAAATGGATGAAGAAAAACACCATCAATGGAGCTTTCAATTTGAGTGACGCTACAGAAAATTTCGCTCAGTTTGAACAAGTGCGTATTCCTTTGCGTGATAAAGAAGGGGACGCATTGGATGCAAGAGGATTTGCCATACAACTCCGCAAACACCTTGTTAAAGAATGTAAAATCACCTCTAAAGTGATGACACGCGGTTTAGGAGAAGCAATTATAATAATAGGAGAAAAATAATCATATGAAACGGATTCCCTTAATTATGGTATACTTGTTATTTGCAGGTATACTATGTGCGCAAACATTGGACGATGTGGGACGCATGTCAATCAATGTGCAACGTCCGGTTAATCGGTCTATTCCAACGGAAGCATTGGATCAATTGGATGACAAGATGCACCAAATTATCACTACTGCTGGTATTTCGGATAATGCCATTAATCGCCGATTTGCTTTGACGGCTACGGTTAGCGTAGTGAAGAAGGATATTATAGGTGGTTCGCCTGCGCGCGTGAGCCAGACATTGGAAATTACGTTCTATGTAAAGGATGTGATTGACCGCAAAGAGTATGGTCATGCAACACTTTCTTCTGTGGGGGTCGGATTAAATGAAAACAAAGCATTCATTATGGCTTTTGCTAATTTAAAGCCAGGTAATCCGCGCCTGCAAAAGATGATTGAAGATAGCAAGGAGTTGATAGTTACCTATTATCGTACGAACATTGACAATATTATTGCCGATGCGTATATCCTCGTGCAGCAAGGCAATTTCGACGAAGCTCTGTATCAGATTGCCCAAGTGCCGGACGTTTGCACGGATTGCACGCAGAAATGCCGTCAAGCCACTATTGACATTTACCAGAAGAAGATTGATAGTGAGGGTGAAAAGTTGCTGCAATCAGCCAAAGCCGCTTGGACAGCAGAGCCAAATGCCGATGGAGCAGCTAAGGCATCTCGTTATTTGGCAAAGATAGATTTATTGGCTGCATGTCAACCTCAAGTAGAGGAACTAATGGACGAAATGAAAGCCAAAGTGATGGATGACGAGCGCAAAGCATTGGAATTTGCGCTGCAGCAATATGAGGATGAGAAAGCACGGGAACAACGTGATTTTGAGTTTAGAGTGCGTCAATACGAAGAACGCGAAGCGAAAGAGCAGGCTCGACATGAAGAACAAGTTGAACGTGAGAAGCAATATCATGCTGAAGAGTTAGCTCGTGAACAGCGCAACTTTGAGTTCGAGCAACACAAATACAATAAAGAGCATGAAAAGGAAATGGCGATGATAGAAGCTAGCCGCCAAGTCGCTCTTGAAGTCGCAAAACAAATACCAAATATTAAATAATCTTAAAAATCATACAATAATGGAAAAAGAAGTAACACCTTTGGACTTGTTTCAGCAAGAAGTTGGGATGTCAAAACCACAAACAAAAGAAAAAGCTCTTGAACGTTTTAATGAGCTTCTCCATGCAACTGATGATCATTTCTTAAAAGGAGGAATTGTGCATTCAAATACAATTGGAGAATCACCAAAAGAAACTAACAAATAAATTTTAATAATATGGAAAGGAAATTTAAATGCGGCGACAAAGTTCGCCTTGTGTCAGACACAGATGAAAATGTAGTAATGACAGTGAGAGGTTATGCATTAGAATTAGCGATGGAGGATAAATCAACATCTCCATTCATTAAGGATTTTCAAGCAAAATTAGAAGCTTTGGTTACATGTGATTGGAGAGACAAATTAGATGTCCCTCATCAAAAAGATTATAAGGAAAACGAACTTGTAAAATGTTAATAATATGAAAAAGTTATTATCTGTTATTGCCGCAATATTATTTGCTGCAACTTCTTTCGCCCAAGTTGACGAAGTAACACTAACGACTATTGGTACTGGCAGAACGGAAGACGAAGCAACTTTAAGAGCCTTACGGAATGCTTTAGAGCAGACTTTTGGTACATTTGTATCTGAAAATACGTCTATTGTAAATGATGAGTTGGTGAGAGATGAAATTGCTACAACTTCAAAAGGTAATGTGAAGGAGTTTAAAAAGTTATCTGTAGTTCAACTGCCAAACAAAAATATATCTGTAACACTCAAAGCAACCATTTCGGTTAATAAGCTTATTAAATATGCGCGCAACAACGGTTCGCGAGCAGAATTTGCTGGACAAACGTATGCAATGAACGTGAAACTGTTGAAACTTCAACAACAAAATGCTAATAAAACATTAGATGTAATGAAGGATAATGTGATAACGCTATGTCAGGGAGTCTTCGATTACGATATTAAATTGGGAGAACTAAAGAAGGAATGCTTTAAAAATCATAGTGAAGATTATATTTTGCCTTTATATCTGGATGTATATTCAACAGATGTCACCTCTAACATTTATTCTCTTATTACAGAGACGCTTGATGCAATTCGTATGAGTTCTTCTATGGTTCAAGACTTTGACAGAAATAAACTGGAACATTGCAAAGATTTACCCGTTTCATATTCAAAACTTAAAGAAATTGAAAAATCAATAGAAGATGCTATAATAAAGGACTTTCTTAAGGTGAGGCTTAGGAAAATAGGAGATAGTGAGTATTACAATTTTAAATGGATAAACGCTAATACCAACACTATTGCCTATTATTATTGCAATTATAGTGAGCCACATTATAACTTTTCTTCGAATATGTGGCTCATTACTAATAAACAACCTATTAGATTAATTTATGCTCCTATGGATAGTTCTGGTTCCCGTAGATATAAACCAGGGAATAGCATTAACGTAAAGGGTAGTAATCCTAATCTCTACCACATCTTCTTTCCGTGTGCAGGACTATCTAATTTCTCTTCTATGACAAAGTGGAATACGAATGCTGATGGACAAATCCATCAGAAAAAACTATGCTCGTTTGACTTGTGTATAATATTAACTGACACAGAGTTAGAAAGATTCAATGGATTAGAATTAGTTGGAGTTACTTCGCCTAAGCATACTTCTGCTCCAAAACCAGATAAAAAGAAAGTAGCTGTAAAGGGGTATAAGAAAATGAGTGGGCTTTCGTTAAACTCACCAGTAAAGATTAATCGTATTCGCGTTATAACGACAGACTTACCAAAGAAGACATATACCATCCAAATGACATGTAAAGACTCCGGCTCAGGAAAACAGACTTATAAAATCAACATCGGAGCTAAAAAACAGGAATGCCTTTATTGGGAATTTAATGGTGACCCTATTGCTTCTGCCTTTGCGAACGCAATCGAAGGGAAAAGTAATAATGGATATATAGAGTTTAATCTTGTATCTGGAGAGTATACTATTAAGAAGTTTCCCGAAGAGTTAAGTGAATTCGTGTATGTCCAATAATATAAGTTATGAAAAAACTATTCTTATTTTGTGCTATTACTGCGATAGCTATGATAGCATCGGCTCAATCATTCAATTCTGACCTCAATGACTTAGGTCAGTATGTACAACGTATGTATATGAACGAGCCTTTTGAGGGGGCGCGTGTGGTAGAAAATGTGGATAACTGCTACCTCATAACCGTCGTCGCAGAAAAGCCCGGAAATAACGACTATGCTACCAACCGCAAAGCCGAAGTCAAAGGCTTGAGTTATGCCAACAAGTACCTCAATGGCGAAATGAGTATGCAGAACACCGTTCTTCATACAAGGGAAGATTCACGTGGTTATTCATATGAAGAGATCGAGGATTTCATTGAATCCCGCTCTATGGGATATGTACAAACGATGCAAGTTCTTTCTACTTTCACGCATGGAGGCAAAAAAGTGTTTGTTTACTGCAAACAACTCCCCATGCCAGAGAAACCGAAAGGAAAGAAAGGTAAAAAACGCAAATAAGCCAAAAATATAGAGATGAAAAATGTATATTTAATTTGTATGATGGCAATTTCTTTGGCCATTAGCAATGTGTTTGTAGCGAATAGCCAAGACACAAGTACAGAACCTATTGTTACCGAAGAATGTATTTTTAAGATCAGTGAATCCCAACAACTGCTAAAAAACAAACAATTCGCAGAAGCTTTTAGGACATGGTCTGCTGTATATGAAGCTTGTCCAAACGCAAATAAAACTTTATATTCGACCGGAGCAAAAATCATAGACGCATTGTATCGTGCGACCTCCGATGAAGAAGAAAAAAGAAGCTTGGCAGAACTGGCCATAGAGATACAAGATAAGCGTATCGAGTATTTTGGCAATGATCCCAAACACCCAACAGCATATATTCTTGGTGAAAAAGGTTTGGCGTATTTAGATTTCTGGGGCAGTGAAAAAATAGAAGAAGCACACGCATGTTTGCAACAATCTGTTCAACAAAGAGGAGATAAGAGCAAGATAATAGTTCTTGTGAAATTAGTGGAGACATCATATGAAATGTATAAGATGAACCCGGGACTTTATGAAACCGAATTCTTAGCAGACTATCATTTAGCAAGAAAGAACTTGGAGACGATAGCTACAAATCCCAGTAATAAAAATGCTGAAAGTGCGAAAGAACAAAAACAATATGTGGATGAAATATTCGAAAATTCAGGTATTCCAAGTAAACAGTAGAATAAGCAAAAGAACCTGTTTCCCATCGTTATACCACTTGCCTTAGCTCCATCCGTTTAATCAAAGCCCAATAAAACATGCCTTCTTTATATCAATCCGCCGGCCTATCCGCAGGCGGATTGTTTTACTTGCCGCGCACGACTCGCTTACGGGAGGGATACAGAACGATAACTCACCTCTTGCCATTAACATCGAGTGGTATTAAAAGCGCAGCATGTGTAGTGCCGCGCTTTTGTGTTATGATTGTAAACCTTTTTGCAAGAATTGGAGGAGACCGATGTACGTTATGCCATTTTCGTCTGTCCAAGGAGCGATGTCATCGCCCACTATAACCACCTTTCGGAAACTGTCATCTATCCGTTTCAATGATTGCAGTTCCTGTTCTCGCTTCGTTTCATCGTCTATCCGGTATGCAGATTGAATGTAATATTTCTCCTGACCGTTTGTAGCAATAAAGTCCACCTCGTACTGCGTTTGTTGTTGCTTGCCATCTTTCATCTCACGCACCTCCACGACCCCGACATCTACCAAGTACCCGAAAATCCGCAAATGGTTATAGACGATGTTTTCCATAATATGCGTCAATTCCTGCTGGCGAAAGTTCAAACGCGCATTGCGCAGACCAATATCAACGGAATAATATTTCTTGATCGATTCAAAATACCGCTTCCCTTTGATGTCATATCGTTTGACGGATTCAAACAAAAACGCATCTTCTAAATAACCAAGATATTTTTCTACAGTCTCACGATCAGCTTTCTGTTGTTTCACCGAATGAATAGTGTTCGCTAATTTGGTGGGATTATTCAACGAGCCGACAGATGAGCAGAGCACATCTGCTAAGTTCTCCAACAAATCTTCATTTCGCAAATTGTGCCGTTCTACCACATCCGCCAAATATGTCTTTTTCCATAGGCGCTGCAGATAATTCACTTTTTGCTCAGCAGAGCCGTGATTGCGCAATCCCGGAAGCCCTCCATACGTGTAATACTCTTTCCAAAGTTCATTCAAAGGCTCTGTTCTATTTGTGCAAAACTCGCCAAACGAAAGTGGATACACGTGTACTTCATCACCTCGGCCGCGGAAAAGGGTGTTGATGTCCGAACTCAAGAGATGGCTGTTACTGCCGGTGACATATACATCCACATTAGGCTTGGCATTCAGCCCGTTAACCAAGCGTTCAAAACCGATTACCTCTTGGATTTCATCCAACATTAGATAATAGTTCTCTTTGTCTTGTATGCGTTCATAGAGATAAGATTTGAGAGCCGACACTTCCAATAAATCTTCGCGCATATTCTCATCGTCTTGATCAAAAGACAAGGCGATAATATGGTCTTCCGGCACACCGGTCTCTACTAAATAATCGTAATACACATGCGATAACAACCATGACTTGCCACTGCGTCGTGGCCCGGTTATGACTTTCACTTCACCATTGTTGCGTCGCGCAATCAATATATTCAGATAAATTTCACGTCGAATGTAATCCATAACGCATTCTTGTTAAAATCGCTGCAAAGGTAGTACTTTTTTTTGATATATGCAAATACTTATCCGTATTTTTGTGCAAATTTGCACTAAATTGCGGTTTTTTCATGCTTTTATCCGTATCTTTGTGCAAATTTGCACTAAATTGCGGTCAAACTACGTCTTCATTCTTCGCGGGGAGAAGGTATATACCCTCCAAGCGGTTTTTCTTTGTCCTTCCTTTTTACAACTTGTATTTTTTTCTTTATAGCTTGTATCTTTTTCTCAAAAAAACAAGCAAAAAAGATACAAGCTTCTCACTCCGGTCTAACTCTCGCGGCTACTCCCGCGAGCCCATTTTTAGCGTCTATGCCCGCGCATTATGCGTGCTTGAGATTACGTCCCGACGGATCATAAGCTCCGCTTTCTTCGTCCCGTTCGCGGTACTTTAGTGCCGCGTTTTCTTATTACGTCGTCCATTGTACGGCATGCCATGCAGGTATATTAAAATCTGTACTGAGAAAAGTGAGAAATCTTAGAATTCTCACATTTCTCATGTTTTTTTGCATGGCGATATTGACGATCTTGGCGATATCGCCAATATCGCCACTTTCGCCAGTGCATTTTTTCATCTTCTAGAAACCATTCGGGGCTATTTGGGACGAACCAACAACCTTCAAATCGTTAGTTATTCCTTAGTTATTCCTTAGATATTAGTTAATTATTACTTAGTCATTACCCTCACTATTACCTACCCGAAAGCCGTGTATCCGCTCATAATCATGTCTTATTACTAAACTACTTAGCGGTTTTCTGCAAACCACTTCCAAAGTGGTGCGGCGTGGAGGGCTTGGATGATTTCGCCGTCGCGGAGCATCTCGAGCACTTGAGAGGGATCGAGGATGTCCACATGGATGTCCTCGGTTTCTTCTTGATGCTGCTCACGCACTTTCTCTACACCGGTAGCGAGGAAGGTGTATGAGAGGTTGTTATGGTTAGTCGGGTTCGGCGAAAGGGTCATGAAAAGTTTCCATTCGCCGCCTTCGTAGCCTGTTTCTTCGGAAAGCTCGCGTTGGGCGGCTTGGAGGGGTGTCTCGCCCGGGTCGATGACGCCTGCCACGAGTTCGTAATGAGTCTCGCCGAGGGCATGGCGGTACTGGTCCTCCATGACCATCTTGCCGTCTTTGGTGATGGCGATGACGTTGATCCAATCGGGGAACTCCATGACGTACCAAGTCGGGATCTGCTTGCCGGAGGGAAGTTCCACACACTCCTGCCGCACGGACAACCACGGCCCGAGATGCAGGATATTTTCGGATTTAACCACCTTCCACGGGCGGTTGACTAACTTAGGATAAGCCATGTTGCAATGGTATGGGACGCAGCGCCGAGCGTGATGAACACATGCCAGATGGCGTGGTAATACGCGTGCTGTTCGTCGTGATTAAAGAAATAAGAACCAATCGTATAAAAGATACCCTCTGCGATGATCCAGAAGAACGCCGCGTGCGGCATGTTCTGCCACATAGGGTAGAGGATAAGCAATGCGACCCAGCCCATAGCGAGATAGAGCGCCAGGGAAAGGCGCGGGTGCTTACCGAGGGCGATGAACTTACCAATCGCGCCTGCGAGTACGCACGCCCAAAGGAAAATAAATAAGGTCCAACCAATCCAACCACCCACGACCGAAAGGCAGATGAGTGAGTACGAACCCGCGATCATGACATAGATGGATATATGGTCGAAGATCCGCAGGCGCGCTTTGTGTTTCGGTTCGGTCACGGCGTGGTAGAGGGTGGAAGAAAGAAACATGAGCACCATACCGAGCAGGAACAGGGCAGTTCCTGCAATTTGTGATTTGTGATTGGTGATTTGTGATTGGTAAGCTAACGCCATTAGCGGGTAGGCGATGACGAGTGTCGCGATGAGCGGCACCAAGTGGGTCCATGTGTTGGCTTTTTCTTCGTTAGTCATTTCGGACTGCAAAATTACAAAAAAATAATGAACTGTGCAAATTTATTTGCATAATTCAAAAAAAAGCAGTAACTTTGCAGCCGATACTTTTTGGGGTATGCAAGGTGTAGCGGACATAGTAAAATCCTTTGAGCCGATTAGTCTGGCGCAGATGGAGAGCGTGAAGTTGATGAACCGTATCGACACCAAATACGCGGTGTCGAGGGCGGTATTACCGGCGATCCTGGAGGCTGCAAAGGCGGATTACTATGTGCAGGAGATAGACGGCAAGCGGATTGCGACATACGACACGATGTACTATGACACCGACACGCTCGATATGTACGTGCGTCACCATGATCGCCAACTCGTGCGGCAGAAGATACGCGTGCGGCAATATGTAGACAGCAACCTCACCTTCCTCGAGATCAAGCGTAAGAACAACAAAGGCCGCACGAGCAAGAAGCGTATCGTAGTGCCGGGCTTTGACATCACAGCCGACACGCCGAGTGTGCTCAAGCATAAGCGCAAAGAGGACGAAGCGGTCACTGTAGCGAGTTTCATTGATGCCAAGAGCCGGTATGAATGGAGCGATATCGCACCGCACCTGTGGACGAAGTTTCACCGTATCACGCTCGTCAACAAAGCCAAAACCGAACGGTTGACGATCGATATGGACCTAGTGTGGGACAATGTGGTGAGCGGCGAGAAAAAGACGTTTGAAGACCTCGTTATTATTGAGTTGAAGCGCGACGGGAATGTGCCGTCCAAGATGACGCATATCATGCTCAACCTCCGTCTCCATCCGCTCAAGATCAGCAAGTACTGTATCGGTACGGCGTTGACGACACCGGATATCAAAAAGAACCGGTTTAAAGACAAAATTCGTAAAATCGAAAAAATGTTAAATAGTTATGACCCAAGTTGATTTAGCCAACCCGACGTTGGAGTTTTTGGAGTCCGATCCGGACATCGCAGCCCGTTTCGGGACGAGCGACAGTATATCGTATCTGATGCACAGTATTGCGGAGTTTTTGGGAGTGAGTGCGGATCTGATCACGATGCCGTTGATGTTCCTGTTTAACCTCTTGGTGTCCTGGGCGCTCATCTACGGTATCTACTATCGCTACAGCCGTCGCCGCGATTACTATGTGCAGTTTATGCTCTTCTCGAGCGGCATGTTCCTATTGCTATGGTTGATGCAGATACTGGACATCCAGACCGGTTTCGTGCTGGGTCTGTTCGCTATCTTCGGTATGATCCGGTATCGTACGGAGACGGTGCCTATCCGCGAGATGAACTATATGTTCCTCATCATCGCGATCTCGGTCATTAACTCGCTGAGTTTGAAAGCCGACGGCTTGGCATGGTATTTGTTGCTTTTTGCTAACATCCTGATGCTGGCTTTGGCATGGGGCTTTGAGTGGTGGAACGGACGCAAACGTATCTCGACGAAGATCATTCTCTACGAGAAGATCGAGAACATCAAACCGGAGAACCGTGCGGCATTGATTGCTGACTTGGAAGAGCGTACGGGACTGAAGGTGCTGGATGTCGAAATCGGACATATCGATTTTCTGCGCGACGTAGCGTATATCAACGTGACGTATGCGCTGGAGAAAGGCAAGACCGCGAATAATATTGACCAAATCACGAAATTCAAATGAAACGTTTATTGTTCATAGGATTATTGTTCTGTTCCCTGCCTCTTTGGGCATGGACGTACGATTCCGAAGACGCTACGACGGCGAATGTAGCGCAGTTGCGTTTTGGGGCAACGTTCACCAAGAAATGGCACAACGGCTTGCAGTTAGGTGTGAGCGAAGACTTGTGGTTTGATGTGTATAACTCGATGGTGGGTGCGAATTTCCGCAAGTCGTACACGACGTTGGATCTCGGTTATAAACCGATTCAGTATCTCAAGTTAGACCTTGGGTACACGCTCAAGTTGTTGGGACCGGATAGTACGTGGTCAGAGAGCAAGAAAGCGGATGCGAACGAATGGATTCGGCACCGTGCGTTCTTCAGCGTAACGGGCTCGTACACCTTCGATTATGCGAAGATCTACCTGCGGGAGCGTATCCAGATGGACGCCCGAACGGACAGCGTGAATGCGCTGGAACAGAACCAGATCGATTGGTTCCTGCGCAGTAGAGTAGGAGCGGAAGCGCTGATTCCGGGTAAGCCGGTGAAGCCCTATCTGTGGGTGGAGTTGGTGAACACGCTCAATGCACCGGAATACCAGCAGAAGAACGGCCATCAGTTTATCTGCGACGTGCGTACGCAGGCCGGTGTCAAATGGCGGGTAAGCCGATTGAGCAGTCTCGATTTCTTCTACCGGTTCACGTACGGTTACGATCGGGACATCAATATCACAAAGAAAAAAGGATATATTCAACTGACGGAAGAAACGCAGTATATGCATACCGTCGGAGTAAGGTATAATTTAGATTGGTAAAAAGATGAAAAATTTCACAGAAATTAATCGTGCCCTTGTGGCAAAGAAAAAGTATTGGATGCTAGTGCTTCTGGCAATCGGGATGATTGCCTGCACAGACAAGAACAGTCCGGAGGACACAAGCGCCGACACTGGTGATACGACCGCTCCGGGCGACACCACGATTTCAACCGTGGACACAATTGCCATTGTGTGGAATGGCGCGAGTGCGACAATCACAGGTTCGCACGACAGCGTGAGTGTGGAAAGTACGAACGGTTATGTAACGATTAACTCTACTGTCAAGGATATCACATATCTCTTGAGCGGTAGCGGACAGGGACGACTGACAATCTACGGCTCGAGGCGGCACCAGTTGATACTGAACGGCTTGACGCTTACTTGTTCAGACGGTCCGGCAATCAATAACCAGTGCAAGAAGAGTTGTTTTGTTGTGCTGCAAGGAACGAACAGCCTGACTGACGGCAGTTCCTACACCGCTTCGGACGAAGATCGTAAGGGAACGTTCTTCAGCGAAGGACAGGTGATTATGTCCGGAGGCGGCAGTTTGACCATCAAAGGCAATTACAAGAATGGCTTGTGTTCGGACGATTATATCCTTTTTGCGCAGAGTACGGGTAAACTCACCATTACGTCGGTTAACAAGGGTATTGAGGCGAACGACGGCATCTATTTCGAGGGTGGAACGTTTGTGATCAACGCCAGCGCCGAGGGAATAGAGAGCGACAGTATTTTGGTTGTCAGCGGCGGAGAGATCTACGTGAAGTCCGTGGATGATGCGATTAACGCGGGTGATGATCTGACGATTAGTGGTGGTATGGTATGTGCTTATTCGACGGGCAATGACGGTATTGATGCGAACGGTAACTGCTATATCCAAGGTGGTCTCGTTTATGCGATCGGTGCACGTAGTCCAGAAGTGGCGATTGATGCCAATTCAGAGGAGCAGAAACAGCTCTATATCACCGGCGGTACAATCGTGGCGATCAGTTCGTTGGAGCGTGGGGCCAGTCTGACGCAAACGTGCTATCAGGCTTCCGGCAGTACGAACACCTGGTATGCGATGACGGTAGGAGAAACGACTTTCGCGTTCAAGACCCCGAGCAGTAACGCTTCGACCATCATTGTGTCGGGGGCTTCGCAACCGACGCTCTACAAGGATGTTACACCTTCCGGAACGAGTATCTTCGAGGGAATGGGGTATTATCCGGCTTCCTATAGCGGCGGTTCGTCTGTCACGCTCTCGACGTATAGCGGAGGTAATTCCGATGGCGGTGGTCCCGGCGGTGGCGGCGGAGGAAGACCTGGATGGTGATAGTTGATTTTTGATTTGAGATTTTATGAAGAAGATAGTTATCTTTGCAATTTGTTCTTTGCTCTTTGCTCCGATGATGGCGCAGAGCCTGTTGACGCCGGAGCAGTTGGCGAAACGGGAGAAACGCAAGAACCTGACGGTCAAGGAGTGGAACACCGACAGCAAAACCAACACCCGTTGGCTGGATCGTCTCAAGGTGTATGATGCTCAGGGACGTTGTATCGAGGAAATCGAGTACGCTACCTATGGTCAGAAATGGCGCGTGACGAGTAAGTACGACGACGTGACCGGAAAGGTGGTAGAGGAAGTGGAGTATAATGACCGCAACCGTCCTGTGCGTATCAAGAAATACGAATGGAACGAAAACGGCACCAAAGCCAAGCAGTACAACTACCTGCCTAACGGTAAACTCTTTTCCGTCAAGGTGTATGAGTACATCTTCTCGGAGAAATAGCGCAAAACAATGAACATCTTATTGATTTTACTGAGTGTAATGACGTTTACCGTTGAGACAAAGAACAGCGTTTCGATGGATGGTTCATGGCCCTATGATATCGGGGTGGTTTACGCGTGTGATTACCAGAAAGGTTCCGTACGCGCGGGCGATAAGGCGACCTTGAGTCTGAGCGGACTGGAGTTGCTGCAGTTGCAGGAGATCAAGGTGTATGTCCGTTCAAACAAGAACGCCGGTGCGGGGACGATTACGATGAAGGCGGACGGCACGCAGTTCTTTTATAAGGAAGGGACGTATAAGGATTGGTTCGGTGCTTACGATAATACCAATTATAAGGCGGTGACTTGGAAGGGTACACAGGATCTGGTGGATGGCAGTTTGGTGATCGAAGTAGCAGGTACGGAGAGTTCCTTGCATGTGGAGAAGTTTGAGATTGCGTACGTGTCCTCGACGGCGCCCAAGTACACAGTGACGTTGGTGTCGGACGGTGAGACGCAGCAGTTGACGGAAGAGACGATTGCAGGCGGAGTGGTGTTGCCGAACGGAGATGATAAAGACGGTTGGTATTTTGTAGGCTGGTCTCCGGAAGCTGTAAGCGAACCGGAGTATATGCAACCCTATATGTTAGATCCGGGCACACGTTATTACCCGAAGAAGAACACGACTTTCTGGGCTGTTTATACGGATGTGGCGCCGCCGACCTGGGACAAACAGGCACAACCGCAATCGGGGTATTATATGCTGGAATTGCACGGGCTGACCCTCACAGGGGAAGTGGAGAACGGGTACGTGGCGATGTATAATAGCGCGGAGATGGTTTATTCGAGCGATTTGTATTATATCGATTTTAATACGACGGACGGGACCTGTACGATCAAGCACTATTCGAGCGGATCGTTTGTGGGGCATGATATGGCTTGTACGCAGTTGACACCCGATGTTTCGGCATGGCAGTACCGAATGGTGTCGGACTCGACCTGGATGTTTATCGCGAAAGAAGAAGGAGAGGAATATTGGATGCTTTTCCAACATTATGAAGAATCGGAAGCATGGCTCAGTAATTATAATATTAGTGCCGAAGCAAATGGCCTGTGGGCGCTGTATGCGCTACCGGACCCGAATGTGCCGATTCGGTGGTGGAGTTTCCCGAAGACGCATGGTGTGGAGGAAGTGAAAAGTGAAGAGGTAAGAGCGAATAAGGATTGGGTTATTCCGTTTGGGAACTACGATTTGATTATTCATAATGGCGTGAAAGAATTAAAGTTGAAGGAGTGAAAGAATGAAACTATTTGCAATACTATTGGGTGTGTTGACCGGCATTTTGTCCGGTGAATACAAAGCGAATACCCTGTCGGTTGCCGAGCAGGATTCCATTCTCGGCGTAGAGGCCACCGGTCGCTATCGTTTGGAGAAAGAGAACGAACAGCAGATTTTCCGTCATTCGGAAGTGGCGGATTGGTTCATTATCGACACCATGCGTCACACGCGCAAGCAGTTAGGTGCGGGCCTTGGTTTTGGTCCGGTACGGGACGCTGTGTTGTCGCCTAACGGACGTTATGTAGCGTTTGCCAAAGACAATAACCTCTATATCCATAAACTCGATTTCGGCACGGAGATCGCCGTAACGAAGGACGAGAATACGGATATCATCAGCGGTGTGGCGGATTGGTTGTACGAAGAAGAGTTCGGAACGACGGCCCTGTTTGCCTGGAGTCCGGATTCGAAGATGTTAGCGTTTGTGAAGTTGGACGAGACGGAAGTGCCGACGTTCTCATGGGACGTGTACGCCGATACCCAATATCCGAAAGCCGAGAGCCTGCGGTACCCGAAAGCGGGTTGTGCCAACGCGAAGGCGAGTGTGTGCGTGTACGACGTAGCGACGAAAGGCATTTTGACGATGCAGGTCAATAAAGAAAATGCCGATGTCTATTTCCCGCGTCTTAAATGGTACAACGAGAATACTTTATTTGTTGTGCGCGTGAACCGCGACCAAACCAAAATGGAGGTGTTCAGTTGCAATGCCAAATCGACGGTGGCGTATCCGTGGTATCGCGAAGAGAGCAAGCAGTATTTTGTGGATTACAGTTTGTTCGACGAGTGGTTGTGGTTAAGCGACGGTCGGATGATCGTGCTGAACGAACAGAGCGGTTGGCGGCAAGCGTACCTGTACGGAGCCGACGGTATCAAGCTGCGTACGTTGACGCCGGAAGGTATCGATGTGACGGCTCTCTATGCGTTCAACGAGAAGAGCCAGACGCTCTATTACCAGGCCGCTCCGACGCCTGCTACGCGACAGATTTATGCCTTAAATAGCAAGAAAGGTGATATCACGCAACTGACCAAAGACGAAGGCATGTGGTCGGCCCGTTTCGACAAGGAAGCAAACAAGGCTGTGTTCTGCTACCAGAGTTTTGAGACGCCGAATACGTATTATCTTTATTCAAAGAATAAACTTGAGTTGATCGAGGACAATAAGGAGATTCGCGAGGCATGGCAGGCCAACGGTTTGCCGGAGCCGCAGATGCTGAATATAAATGGTTTGGAGGCCATGCTTCTAAGCCCGAACTCCCTCAGTCCTAAGCCCTTAATCGTGATGCACTATAGCGGTCCGGCGAGTCAGCGGGTGCTGAACAGATGGCGCAAACGTTTTGAGTATGCGTTGGTGGAAGAAGGCTATGCGGTACTGATCGTGGATACGCGGGGAAGCGATTGTAAGGGCCGTGCATGGCGGAACGAGACCTATATGCAATTGGGGCAGAAGGAGGCAGAGGACTTGATCATGGCTGCCAACGAGATGGCCAAGCGCGACGACATCGACGGAGAGCATATGGCGATCATGGGTTGGAGTTATGGCGGTTACGAGACATTGTTCACGATGAGTACCAAGGGACATCCGTTTAAAGCCGGAGTGGCGATTGCGCCGGTAACGGATTGGAAACTATACGACAGCGCCTATACGGAGCGTTACATGCGTCGTCCGCAGGTGAACGATCGCGGTTATGAAGCGGCTTCCTTGCTCAATAAGGCAGCAGACTTGACGGGGAACGTGCTGATTATTCACGGTACGGCGGACGATAACGTACACGTGCAGCACACGATGCAGTATATTCATGCCTTGGTGGAGGCTGACAAGCAGTTTGAGATGCAGCTCTATCCGGACGACAATCATTTCTTGCGCAAAGGCAATAACGCCGTGCATATGCATAATCGGATTTTAAATTTCTTACAAAATAATCTAAAACAATGAAAAAGTACGCTTTAGGTATCGATTTGGGTGGCACAGGCACCAAGTTCGGTTTGGTAAATGACGAAGGTAAAGTGCTTCGCAGTAATTCAATTCCCACCCAGCAGTATCCGGATATAGACGAGTACTGCGACGTGTTGTGTGAGGGTTTGAAGAAGTTAGTGGCAGAAGAAGGCCTGACGATGAGTGATATCGTGGGTGTCGGCTGCGGTGCGCCGAATGCCAATTTCTATTCGGGTTGCATCGAGCAGGCTCCGAACCTGCCTTGGAAGGGTGTTGTGCCGTTTGCTAAACTGATCAGCGAGCGCATGGGTGTGAAATGCACGATCACCAACGACGCGAATGCAGCTGCACAAGGCGAGATGATCTACGGTTCGGCTCGCGGTATGAAGAACTTCATCGTGATTACGCTCGGTACGGGTGTAGGTAGCGGTATCGTGATTGACGGTAAGCTGCTCTACGGACACGACGGTTTCGCGGGTGAGTTGGGCCATTGCAAGATTGATCATAGCGGTAACGGACGTCTGTGCGGTTGCGGCCAAAAAGGATGTATCGAAGCTTACGCTTCGGCGACAGGTGTGGCTCGTACGGCAAAAGAGATTGTGACGGCTACGACTCAACCGACCTTGCTTCGCGAAGTGGCAGATATCAATAACATCACTTCGAAAGATGTGTTTGACGCGGCAGAGAAGGGTGATTTGGTAGCGAAAGAGATCTTCGATTATACGGGTCGTCTGTTGGGCGAGAAACTGGCCGACTTCGTGCATTTCTCCAGCCCGGAGGCGATTATCCTGTTCGGCGGCCTGACCAAGTCCGGTCATTGGATCATGGATCCGATCCGCGAGGCTTTGGATGCGAACCTGATGCCGATCTGGAAGGGTAAGATCCCTGTGTCGATTTCGATTTTGAAAGACAGCGATGCCGCTATTTTGGGAGCCTCCAGTCTTGCTTGGTAAATAGATTGAGTAGAATTTTGAAAAATATATTGCAACGCCTGTACCCATGCGGCAAGTGCCGCGTGGGGAAGGCGGTCTATCTGACTTTTGATGATGGTCCGATACCGGAGGTGACTCCGAAGGTGTTGGCGATTCTGGATCAGTACGGCGTTAAGGCCACTTTCTTCATGGTAGGGGAGAACATCGACAAGCACCCCGAGGTGTTTGAGATGGTGGTGAAAGGCGGTCATGCAATCGGCAACCACACCTACAACCATATGAAGGGCTGGAAAGTAAGTACCGCCGAGTATATCGCCAATGTACAGAAGTTTCCCAAAGAGACGAAGCTGTTTAGGCCTCCATACGGTCGGACGTGGGTTTGGCAGCGCAGGGCGGTGAAGCAACTGGGTTATGAGATTTATCTGTGGGACGTGCTGACGCGCGATTATAATCCGCGTCGGACACCCGAGGCGATGCTGCAACAGATCCAACGCCAGACACGACCGGGCAGTATCATTAATTTCCATGACTCGATCAAGTCGAACGAACGGATGTTGGAAGTATTGCCGAAAGCTATCGAATGGTTGCTTGCCAATGGGTATGAGATTAAAACACTATAGTATTTTTCTACTGATCGTGCTCTTTGCGAGTTGTGCGAACAGGGGAATCGGGCCGCAGGGCGGTCCGAAAGATACGGTGCCGCCGCATCCGCGTGAGTCGGAGCCGGTGATGGGTGCGTTGGAGTTCAAAGGGAAGAAGATCGAAGTGACGTTCGATGAGTATATCGAACTCAAGGATCTGGCGAACAACCTCTTGATGTCTCCTCCGCAGCAGAACCCGCCGGAGGTCAAGGCGCGTGGAAAAAAACTGATTGTGCAGTTCCAGGACAGCTTGCGCGACAGCACGACCTATACGATCGATTTCGGCGAAGCCGTGTGCGATTACCGCGAGCAAGTGTCGATAAAGGGGTATACGTTCTATTTCTCGACCGGTCCGACGATTGATACCTTGGAGTACTGCGGGCGTGTGTTCGAGGCTGAGACTCTCAATCCCATGAAGGGTATTTTTGTGGGTATTCAGGAGAATATGGACGACTCGGCTTTTGTGTCCATGCCGTTCACCCGTGTGGCGCGTACTGATTCGGCAGGATTTTTCCGGATAGGCAATATGCGGGAGGGCAAGTATCGTTTATATGCCGTGGACGATATCAGTAAGGATTACCGTTTGACGCCCGGTGAGGCGCTGGCTTTTGGCGATTCGGTCATCTCCCCGCACGACACGACCCAGGCTACGCTCTTCCTTTTCAAGGAGAAACAGCAGAAACTGTACCTGCAGCGTACCCTGCGTGACAAGCAGCATAGGATCCAGATCTTGTTCTCTTCGACTCCAGACAGTCTGCCGGAGTTGCGGCCCTTGACGGATAGTATCAACTACCATATCAAGTACTCTGCCAATCGTGATACGGTGACGCTGTGGTTGATGGACAGCATGTCCATCGCGCAGGACTCGTTGTATATCGAGGCGCGTTACCGCCGTACGGATAGTATCTATCAGTTGGAGTGGACGGTTGATACCCTGCGGGCTTTCTGGCGTTCACCGAAACTGTCTGCGAAAGCCAAAGAGGCGCTGGAACGGCAGAACAAGAACCGCCGCTTGGATCTGAAGTCGAATGCGCGGAAGAGTTTTGAGCTCTTTGATACGCTTCGGCTTTTCTGCACGACACCCTTAGCATCTATCGAAAGGGATTCGTTCCATCTGTTCGAACGGGTGGATTCGATCCTCAAACCGATACCATTCCAGATGGCGGAATATGACACCTTGCCGATGGAGTTAACGTTCCTGGCGAAGTTCAAACCGGAGGGTAAGTATGAGTTGCAGGTCGATAGCGGCGCGATGCACGATATCTACGGCATCACGCATGTCAAGGGTACCTATCCGCTACAACTCAAGGCGCTGTCCGAATATTCGACTTTGCGGGTTAAGTTGGTGCCTTTCGAGCCCCGCGCGCGGATTCAGGTGTTGACAAGTGCCGATGCGGTACTGCGTGAGTTGCCGGCAACGGAAGAAGGGGCCTATTTCCAGTACCTCAAGCCAGATGCTTATTATCTGCGTCTGTATATGGATGAAAACGGGGACGGACAATGGACAACCGGTTCCTGGTCCGACAAACGCCAGCCGGAACCGATCTATTATTATCCGGATAAGATTCAAACGAAATCCAATTGGGATTTTGAGGAAGAATGGGATTACACGGCGATTGAGCAGACCACATCCAAGCCTAAAGAGTTGATCAAGGCTTCCGCCAAGAAATGATGCCGTAGATACAGTTGGCGCACCAGATGACGTACTGCGTGACCATGAAATAATCGCCTGCACGGATCCAAAGGATCACGCTTAAGATATCGACGGCGAGCCATATGAACCAATGCTCGCGATAAACGAGAATCATCAGTACCTGTGCCACGAGTGCAGGTACTGTCGTAAAGGCATCCAAGTAAGGCTGTGTATCGTTGGTCCCGGCCAGTATCCATCCGACAAGCCAAGAACCGAGTAGGGTGATGACCGCTATAAGAGCTATAACGGCCGGTTGCAGACTACGAGGTTCTACCGCCATCCGGCCATCGTTCAGACGTAAACGTTTTTTCCAAACAAAGACACCGTACACCATCGTGCCGAAATAATAGGCGTTGATGGCTATCTCGCCGTAGAAACGCTGGGTGTAACAGAGCCAGGTGTAGGTGAGCACCTGTGCAAAACCGAAAGCGAAGGTGAGGATGTTACGTCGCGAAGCCAGCACGACGGAGCAGATGCCGAGGCAGCAACTGATTAGCGACAAGTATGTGTCTTGCGATAGACTCATCGCTCATTCGGCATTTGGAGCGTGTAGAGAATAGCTTCCATCTGTCTGATGGCATTGCGTTTTTTCTGTCCGGGCGCATAGAGGAAGACCTCGGCCGTTACCACGCGACCGTTCACCTGATCCAAACGGGTAAGGCTCACGAACGGACCGCCCATCGCTTCGCCGTCCAGTATTTTCCATAAGCCTCTCGTCTCGATGGCGTAGAAGCCGCCGACCGTATCGCGCAGCGCTGGAACGGAACGGCTCACCGGTGGGAAATGTTTGTATTCGGTACCCATATGACTGCCCGGTACTTGGGCGGTCACGAGTCGACCCAGAATGGCATTTCGTTGGGCGATGATGGAGTCGCAGGAGAACTGCTCCTGTGCGGTGTACGGATAACTCCAAACGACGATATCTTTCCGCATCGGGCCTTTGTTATTGCAGCACCAGAGGACGGACGAATCCTGGGAGATGGTGATATAATCTTCCGGAACAAGCATGTCGTAGCCTTGTTTCTGCAGCCACGCACGCGCGTCCTTATTGGTGTTCGCGCGGTAGAAACGGATCTGGCGGGCTAACTCCTCGCGCACAAACCACTCGCGTACGGCTTCGCCCTGCTCCGACCAGTATTGGAGGAAGGTTTCTTTATCCGGCGCCTGAATGCGAATCATAGCTTGCGGTTTAGACCATACATCGGTCGATTTCTTTGCCAGCACATGCGTGTATTTGTTCGGGTTTAGATCCACGATCAGTATGTTGCGTGTACCCTTGAGCAGGTCGTCAAACAAAGCCGGCGTCACATGCGAAACGGTAAAGTACGCCTCCATCTGCGGCAGACCGTACATATCCCCTCCCATGGTCTCACATACCGCGTCTTTGACCGAGGCATCACTCACAATCAGACACTCGTAAATCGAACCCGTCGCAGAGGTAAGCAGACGTTCGTTACCCGAACCACAACTGATTAAAACACACGCAATTAGCGCAGAAAATAACCACTTTTTCATATTAAATATTCTATTTTCGGTGCAAAATTACAAAAAAATTTGCATATGTCAAAAAAAAAGTGTACTTTTGCGGCAAATATCGTATTTTTATGACTTTATCTACTGATTTAATCTTCTTAACCGACGAGATAGAAGGTTTTCGTGAGTGTCGTGACAATCGTACGACAGCTGCCAACAGCATGACCGTTTTGCTGTGTACGGCAGGGCACATTGATGTGTATTATCACGGTGAGATGATCCGTATCAATACGGGTGAGTTGTTTGTTCGTATCCCGGATTTCATCCAGCAGTTAGGCCCGTACGAGATGAGTCCGGACTTTGCTTTTATGCAGGTGACGATCGATGCCGGTATTTATGATCAGATTATGTTCGATCACATCCGCGTGGAGCCGAACTGGTATGGTAAACAGGAGTACTTGAAACAACATCCGATCTATCCGCTCAACGAGGTAAGTACAGAGTTCTTCAAGACGTATTTCCATTTGCTGACCTTGCAGTTGCAAGACAAGCAAACGGCATTCCGTAAGCAGATATTGAAACTCTTAGCCAAAGGTGCGACGATGGAGATGCTCAATTACCTGGATAAGATTGCCGTTGTGCCGGAGCAATATACAGCGCGCATGTCGGTCAATACGAGCGATTACTCCTTCCATACCTTCACGCACTTGCTGCAACAGAATCCGCACCAACGCGAGGTACAATGGTTTGCGGAGCAGATGAATATTACGCCCAAATACCTCTCGGAGATTTGCAAGGAGCGTAGCGGTAAGTCTGCCAGCGCGTGGATTACGGAGTTTACAGTAGCGGAGCTCCAGCACTACTTGCGGAACACCACTTTCCCCATTCGGGATATCGCACGGATTATGGGATTTCCCAATGCCTCTTTCTTCTGTCAGTACACGAAGAAACACACGGGTTTGACGCCAAATCATTTCCGCAAACAGAAGAAACAATAAAAATAATCCTCCGCCATCGCGGAGGATTATCTTTTTACCATGCGAACAGCGGGTGCTGTACCATCTCTTTATTTACCTCTTCCCGTACGGAAGCGATAATGGCTTCGCTCGTCGGGTCTTGGAGCACGCGGTCGATCAGTTCCACGATCCACGGCATCTTGTCTTCTTTGAGACCGCGGGTGGTGATAGCCGGCGTTCCGAATCGCAGACCGCTGGTCTGGAAAGCCGAACGGCTGTCGAAAGGCACCATGTTCTTATTGGTGGTGATGTCGGCGCTTACCAAGGCCTGCTCGGCTACTTTACCTGTTAAGTCCGGATATTTGGTGCGCAGATCGATGAGCATGGAGTGGTTATCCGTTCCGCCGCTGATCACCTTGTAACCCTTGTCCATGAAGGCCTGTGCCATAACGGCCGCGTTCAACTTGACCTGTTTCTGGTAGGTCTTGAAGTCCTCCGTGAGCGCCTCGCCGAAAGCTACGGCTTTGGCGGCAATCACGTGCTCAAGCGGACCGCCTTGCGTACCGGGGAATACCGCGGAGTCAAGTAAAGCAGACATTTTCTTGATTTCCCCTTTGGGCGTGGTCTTGCCCCATGGGTTGTCGAAGTCCTTACCCATTAGGATGACGCCTCCGCGCGGACCGCGCAGGGTCTTGTGTGTGGTGCTCGTGACGATATGGGCGTACTTGAGCGGATTATCCAGGAGACCTGCCGCAATCAGGCCGGCAGGGTGCGCCATATCGACCATGAAGATGGCTCCGATCTCATCTGCCACGCGGCGGATACGTGCGTAATCCCACTCGCGGCTGTAGGCACTTGCACCGGCGATGATCAGCTTGGGCTTATGCGTGCGAGCTTTGAGTTCCAGGTCATCGTAGTTGACACGTCCCGTCTCCGGATCCAGGTCATAGCCGATAGCGTTGAACATCAGACCTGAGAAATTGACTGCTGAACCGTGACTGAGGTGACCGCCGTGGCTGAGGTTAAGGCCCATAAACGTGTCTCCGGCTTTGAGACAAGCTATGAACACGGCCATGTTCGCCTGTGCACCCGAGTGCGGCTGCACATTGACATACTCGGCATCATACAGTTTCTTCAGACGCTCGCGGGCGATGTTCTCCGCGATATCCACCACCTCACAGCCGCCGTAGTAACGGTGACCGGGGTAGCCCTCCGCGTACTTGTTCGTCAGTACGCTACCCATTGCTTCCAACACCTGATCGCTCACGAAGTTCTCGCTGGCGATTAACTCAATGCCTTTGGTCTGACGTTCCCGTTCCCGACGAATGACGTCAAAAATCTCATTGTCTCGATTCATGTTGATATGTTTTATTTTTTGTTGCTATATTATATATGGTTCCGGAACCAGTCGAGCAGTGCCTGCATGTTCGGCAGTACCAGATCGGCTTTCTCGTTCCATAGATCGGAATCGGGTAGGATACCTGTGTTCACCGCCGCGGTAAAGAGCCCTGCCGCTTTGGCCGCACGTACTCCCAAGGGGGCGTTCTCCACGACCATACACTCTGCTTTGGCGAATCCCGAGCACTCCCATGCTTTCAGGTACGGTTCCGGATCGGGTTTGCCGTGCGTGACATCGAAGGCAGAGATGATCCCCGTGAACACGCCTTCAAAGGTGTCATTGAGGCTGTTGATCAAGTTGCGCTGCCCGGAGCCGGTCACGACCCAACATTGTATACCCTTTTCGTGCAGGAAATGCAGTACGTCCTGTATACCCGGAATCCGTTCCGGCAGTTGACCGCCTGTCAGACGAATGAAATGTGCCGATTTGGCGGAATAGACGGCTTCGATCACTTCTTGCGGCGCCTCTGTGCCGTGTATGAGCCGGTAAGCCTCGTTGATGACCGAGGCACCGGTACGACCTTCGTTGCGATAGGTCTGGTTCTTAGTGAAAGGCAGTCCGTTCTCGTTCATGGCCAGTTCCCATGCTTGAGCATGGTAAGGCATGGAGTTGAAGAGCACGCCATCTTGGTCAAAAAAGACTGCTTTTATTTTGCGCGAATAATCCCGGGCACCAAAGATGGTACTTCCTATGCGCACCATAGTAGCCCCACATTCAATCGCTATCGGATAATCGTCGCTCATTCCCATCGATAAGATACCGCCTTTCGACAGCTTAGCCGCTTCTGCGAAACATCGGCGTATCTCGGTTTCGTCCTCGGTGTTGGTAGCCATGGTCATTAACCCCTTTACACGAATATGCGGGAAATCGGCTATCTTCGCTCGTACATCTTCCAGCTCCGAAGGGGTGAATCCCGTTTTTGTATCTTCTTTGGCCACATGCACTTCGAGCAGCACATCTTGTACGATGCCTAATTTAGCGGCTTCGTCGTTAATCGCCTGCAGCAAGCGCTCGGAGTCTACGGACTGAATTAGGTAGGGACGCAGTTTGAGTAAGTCCCGCACCTTATTGGTCTGCAGATGGCCGATAAAATGCCAGTTTATATCCGAAGGAAGAGCCGCTACTTTTTGTTTGAGTTCCTGTACACGACTTTCCCCAAAATGCCGTTCGCCGGCTTCGTAAGCGGTACGAATAGCCTCAATCGGTTGAAACTTACTCACGCACACGAGTGTTACATGCGCAGGTATATGCGCGCGTACCTCTTTTATATTATCGATGATACGTTTCACTTTTTGCCGTTAGCAAGCCATTGAACATACGGATTGATGTACCGTTCTTTTTTCTCGGGATAGATGGTGTCGATATCCACCATGATACCGGTCTCATACACATTGGCCAACTCATCGTTGATGGCATTCCCGAAGAACATTAAATCATTGGTCAGATTGAGATACGCGGAGAACATAGGCGGGATGACGGTCCCTTGTTCCCGTACCGCACGTTGCAGGATATGGTAATTCTCTTGCTTGTCTTCTCCTTGGAACGGGTAGTCGGACATATAATTCGTAGAAAGGGGCAGGTAGGGACCGAACAGGCCTTCTTCCCCACGATGGTACTGGGACAGATACGCATATATCAACGCGCGTGCGGAAGCGTTGTAGTCCGGGTAGATAGTGACCTTACCGATCATCCAACGCAGTTCCGGATGGTCATGTACCAACGCGCCGATACCGTCCCATATATTATCCAACGCAAAGAGTGCTTTGACACCCATCTCCCGTTTCTGGTACATGGGCTGCACGAATGCGCGTCCGAACTCAATGGCGTAAGGAAGGTAGTCCTTGACAAACCGCTCGGAGTACTTGAACAAGTGCGCGGAGGTGATATAGGGTTGTCCGTCCCGTATCTCCGCGTCTTTGCCTAACAAGTACCGGTAACCGCCGATAATCTGTTTGTTGGCAGGATCCCACACAATGAGCTGGTGATAGGGTTTGGGCATGGTGTCCATGTCATCGATATCCATCTCCTTACCCGTTGCGCCGCCTCCATCGCGGTAACTGATCTCTCTCAGACGAGCGATCTCCCGCATGACGTTCGGACACTCGTGGGCCGTGATGTCGTAGATCAGATTATCCGCCTTGTTGGACGGACGTAACAAATGACCTTCCAGTTCTTTTTCAAGAACGGATGTTTCAACAGCTGGTATGATTGGTTGCATAAACAATAGATTTTACATATTGAGCCCATTGCTTGGGCGTTTTGGTGTTGTCAAACGTGGAATAGGGGATGGGTGGCAGTACATGCACCTTGAAATGTTTGCCGTGCGCACCATACATCTCGTCCACTAAGTAGAGCATCTCAATATTGATTTTGATGTGCAATAGTTTGCGAATATACGCCAAGGCGTAAAAGAAACAGCTGTTCTTACCCTCGAAATAAATGGGCACCACATCCCGTTGGTACTCGCGGGCGCGCTGTACAAAATTCTTCTGCCACTCCAAATCCTGAATCTGCCATTTCCCGTCTATGTGCTGCAAACGGCTGCAAGCTCCTGCAGGGAAGGTCAGCACGTCGGTTTCCGATTCCCACATGCGTTGCTGCTCCGCCGCCTGTTCCTTGGTCAGGTGCCCCACTTTATTTACCGGTGCCCAGAGCTCATTGATCGGCTCCATGTACATGAGCAGTTCGTTGACAATGACCTTCAACTCCCGTTTCTCAGAACGGCTCTCGTGAATCATCTGGGCGATGATCATACCGTCGAGACCTCCGAGCGGGTGATTGCTTACGAAGATCACAGGCTTACCGTTAGCGGGAATATTTTCCGTACCGTTGATAGAAGCGGTACAGCCTAATTCTTCATGGATAACCCTGTCGATAAAGGCATAGCCTTTGAGGTCCGGGTACTTGCGTAAAAAGGCATTCATCTGCTTTACGTGCACGATACGTTCCAGATACCGGATAATACAATTCGGTACCTTTGCCTTCGGAGCTTTGCTCTTCAAGATCGCGCGTATGTCAAACTGCAGCGGCATCATTGAACGGCGTGCAGGATGTCCATGATCTGGGTCTTGGCCATTGAGATGATCTCGCAGTCGTAGGACTTGAGTGCCTGCTTGAGGGCAAAGACAGCATCGTCCAATAGGTTCGCCTGTACCAGGAACGCTACGTTCTTGCGGGTTTCTTTGTCGCCGTCGATGGTGATCATCTCCACGCGGGCTTTGTACCAGAACGCACCGCCTTCGTTGGGGAAGACATCGTAGAACTGGCTGCGTTTGCAGTTCTGTACCTCGCAGTCTCCAAAGATGAAGGGTTTGATCTCTGCCAACACGCAGTTCTCTGCGTCGGCAAAACTAACCGCTCCTTCAATCAGGTAAATTTCTTTCGCCGCCTTCGGGTTGTCTTCACCCGTCTGGCGCTCGTACTTAACTTTAATTTCGTGAAATATCATAGTGTTAAAATATTAAATCTGCTACATCTGTTGCATCTAATTTTCCTTCCGGCATAGGACGAATCGTGCCTGACCAATAGAGCAATGGCGAAACGGGGTTGTCGTCGATGACATGATCCGTAACATGTTTATCGTCCTGTATCAATTGCCAACCGGGCTGGAGTAGGAAGACCACATCTCCTGTATGGCGCTTGCAGAGCGTGGAGCCGATCTGCGGGTGAAGCATGGCTTCATGTCCCGGCATTGCCAGTTGGACTCCTTCAAAATCCATCAGGAAATTAGCGACCTGCCGTTGGAGCGTTTCCAGACTCAACCGCTTCTGCTCGATGAGAGTTCGGTTGAGGTATATCGATTGTCCATACGCACCATCCACCCAACGCTCGTGACCGTATAGCGCCATGAGGTACGTGCCGGTCAAGGCGGCAGCGCGGTCGGCGTTGAAGGTCTGCACGGGCATATGTACCTCATTCAGTTTCTGCGGGTCAGTACCTAAGACCGGACGGCCGACAACCAGCACCTGATAGTTCGCACGGCCGATTCGTTTATTGAGTTGATCCATCAGAAAGCCCAGATCCTGATTAAGGCGCAGGTACACATCTTCCTGTTCCGCACTCGCAATCTTATCGGACGTAGCCAGCGGACTGAGGGCATGCAGTTGCAGCAGTAACATGTCCGGTGTAGCGTCCGTACCTAATTTCTCTGCTTGTTGGATAGCCAGCGCCAGTTCAACAACCAAGGTGTTGGCTTCCGGCGATCGTTTGAGCACATCTCCTGCACGGTACGCAAAAGGTTTCTTGCGTTCTTGTGCGGTCGGACAGGTATAATTCGGGATCTCCATACGCGGCGTCCATTGGCGGGCTGCCAGCGTAGCAATACGGCCGGATTTGTTTTGTTCATACGCCGCAGAGGGCAGACCCTCACTATATGCAGCCGTGGCTACCCATTGCTGGTTTTCGGTATCCAACCAACAGCAGGCGTTGGCGGCATGACCGGCCAGCAGCACACTCGTTTCCGCTTGCAAACCGATGGCGTAGATCTTCGCTTCCGGATAGGTCAACCGCATTTTGTCGGTCATCGTCTGCGAGAGCAGACTCTTGGCAGACAGGCGCTCCTTGGTGCCGATACCTCGTACCGACTCGTCCTCTAACATAGCATGTGCCATTCGGTCCCGACGGCTGAAATAGGTGTCCATCGTATAACCGTGCCGATCCGGCGTAACACCGGTCATCAGAGTGGCTGTGGTCTCGTTTCCGCCATACACCAAATGCGGGTAGGATACGGTCGTCTGAAACGCTTCTTCACTCAAAATACGGATACCGCCTTGCGGCCAAAAAGGACGTAAGGTATTCAGGTTGTCTGCCGTCATGCCGTCCACCACAGCCACGACCGTCAGACGCGGTGCGGCACTCAAACATGCAGCCAAGAGGCTGAGCATCAACGTATAATATAAATAAGTCTTGCGCATAAATGGGTAAAAGGAATAATCAATAATCTCCAGCCGAAACCAACCAAAGGATGGCAGGAGAAGAACGTTAGAAAAGTCACAATAATCAGCAACAGCAAGTATGGGATACCGACTGCCACCTCTACGCCCCACGACCAACGTTGACGCTTGCGGTCATAGAGGCTGATGAGGCAGATGAGAACGAAATAGAGCACTAATCCCAGAGGCCACGAAGCATACCAGGGCGTCTGGGGGACAGCAAAAGCACCTATCGAACTCTCGCTGACTACCGGTGTGCCGTCGCTCAAGTGCGCGTGCTGTAGAAACATCATTAACTCCTCGGGCAAGAAGAGCCGTTGCTCGTTGTTCATGGGCAGATCGGCACGGGGACCAAACAGCAGATTGATGCCGGCGTTCTCCCACGAAAACGCACCCGTGTAATGACGAATAAAACGACGGTACGTAACGCCCGTATTGCCCGTATAATCAGAAATGATAGTATCCCCTAACACGCGTTTAAGCAGTACATATGGTCGGGTGGCACAATTGTCAAACACGAAATTATAGAGGTACTTTCGATTTTGAGGTTGGTAATTGGTCTCCAAAGCATGCCATAAGGCTTCGCGCTGCTCAGCTGTCAGGTTCAGTACTTGTTCATAGACAGGTCGGTCTCCTGCTTCATACTCCTGCATAAACCACCATGTCGGTGCGGCACCTAACTCATACCAGGTCTCGCCCTTCATGAATTTCCAGTAGAAATGATCCGTATTGAAATCGAAGATACCGTAGTTGAGGGTGATATCCATCTCATTCGCCTCGTCGTACACGCGTATCGCCGTGTGCCCGTAGCGCGCGTATAACTCCTCCCCCGGTGTGCAGGTAATCAGCGAGATACGTGCGTTCTCGCTAAGCGTCTGCGCTTGCGCGTAGGCGAAGAGGCACAGCAGCCAACTGCATATGTAGGTACGAAGTTTATACATAACTCATGATCAGATACGGGATAAACGTGCAGGCGATACCTAATAACCAACCGGCACTCACTTGTGCGCCCGTGTGAGCGTTTAGACGTAGACGCGCAGCCATCAATAACCACGCTAGCCCGAGCCAAAGTACCCATGTTCCCCATGTGGGAACAGCGCCGATACCCAAGCAGTAACTCAATATACCGCCTACCAATCCGCCCATGCCGGTAAGGTGCGCGCTGATCTTCCATCGGCGGTTGATAAGCGCTACCAGTCCGATCGCGAGCGTAGCACCCACCGCTACCCCGGACAGATAAGCTGGAGCATGTAAAATCTGCACCAGCAGATAGGCCCAGAAGCCGAAACCTAAAGCCGAATAGATATACGGCATCGTACGCTCTCGCGGGTCATCGATATAGAGGTCTTTCACCTCTCCCTTTTTCATCAGAATCCAGATGGTCGTAACGGGGATGATACAGGTCAATAAAAACGTCCCGACAAGCGCTATGACTACCCATATCCACGGTAGCGGGGCTACGTGCTGTGAATGGGCAATGCAGAAAAGCGCCATCCCATAAGTGGGCACAAAAAGCGGGTAGAGTACCACACTCAAGATCTTAGCCGCTATGTCGAGAAAACGGTTCATATATGTCTTTTACGTAACCGGGCAACCGGAATACCTAACTGCTCGCGGTATTTGGCAATCGTGCGGCGGGCAATCGGATAGCCGTGTTGGGCCATGTAATCCACTAACTGCTCGTCGGTTAAGGGGGTAAACTTATCCTCCTTCTCAATCAACTCCTGCAGCATCTTCTTCAGTTCGTGGGTCGAGACCTCATCCCCATCGGCATTGGTCATGGATTCCGAGAAGAAATACTTAAGCGGATAGATACCAAACCGCGTCTGCACATACTTGCTGTTGCTCACACGCGAGATGGTCGATACGTCATAGCCCGTACGGTCAGCAATATCTTGCAGTACCATAGGCTTGAGACTCGTCTCTTCGCCGTCCAGGAAGAAATCATATTGCGCCTTGAGGATGGCTGTCATGGTACGCATAAGCGTTTCATTACGTTGCTTGATGGCATCGATGAACGACTGCGCGGCATCCAATTTCTGTTTGATAAACAGCCGGGCTTCCTTGGCATCTTTGGACTTTGGACTGTCCTTGTAACTCTCCAGCATGTCCTTGTAGTCCCGACTAACATGCAGTTCCGGTATATCGCCCGTGTTGAGCACCACAAACAATTCTTCATCCCGTTCCTCGATCGTGAAGTCCGGAATAATTGTCTCCCGTTGGGTCTCGTATACATTACCGGTAAAGGCATTGGCCGGTTTCTGATTCAGATGCATAATCTCCTGCACCGCCGCCTGGAAATCCGCCTCATCCAGTTCCAGTTTCTGCATGATACGCTCAAAATGATGCTTGGAGAAAGCCTCAAAATACTGTTCAATGATGGCATGAGCGAAAGCCAGACTGTTGGAATTAGGATCCTGCGCCAGTTTCACTTCCAACTGCCTTAACAGACACTCCTGGAGGTTGGCACTGGCGATGCCGGGCGGGTCAAAACGTTTGATCTGGTGCACGATCTCTTCCATCTCCTCGTCCGTGATGCTGATCTGCTCCTGGAACATGAGATCATCCACCAACTGCTCCGTGGTGCGACGCAGATAGCCGTCATCGTCAATATTGCCCAACACCCATTTGGCGATATGTCGCTGAGGCTTGGTCATGTTCGTCAGGTAGATCTGCGCTTTCAACTCCTCAATCAGACTGCTGCCGCCGATAATCGGCACTTCACGTCGGTCTTCATCCGCAGGATTATATTGCTGATGCAGCATATAACTCGGCGTCTCGTCGTCCGACACATACTGCTCGTAGTTAAAGTCCTCGTTTTGCAAAGGGTCTTTCTGCCGTCCGTCGTCGTAGCCGTCTTCCGGCATATAACCCTCTTCGAATTGCTCCTCCAAACCGCTCATTGCCTGTTCATCAGCACCCTCTTCCAACGCCGGGTTCTCCTGTAACTCTTCGTTAATACGTTGATTTAATTCCACCGAAGGCAACTCGAGTAAACGGACTACCTGAATCTGCGTGGGCGACAACTTGGTTGTCTGCGTGAGCGTTTGTTGAAGACCTATTTTTTGCATAAAATCTTAAATCAAAAATCTAAAATCTTAAATCAAATCGAGGACATTACTCGTAATGTACGCCAGTTGCTCCTCGTCCAGTTCCGTGTGCATAGGCAGAGACAACACACAAGCGGCCAGTTTCTCCGCCACGGGGAAATCACCGTCTTTGTAGCGCGGATCGAGATACGCTTTCTGCTGGTGCAGCGGCACCGGATAGTATATCATTGCCGGGATACCGCGTTCTGCCAATCCTTCACGCAACTTGTCTCTGTCCGAACCCACCACGCGAAGCGTGTACTGGTGGAAGACATGGGTCGAGTGGGGTTCATGACCCGGAATAAGCAGTTTGTCATTGTTCGCGAACGCCTTGTCGTAGTACGAGGCGGCACGTTGGCGTGCGGCGATATATTCGTCCAAATGCGGTAACTTGGCATCCAGAATAGCGGCTTGGATCGAATCCAGACGACTGTTGACACCAACCTCATCGTGGTGATACCGCACATGACAGCCGTGGTTGGCTATCGCCCGCATTCTGTCGGCTAAAGCATCGTCGTTCGTGAAGATGGCACCGCCATCTCCGTAACAACCTAAGTTCTTCGAGGGGAAGAAAGACGTACAACCGATATGACCGATCGTGCCGGCTTGCTTGGTCTCGCCATTCGCAAACGTATATTTCGCGCCGATGGCTTGACAAGCGTCTTCGACTACAAACAAGTTATGTTCTTTGGCGAGAGCCATGATGGCTTCCATGTTCGCGCATTGTCCGAACAAATGCACCGGTACAATCGCTTTCGTCTTCGGCGTGATGGCTCGGCGAACGGACGCAATATCCATGTTCATCGTCTCCCAATCCACATCCACCACCACCGGCGTCAGACCAAGCAAAGCAACCACCTCTGCGGTCGCAATAAACGTGAAAGTCGGCGTAATCACCTCATCGCCGGGCTTGAGACCAAGTCCCATTAACGCAATCTGCAAGGCATCGGTACCGTTACCGACGTTGATCACATGCTTGGCACCGGTGTAGGCCTCCAAGTGCTCCTGAAAAGCTGCTACTTTGGGACCCTTGATGAACGCCGCGGAATCAATCACTTCCTGAATGCCGGCATCAATATCCCGCTTGATACGCTGATACTGCGATTGCAGATCAACCATTTGAATCTTTTTCATTTCTTTACTCTAAAATAAACTCAACCACTCCCGGATATGCCCATGCGGAGGTGATATACGGATTGGTATAAGAGATATCTACATCTAACTTATCGGTGCGGTCGGGAGAATAGGTGCAGCTGGCCTCAATATCTTTCGCCTGCACTTCCGAGAAATGGTTCATACTCACCCGTACACTCACTTCCACTTCTTTCGGGAAGAGCCGGATATGACTGCCTTCCGGCAGGTTTCTGACACGTAGCGGGATGATAAACTTCTTCTCCGTGAAACGCTCACAAAGTACGCGTAAGTCCACGCTGTCCGTTCCTAAACGTATCCCTCGCGGGGTAACCAGTGCAGCGCGTATATCGGTTGTATCCATGAGCTCGTTCAGCGTCAGATACTCGGTACGAAGCGTATCGATCTGATTGAGTACCCGATCTTCTCCGTACACCTTAATCCGCTTGGGATTCAAAGCCGGACCACTAACCACCTGAAACTCGGCAGCAGGATTGATCGTGCCGTCAAACACCACGGCTACACTCTTTTCCTGCTCCGTGAAATAGTGACAGCGAATTTCTTCCGGACGGGTGTCAATCAGTCTGCTTGTACCTTGCAGAATGTCGCTGATACTGCGTCGTAGCGCGTCCGAGGGCACATGAATGGTACCTTTGTCGCCGTGGATATACCCGTGCAAGTCAATCGTCAGCCGAAGCGGATCGCGGTGGTAGGTGTTGAGCCGTGCACCGGCATCGCGCACCTCAATCATCACGGTATCCGGCAGACCCGGTTCTCCCAGACCGATCGATCCGGGCTTACCGGTGTACTGAATCAGCACCGGCACATGCGTATTGCGCACCGACTGCATGGCGTGACCGTACCAGATGAACGCCGCTAAGGCCACAAACAGCAGAAATGTCAGAATGTCCCGCTTCACCTCTTACTTCTTCTCTGCCTGCTGAGCAGCTTCTGCTGCATCTGCAAACACACTGTCTTTGCTTACTTTGATGGTAACGTCCTTGGCTATCGTAATGATAAAGGTGGTATCCTGCACTTCCTTGATCTCTCCGTAGATACCACCGGCGGTTACTACCTTGTCGCCTTTCTTCATGGCCTCACGTTGTGCCTGCAGCTCTTTCTGCTTCTTGGTCTGCGGACGGATCATAAAGAAATAAAATACTACGAAGATCAGGATCATCATAATCCAGAAACTCCATTGACTACCTTGTTGTGCAGCGCCTTCAGCCTGCAAAAGAATAAGATTGAATAACATAATTATAAGATTTTAACGATTTTACTTTTACTTCAGCGTCAGTGCCTTAAAGCAATCACCGCTGTTCTTGAGCTCGCGGAGAATTTCCGTCAAGATGCCGTTGATGAACATATAACTCTTGTCGCCCGAATAACTCTTGGCTAACTCGATATACTCGTTCATCGAAACGGTGAGTGCGATATCCTCGAACTCCAGGATCTCCGCCAAAGCGGTCTCTAAGATCACGCGATCCATGTATGCGATACGGTCGGCATCCCAGCCCTTCAAATGGGCATTGATCAGGCTCTCAAACTGCTCGTGACCGGCGATGGTCTTCTCCAACAGGGTGGTGGCAAACTGCAACTCATCCTCGTTGTCAAACATCTCCAACAACGGCATATCCGGGGTGCTGTCCTCGTTAAACCGCTTGACGGTCTTCACTACATAACTGAGCACGATATCCACATCTACGGTCCAGTTAGCCTTGTCCAGTGTCACTTCCATCTCGTCCAAAGCGTCTGCCAGCACCTCATTGTTCGCTAACAGGTTCTGATAGATCAAGCGCCATACACGCTTGTCGTCCTCGTACGTGCAGCTCTCCGCTTCCATGTACTGCCGGTAGAAATCGCTCATCGTCAAGCGTTTGTACACATCCATTACCGCAGGCATGCCGCTGTCCCAACTCAAATGCTGTTCCTCCACCCGACGACGTAACGCGCGGTTGTCAAACAACTGCTGTGCCCAACGGTTCTGCACAAACCGACGATTCGGCGTCCAGTTGGAGTGCGTCGCTTTCGCACGACCGATCTGCTCCTCCAACTGCTGTTGTGCGTACGCAGTCAACACGTTCGCAAAATCCAACAACGCAAAATACAGATCATAGGTGTCGGCAAAACTTTTTGTCAATTCTCTCCGTGCAGTCGTCACGGTTTTGTCCGAGTCTTGGTAATATGCGAACAGGGTCTGGACCACTCTCGTTCGCACCATCGTTCTATTGATCATATACTATAAAATAATGTTCGCACATGCACGCGCATATCGCGCGCAACTAAAAAATCGCACAAAGATACAAAAAAATTTGCATATGTGCAAAAAATTTGTTAATTTTGCAGCGATTTTCATAAAAATAGTGGAAAAATGGAGAAGAATCAAGAAGAAATACGTGAGCAGGAGATAGTTTACAGCCGTTCCGTAAAAGCTGGAAAGCGTATTTATTATTTAGATGTACGCAAGGCTCGTAACAACGATTTGTATCTCTCGATCACCGAGAGCAAACGCCGCCAGGCAGAGGAAGGAGAGGCTCCTTCGTTCGAGAAACACAAAGTGTTCCTGTACAAGGAGGATTTTGCGCACTTTACCGAAGGCCTGCAGGATGTGATTGCATATGTGCAGAGCCAGTTAGGTGAAATCGAGCAGCGTCAGGAGTATGTTCCTGAGCAAAAAGAAGAAGAGGCTGCTGAAGGCGAGGAGTCTAAGAAAAAAGGACTCTTAGGATTTCTTCGGAAATAAGCGCTTTGGATTGAAGGGGTAGGGCGGTAACGGTGCCGTCGGCTTGCAGGATAGTAACGATGTTGGTATCCGCGCCGAAGCCTGCGCCCTTGTCACGAAGCGAATTGAGTACAATAGCATCCAAGTTTTTGCGTTCCATCTTATGGAGCGCATTTTCTTTTTCGTGCTCTGTCTCTAACGCAAAACCGATTAATTGCTGGTCTTTGCGCTTGCTCGCTCCTAAAGTTTTGGCGATATCAGGTGTCTCTTTGAGCTGAAGGCTAAATCCTGAATCCTGAATCCTGAATCCTTCTTTTTTGATCTTGTTGTCCGCTACCTGCTCGGGCGCAAAATCCGCTACAGCAGCGCAGAGAATGGCACTGTCTTGTTGCGACCATGCGGTCACACAGGCTTCGTACATCTCCTGCGCCGAGAGGGCATCGATTCGCGTGAGCTGTCCGAAAGGATTATATACCGGTACGCAGATGCTTCCGCACACGAGCGTCACTTGTGCGCCCCTGCGTGCACAAGCGTGCGCAAGGGCAACGCCCATTTTACCGGTGGAGTAGTTACTGATAAATCGTACAGGGTCAATCTTCTCTTGCGTTCCGCCGGCTGTGATAAGCACCCGCTTACCCGCCATCGTTTTCGGCGTTAAAGCGTACTCCAAGGCTTCCTGTAACTGCTCAAGCTCCGGCAAGCGTCCTTTGCCCACAACACCGCAGGCTAAGACGCCTTCGGCCGGCTCGATCACCCTCACGTTCTCCCAGGAGCGAATGGTCTCAATTGCTTTCTGTGTCGCCGGGCTCTCCCACATCTTGTCGTTCATCGCCGGGGCAACCACGATAGGCTTGCGAGCCGTGCAAGAACAGATCGTGGTCGTTAAGGCATCGTCGGCAATACCGGCGGCCATCTTGGCAACCACATTGGCCGTTGCCGGTGCTACGATCATGGCATCGCACCAATCGGGTAGGGAGATATGCTCGGTCGAATGTTCATTGATTGCGGCGAACACATCGGAATATACCCGGCTTCCCGAAACGGTCTGCAGGGTCAGTTCGGTAACAAATTGCAGGGCATTCTTCGTCGTGGTGACCTTCACTTCTGCACCCGCTTTAACCAGCGAGCGAATCAGTTCAGGAATCTTATACGCCGCGATACCTCCGCTGATACCGACTAAGATGTGTTTGCCTTGAAGCATTTACTTAAGTGCCTCGTCGCGGTTACCGGTGCGGTACACGAGTTCACCGTCGATGAACTCCTGTGTGGCCATCAGCGTCGGCTTCGGCAGACGCTCGTACTGGCGGCTGATCTCGATCTGCTCGCGGTTCTCAAAGGTCTCCTCCAGATTGTCCTGCGGGATAGAGAAATCCTGCAGTTTGGCATCTAACTCACGCTTGATACCCATACTGATCTGGTTGGCGCGTTTTGCGATAATAGCCACGGTCTCATAGACGTTGCCTACAGGCTCCATCAATTTGTTAACGTCACGGGTTACCGTGTTCTTCGGTGCTTTTGAATTTTTGTAATCCATATAGTTAGTTTTTAATAATTTTCCGTATTTGATTCATCATTCGCTCGGCTTCCTTGCGGTGCTTGGAGTCCGGGTATTCAGTGACGAAGTTATAATATTCGTCTTGTGCATCTCGTGCACGTTCGATCTTCTTGTCCTCAAACGAGTTCAACATCTGTTGGTACTTGGACTGCAGAATCAGCCAATTGAACTCCTCCTGATACTTGTTGCTCGGATAGTTCTTGAGTGCGTTCTTGGCAACAATCTCGCTACTGAGGTAGTTATTGCCCAAATAGGTGCCGAGGTTATAGTACAATTGGGCACTCTTGAGTTCCTTCAAGGCCAGTTTGTCATTCAACTCTGCCATCTCCGTATAGGCCTGCTCGGCGTACGGGCTCTCGGGATACAACTCCACGAACTTGGTGAACGCGTCAATCGCTTTGTTCGTCACTTCCTGATCCAGCCTTGCGTCCGGGGAGTCCAGATACTGACAATGTCCGATCTGGAAATAGGCCTCCGGTGCGTACTTGCCCTTTGGATAGTTACGTACATAAGCCTGGTAGTAATCGGTAGCCGACTCGTAACTCTTCTGTCCCATGTAACTGCGGGCCAGGTAAGCCAATACATCTTCCGAGCGCTCCGTTCCTTTGTAGTAACTCGACACATCGTCCAACAGGCTCTGCGATTTGACATATTGTCCTTCGTTGAAATACCGCAATGCCGCTTGGTATTTCTCCTCCGGGTCGCGGGATTTCAACAGTTGCTGGTACTCTCCACAACTCGTGAAGAACACCATCACCAACAGCAATATGTAATACGTTCTTGTGCGCATTTCGCCAAAATAGCCTGCAAAGGTACGATTTTTTTCTGAATTATGCAAATATTATTTTGATTTTTCCAATGTTTCCGCCCAATTCGAGGAACAAACAGCTGTCAGACTGTCATTTTTTGCTACTAATAAGTAGCAGGCTGCGTCTCCGGCACGTGCAATCATCTCTAGGGCCTCGGTCTCGCCTAATACCATACAGGCCGTTGCCAAGGCGTCGGCACGCATACAACTGGAACTCACCACCGTGGCGCTCAATACCGAGTGCTGCACCGGCCAGCCTGTACGCGGGTCAATCGTGTGACTCCGACGCTCGGCACCATCGAAATAATAATTTCGATAATTTCCGCTTGTAGCCATGCAGATGTCCGTCACCGCCAATATCTCCTGCAGGTCTTCCTGTGCTCCTTCGTTATTGAGGTTCGGCTTGGTGATGCCCACGTGCCAGGGCTCACCTTTGGCATTGAGTCCGTGACAAACGACCTCGCCGCCTATATCGACGAGCCAGTTCTCGCAACCTTGGCGTTGTAACATCTCGGCAACCATGTCACAAGCCTGTCCTTTTGCTACCGCGCCGCCATCCAACTGCACCCGCGGGTCTTGCTTGACGACTTTATGGTCAATCAGTTGTACTTTGTCAAAACCTACAAAGGCCCGCAACGAATCGACCGTTTGGCTACTGATGGCAGCAAACTGATCACTCTTGCGCCCGAAGCCGAAAGCTTTCACCAGCGGTGCGACCGTAATATCAAACGCACCGCCGCTGAGCGTATATACCCGCTCGGCTTCCGCCCACATGGCATCAAACGTAGCGTCCGTCGTCGTGTCGCGATTGGCATTGACCGCACTCAGCACGGAGTGGGGGTTAAACAGACTCAGACTGTTGTCAAAAGCCTGCAACGCCACTTCGATACTGTCTTTTAAGTCTTCGGTTGCACTATAGCGAATGTTATAGTACGTACCAAAGACCTTTCCTTCGTTGTGGAAATACTGTGTCTTGGGCTTGCTCGGCATTTCCAGCACCAGCAGTGCGGCTACGGCAAGGCCTAACAACGAACTTATGATATGTTGTCGTTTGATTTGCATCAGAACCAGATTCCTACGCCAATCGTACCATTCAGTTTCTGGTTGTACAGTTTGTCGTCGCCTGCAGCATCGATATATACGTTGTAGAGCGGATCGTTCTTATCCGTCACCATGCCGTCGGGGTTCAACGATCCCTGTGCAAACAGATCCAAGGTCAGGTGCTCGAACTCCCATTCTTTGTTGAGCTTGAGGCTGAGATTGGTCACCGCAAATTTCTCATTGCCGTAGATCGGGCTCTCCCACGGTGAGATACCTAACTGACCGCCTAAGGTCAAACCCAGATCCTCCCAGGTGTAGTCATACCCCAACTCAATATAGGTCGAGAAAGCCTGACGCTCCAATTGACCGGCCAGGAGCTTCGCGGGATCGGTCTCTAACTTGAGGTCTCCGCCACCGCCAACGGTCGTGTACCAGTTGATATACGCGCCGGCCTTGTCTCCGAAGAAATGGCTGAAGTTATAACCGATCCACAACTCAGACGTGTGGTCACTACCGTCATTGCAGTAGTAATACGCATTGTAACCGAGACTTGCACCGTACGCCGTTACATGGGCCATGAAGTCCACCTCCGGCATAAAACGCGTGTTGGGATCATACACATCCGGAATTGCCAAACCATTCTTCTTGAACTTCCAATCCGACGCTCCGAGGTTCGCCCATACACCGGCACGGAACTGAACCGCCTCGTCCAAAGCATTGAAACCCAATTCTACGTCCGGCTGGAAACTCAAACCGCCGTTGTACTGACCACGCCAGATATACGCACTTACCAGCTCTGCACCGGCATCGTACGCAAACTCTACTTCTGCTTTAGCAGAAAAAACAACTGCCATCAAGGCAGCACCTAATACTAATACCTTTTTCATTTATCTAAATCTTTAAACTTTAAACTTTAATTCTTTAAACTTTATTCTATTTCAAATAAACGCCAAATGCGATATTGGGCAAAATAACATCCGTTAGCGCAAAGGGATTCACACTCAACTGCCCTTGCAACATCAGGCCACATCGATCATCTACCGTCCAGTCCTTGCGAAGCCTTATTTCAATATTTTGCAACGCTGCTCCCTTGGGGTTATAGACACCTTTCCAGGGCGTGATGCCGATGGCTCCATACACGCTGAACCCGTCTCGCAAAGCCTGTGTGTAACTGATCTGGGCGTAACTCGAATAAGCGCGTACCCATTCCCCTTGCTCATTCCAATACCCGTCGGCGGCGGCCACACGTGTGGCCCACGAAATGGTCAAAGGAATCTTGTCGCTGATCGTGTAACTGAGATCCAGTTCCAAACGGTTGCCGCGGTCCTGATAGTTCGTGAAATCAAAGAACCCGCAGTTGAAGTTATGGATATACAGCGCATAGACATTCAATCCCCAGCGTTGAAAACCCAAACTTAAATCAACCTCCGGCTGGAACTGTCGGAAACGCCAATCCGTCACCCCTATATTCCACCACATGTCCACATACACCCCGTAATAACCTACGTTCGCACTCGCTTGAATATTCGCCCCTCCGGCATACAAACCACGCCAGAGGTAGGCCGATTGTATACGCGCTTGTGCGTTATACGTGAACTCGCTCGCGCGTGCGTTATTCACAAAAGGTAGCGCCCCGATGCAAAGCATCAGAGCAACTACTTTTTTAATAACCGTTAATCGAGAACCGTTCACTGTGGATTACAGCGCATTCTGGATCTCCCATGCACGACGCAGGGCGATCTCTAAAATGCGGGTGTTCGTGAAATCAACAATACCACCATCGAAGCCCGGCTCCAAATGATAATCTGCTGTTCCCTCACCGTTGAAATAGGCTCTAACCTCGTCGCCGGTTATGCCCAGCTCTGCAGCGATAGCGTCCATACTTCCGTGAGGGAGACTGTCTTTTACGGCGCGAAGACGATTAAATGTTGTACGCATAATAAATATGTTTTATAGATGTTTATAATGTTAATAATCTTTTTTGTTTTCAAAAATCGCTGCAAAGATACTGCTTTTTTTTGATATAAGCAAATAAAATGTTAAAAAACTTGCATATGTACATTTTTTTTCGTACCTTTGCAGCCGATAAGTATTAACACACTAAACTGTCAATTATTATGAAGGACTTAAAAGGTACAAAAACCGAACGCAACCTCATGGAGGCTTTTGCCGGTGAATCACAAGCGCGTAACAAATACACCTTCTTTGCCTCGAAGGCGAAAAAGGATGGCTACGTACAGATTAGCAAGATTTTTGAGGAGACTGCAGCCAACGAGAAAGAGCATGCAGAACTCTGGTACAAATACCTGAACGGAGGTAAGATCAGCGACACGGCTGCCAACCTTGCAGACGCGGCTGCCGGTGAGAATGCCGAGTGGACGGATATGTACGCACGCATGGCAGCCGAAGCGCGTGCAGAGGGCTTTGACGAGATTGCCGAGAAGTTCGAGATGGTCGGTGCTATCGAGAAACACCACGAAGAGCGCTATCGCAAACTGCTCAAGAACATTGAGGATAAGGTGGTCTTCTCGCGCGAAGGCGATTGCATCTGGCAGTGCTCCAACTGCGGCCATATCGTTGTCGGCAAGGCGGCTCCGGAAGAGTGCCCTGTTTGCCACCACGCACAAGCGTACTTCCAACTGCTCGCAGAAAATTATTAATCCAGTTGACAATCCACAATAAAACCAGAGACTTCCCGCCTCTGGTTTTATTTATACAATCTTTCGAATCTTCGATTCGCTTACTCTTGCATCAAGAGTTGCATAACCACTTTCGCCGAATAGGCAACCGGGGTGCCAGGACCGAAGATGGCGGCGACACCGGCTTTGTACAAGAAGTCGTAGTCCTGTGCGGGGATGACACCACCGGCGGTGACCATGATATCCGGACGGCCGAGTTTCTTGAGCTCCTCGATGACCTGCGGGATGAGGGTCTTGTGACCTGCCGCGAGGCTGGAGACACCCAGTACATGGACATCGTTCTCCACCGCCTGTTTAGCTGCCTCTGCCGGAGTCTGGAACAACGGTCCCATATCGACATCAAAGCCGCAATCGGCATAACCGGTGGCTACCACTTTGGCGCCACGATCATGGCCGTCCTGTCCCATCTT
>Ga0247611_10001330_pt1 | contig 44686 bp, 32 predicted proteins | sample 177DNAGHGhighgp2_FD_192422 | JGI IMG/M metagenome (GOLD analysis project Ga0247611, IMG submission 192422) | Sheep rumen microbial communities from Palmerston North, Manawatu-Wanganui, New Zealand - 1770 DNA GHGhigh gp2 | ecosystem: Host-associated > Mammals > Digestive system > Stomach > Rumen... | reverse complement strand
TACGCTTAAACCTAGTCTCACGATTTTGGCTCCAAGGTCTCGGTACTAGATGAGGTGCTAACTCTTTCTAGGTCGGACTCCCACCGACTATGTTAAGTGAACCGAACTGGCGCACCCACCTATCTTTAGTATAGCATATTTTTAGGAAAAAAAAGAGATTGCTAGGCAATCTCATTAATTCATATGAATAGCTACAGATGTTATTACTAAAGCAACGAATACAATAGCAAGTACTGCAGTAGTTCTTTGCATGAACACTTCAATACCACGTGCTTTTTGATTTTTGAATAACTCTGATTTGCTTCCGTTGAAGGCATCATTTATATCATCCTTTGATGCTTGAAGCATAACTACAACGATTAATAAAATTGCTACAATAGCAACAAATATATCAACAACAAACATTTTTGATACCTCCTTTTCAAAACTACTTGTTTATTATACATAAATAATTAAATTTATGCAAGTGTTTTTGATTTTTATTTCACAATATCTAATATTAAATTATATTCAATCTTAGTATTACTAAATTCATATGCATTAATAATCATATCATTAATTTCACATACATTTTTAAAATCAGAATGAATATAAGCTAATATATCATTTTTATTTACCTTATCTCCAGGTTTTTTATTTATTATAATTCCAACATTATAATTAATTTTATCTTCTAATTTTTCTCTTCCGGCTCCTAACTTCATTGAAGCGATACCAATAGATAGAGCATCAATGGATTTTACATAGCCTTCTTCATTTGATATTACAGGAATTATATATTTTGCTTTTTCAAATTTATCAGGATTAATAATATATGATTCATCGCCATTTTGAGCTTTTACTAATTCAATAAATTTATTTAATGCTTCTTTATTTTCAATTTGTCTTACAGCTAATTTAATTGCATCATCAATATTATTAGTTAATCCTGCTTCATATATTAATTCAGCAGATGCATTTATACATAAATCATTAAAATCCTTTGGCCCTTTACCATTTAGTGTATTAATAGCTTCTATTACTTCTAAATTATTACCTACAGCATATCCTAAAGGATCATTCATATTTGTCAAAATAGCTACAACTTTTTTATTCATGTTTTTGCCTATTTGAACCATTAATCTTGCTAGTTCCTTAGCATCATTAACATTTTTCATAAAGGCACCTTTACCTACCTTTACATCTAATACGATTATATCAGTTCCTGCAGCTAATTTTTTTGACATAATAGATGATGCGATTAAAGGAATAGATGATACAGTACCAGTAACATCTCTTAATGCATACATTTTTTTATCAGCTGGTGCCAAAGATTTTGTAGGCCCAATTAATGCTATGCCTATTTTATTAACCTGATTAATAAAATCCTTTTCATCTAAATTAGTATTATAGCCTGGAATAGATTCTAATTTATCTATTGTACCTCCAGTATGACCTAAGCCTCTTCCGCTCATTTTAGCTACCTTTATTCCAAGTGAGGCAACTATTGGTGCTACAACTAATGATGTTTTATCTCCCACTCCACCTGTTGAATGCTTATCTACTTTTATTCCATCAATTGATGATAAATCTAAAATATCTCCAGAATTTAGCATTGATTTTGTTAAAAATGATGTTTCATAATCGTCCATACCCTTAAAATAAATAGCCATTAAAAATGAGCTCATTTGATAATCTGGAATATCTCCACTAGTATAGCCTTTAACCATAAAATCGATTTCTTTTTCTGTTAGCTTATTACCATCTCTTTTTTTTATTATTATATCGACAGCTCTCATATATACCTCTACAAGACATTATAAACGCCTAAAATATCAACTAAAAAACCTCTTGATATAAGCTCATTAGTTAATTTTTCCAATTTATTCAATGTATTAATTTTCAATGATAATTCAATATAAAATTTATATTTTCCCATTTCAGTTTTCATAGGTCTAGACATAATTGAATTCATGTTTATCTCTAATTCATTTAATTCCTTTAATATTTCAAATAATACTCCGGGTCTATCTTCCTTTATGGTTATTACTATAGATGCATCTACATCATCATAATATTTAATATCTGTTTTATCCTTACTAACAATAAAAAATCTTGTTTCATTATGTGCTCTATCAGCTACATGATTAATAACTAGATTATATTTATTATCATTTAATGAATGAATAGGAATGATAGCACCAAATGAATTATCAGACGCATTAATCTTTTCTACAGTTTGTGAATTAGATTCAGTTTTTACAATATTAAAATCATATTTAGATATAAAGTCAATACATTGACCATATGCTTTAAATTGGCAATAAACATTTTTACAATCTTCTATTCTTTTAGCATTTGTTACAAATGCAAAATCAATATCTAATTTAACCTGTGATATTATTTTAAAATTATGAGCAATTATATTATCCATACTTTCGATAACAAAGCCATCTAAAGTATTTTCAAAAGGAAGGATTGCAAGATCAAGATTATCTAGTGCTATCGCAGTTTTTAAAATTGATGGATAATATATTATTTCTATATCTAGATTATTATCTTTAATATATTTTTGGGCTGCAATATCACTATATGTTCCCTTTGGCCCTAAAACTGCTAGCTTTTTCATACTTAATTCCCTCCTTTAAGTCTGTCATAATATAATTATCCTTACTAAAATAATATAAGCTTACTGATGGCTCTTCTTTTATTACATAAAAATAATTATCATTTATAATTAATGCGGTGTCCTCTTCAATTCCAAATGAATCATAATCATATTTTTTAATTTCATCATTATATATAATTAAGTCTTCATTTTGATAATGAGGACAAATACCTATATTTAATAATCCTAGTCCCTCTACCATTTTATAATTATAATTATGAAAATTATCAGTATACATATATTTATCTCCCATACATGCCTTGCAGTAAAGCATTGCCCCGGCAGATGAACCAGCATATATCTTATTTGTATTTAAATATTTTATTAATATTTTATCTAAATTTTTATTTTTAAATAAATCGATTAAATCATCAGATATACCACCACCGATATATAATATATCAGTATCATTTAACAAAGAATCGAAATTATCTAATTCGTCATATGACATATAATGAATATCTAAATTTAATCCTTTTGTAATTAATTCAAATCTTTTATTTGATTTTTCATTATTAGGCATCGCAAATGGTATATATAATAATTTAGGCACAGATTTATTAGATAGCTTAATTAAATGGGCTTCTATCTTATTAGTCATAGGTTCTTTATTAACTTTTCCACCAATAAGACAAAATGTTACCATTATTCCACCTCTTTTAATCTAGCCTCTAGTCTATAAATAGGTCCTAATTTAGACCATTTATCCTCAAATTCAGTTGTTATATTATCTGGATATTTTTCTAAATCCTTATGTAAGTCTAATGAAATATTAGATATAGAATATCCGTTATTAGAAATCGATTCTAATGAATATTCAAATAAACCTCTATTGTCTGTTTTGAAGAATATCTCACCTTTTGTATCAATAATTTTTTTATATTGCTCTAAAAATAATGGTGAAGTTAATCTTCTTTTTGCATGATGCTTTTTAGGCCATGGATCACTGAAATTTAAATATATTCTTTTAACCTCTGATTCAGCAAAATAATTAGAAATCATTGCTGCATCCATTACACATAGCTTTAAATTATTTAATTCTGAATCTATTACTTTTTCTAAGCATCTTAATAATACTGAATCAAATTTTTCGATTGCAATATAATTGATATCTGGATTCAATTTAGCTAATGTTGAAATAAATTGTCCCTTTCCACAGCCTATTTCTATATGAATTGGATTATTATTTTTAAATAATTCATTCCATGAGCCCTTATATTTTTCAGGTTCTGGTATATAGAATGGGTTATTATCTATTTCCAATCTTTCTTTTGCGTTTTTTACTTTTCTTAATCTCATTATTTTGCTAGATTGTATATTGCATCATAATATATTTCTACTAATTTATAGAAATCCTCTTTAAACATATATTCATTTGCAATATGACAAACATCCTCTCTTCCTACAAACATAGGACCAAATGCTACTGCGTAATCACATTCTCTAGCATATGTTCCACCACCAATTGAAAATGGCTTATTGATTTCATCCTTTGTAACCTTTACATATGATTCCATTAATTTTTGTACTAATTCACTTTTAGCTGGAATATAATGTCTCTTTGATGAAGATAATTCTTTATAATTATAATTAAATTCTTTTGTAATCTTAGATAATGAATTATTTATTAATTCAAAGTCAGAATCCTTAGGTAATCTACAATTAATACCTATTTTGCCTTTACCTTTTCTAATTTCTACAACTGCAAAATTAGATGTTAATTCTTTCATTTCAGGATCAAAATCATCATATCCTGCCTTTTTTCCATATGGGTCAAATAAATAATATTTATCCACAAATTTTGCAAGTTTTGAATCAGAATACTTATTTAAGAAATCAAATAAAATATATGCAGCATTTAGTCCATTTTGTGGGCACATTGCATGAGCTGCAATACCATATGCTATATATTTATCTCCATCTATTTCATAATTGTAATTATTTTCTTTACAATATGCTTCAAATTCCTTTTTTAAATCAATTTTTATTTTCATTGAAGCTTTTGAAGGAACAATATTATATCTTTGGCCTGCAATAAATTCTTCTATGATATTATCATTTACTAATAAATCATAGCTTAGCATACCCTTTTCTCCATTTATAACAGGGAATTCAGCATCAGGTGAAAAGGCAAGAGTAGGCTTTTCCATCAATTTAAAATATCTTTCTAAGCATCTAGAGCCTGATTCCTCATCACAGCCAAATATCAATCTTATTTTTCTTTTTGGCTTAAATCCATCATCCTTTAACATTTTTAATGCTATATATGATGCGACAAAAGGCCCCTTATCATCTACGATACCTCTTGCGATCATTTTTCCATCCTTATATGTCAATTTAAAAGGATCTGAATTCCATTCTGACTTATCTACTGGCACTACATCTAGGTGGGCAAGTATTCCTAATGATTCGCTACCTTCGCCATATTCTAAATGTCCTGCATAATTATCAGCATTGAATGGAATAAAACCATCACTAATACCTTTATTAATTACATAATGTAAGCATTCCTTTGCAGGAATTCCAAATGGAGCTTCTCCATTTTCTATATAATTATCTAATACACTTGGATACGAAATAATATCTTCAAGCATTTCAAGCGCATCTTTTTCGTAATCTTTTATAAATCTTTCTTTAAAACTCATGTTAAAAACTCCTTTATAAATGAAAATAAATTGCAAACGCAATTTATTTCAAGCTAATAATTAAATTTCTCTTCCTAGTGCTAAATCGCTTATTGCTTTAGTGATTGCATCTAAAGCCTCTTGCTCATCTGGACCATCACATTTTACTTCAATTGTTGTTCCACTATAGATACCTAATGACATAACGCCAATCATAGATTTGAAATCAACTGTCTTTTTTAATGCAGATAATGTAATATCTGAATCAAATCCCATTGCGACATTAACTAATGTTGTAGCTGGTCTTGCATGTACACCTTGTTCTGAAGTTATTCTAAAACTTTTTCTAACCATATTATAACCTCCTATAGCCTAGAATCCATTTCTTTTTTTATTGTTTGAGAATCTAATCTAAATAATGTTTTAATTATATTTCCTGTGACAAATACACCTGATGTTGCAATCTCTTTAATACCTTCTAAATTAACAAGATCTAAATTATCTACAGTTATTTTTAGTCTACCATTATCTACATTTGTTTCTTTTATATTTTTCGTTTCTCCGAGTAAGGTAATTAAATTTGTGATGAATTCATCATTTACTGTAATTCTTTTACCACCCTTAGATTTATTTTTTATTATTAAAAATATAATAAGTGCGATTAGTAGTAATAATACTATAGCGGCAACAATTATAATCCACACATTATCATTTATAAATTGTGTAAAAGAATTAAACATTATTATTCACCTCTAAACCAAATCATATATATTATATAAAAATTTTATATTTTTATCAATGATTAAGCTCAATATAATAAATAAAAAGACTCAAATTAGAGTCTCTTATTTTGAATATCCGAATCTTTTAAAGAATTCATTTTTAAAATCTAAAAGTCTATCTTCCTTTATTGCGTTTCTAATATCATGCATTAAAGATTTTAAAAAATATAAATTATGATATGAAATTAATCTCATACCTAATATTTCATCAGCCTTAATTAAATGATTTAAATATGCTCTTGTAAATGTCTTACAAACATAACAATCACACATAGAATCAAGTGGTTCTTTGCTGTATTTTAGATCTAGATTTTTAACTTGTATTTTCCCATCATGTGTAAATGCTGAACCATGTCTTGCATTTCTTGTTGGTAAAACACAATCAAACATATCAATTCCATTCATTGAACCAACAATTAAATCATCTGGTGAACCAACACCCATAAGATATCTTGGTTTGTCCTGTGGCATGATATCCTTTAAGTATTCTAGCATTTCATACATATCCTTTTTTGATTCGCCAACTGATAAGCCGCCTATTGAATATCCAGGGAAATCAATTTTAGCTAATTCTTCCATACAATATTTTCTGATTTCTTTATTTCCGCCACCTTGAACTATGCCAAATAGAGCTTGAGTTTCAGGGTTCTTATGAGCTTCCTTACCTCTTTTTGCCCATCTTATTGTTCTATCAACAGAATCTTTCATATATTTATAATCAGAATCAAATGGAGGGCATTCATCAAATGACATTATGATATCAGCACCTAAATTGTTTTGAATAGCAATTGATTTTTCAGGTGATAAAAATAATTTTTCACCTGATTTATGGTGTCTAAATTCTACACCCTCTTCAGTTATTTTTCTCATTTTTGATAAAGAAAACACTTGGTATCCACCACTATCTGTAAGTAAGGCACCATCCCATTTCATAAATCCTCTAATGCCACCAAATTCTTTAATTAATTCATCACCTGGTTGTAGCCAAAGATGATAAGTATTACCTAAAATTAAGCCATCAGATACTTCTTTTATTTCATCAGGAATTAATGTTTTAACTGTAGCCTGAGTACCAACAGGCATAAATATTGGTGTTTCAAAATCGCCATGTGGCGTATGTAATATTCCATATCTCGCGCCTGTTTGCTTACAAACATGTAAAAGCTCATATGTTACAGGTTGCTTCATTATCTAATCCTCTTAATAGTTTTCATCTTTATATCTTTTAATGGCTTATCATATGCATCAGTTTTAGATTCTGCAATTTTATCTACTACATCTATTCCGGATACTACTGCACCAAAGCCTGCATATTCACCATCAAGGTATGCTGCATCATCATGCATAATGAAAAATTGGCTTGAAGCACTATTAGGGAATGAAGTTCTTGCCATAGAGATAACGCCTCTAGTATGGTTTAATAAATTCTTTACACCATTTGATAAGAATTCACCTTTAATAGTTTCTTTAGATCCACCAACGCCTGTACCCTTAGGATCTCCACCTTGAATCATAAATCCTCTTATTACTCTATGGAATATAATACCTTTATAGAAATCTTTATCAACTAGCTTTAAAAAGTTTTCTACAGTTATAGGTGCAACCTCAGGGAATAATTCAATTTCAATATTTCCTAAATTTTCTACTTCAATTAAAACTCTTGGGTTCTTTTCGTTTAAATATTTCTCAAAATTCATTTTTAAATCTCCTATTCTATAAACATTGCATCTCCAAATGAGAAGAATCTATATTTTTCTTTAACAGCTTCATTATAAGCCTCTAAAATAAATTCTCTACCAGCTAACGCACTTACAAGCATTATAAGTGTTGATTTTGGTAAATGGAAATTAGTAATTAGGGCATCAATTGCTTTAAATTTATAACCTGGATATATAAATATATTTGTATTTTTACATTCTGGATAAAATAATCCATCATCATGAATAGCTGATTCTAACGTTCTAGTAGATGTAGTACCTACTGATATAATCCTTTTTCCGCTCTTTTTAGCTTCATTTAGTCTATCAGCTGATTCCTTTGTTATTTCATAATATTCACTATGCATCTCATGCTTAGATGCATCCTCTTCAGTAACAGGTCTAAATGTTCCAAGACCTACATGCAATGTAATAGGTATTATTTCAATACCCTTTTCTTTTATTTTTTCTAAAAGCTCTGGTGTAAAATGCAATCCTGCAGTAGGAGCTGCGGCAGAACCAGGATTTTTAGCATATACTGTTTGATATCTATCCTTATCAGTTAGCTTTTCATGTATATATGGAGGTAGTGGCATCTCTCCAAGCTTATCTAATATTTCTACTAATATACCATCATAAATAAGCTCAAATTTACAAATACCCATATCTGCTAATTCTATACATTTAGCTCTTAATAAGCCATCTCCAAAAGAGATTATAGTACCTATTTTAACTCTTTTTTGTGGTTTTGCTAATGTTTGCCAAATATTATTACCTAAATCTTTTAATAATAATACCTCTATAACAGCACCTGTATCCTCTTTATGTCCAATTAATCTTGCAGGTATAACCTTTGTATCATTAATTACTAAAACATCATTACTAGATAATCTATCAATAATATCTTTGAAATGGGTGTGAGTAATAGTTTTATTTTTTCTATTTATCACCATAAGTCTTGATGAGCTTCTATCACTAAGTGGTGTTTGAGCTATCAATTCCTCAGGTAGATAATAATCATAATCTATTGTTTTTAACATAATATCCTCTTAGGCAAAAATGCCTTTATAAAATTTAACTCCTAACTTATCATAAGCCTTTTCAGTTGCCATACGACCTCTATTAGATCTTTTAATATAGCCTTCTTGTAATAAATATGGCTCATATACATCTTCAATGGTAGATACTTCTTCAGAAATTGTTGCCGCCAAAGATTCAACGCCAACAGGTCCTCCTCTAAAGATTTCAACAATTGCTCTTAAATATCTATAATCTGTATAATCTAGTCCATCATTATCTATTCCAAGCTTTGATAATGCTTCCTTACATATATCTAAAGTGATTTCACCATTATTTTTAACATCAGCAAAATCTCTTACTCTTCTAAATAATCTATTAGCGATTCTTGGAGTTCCTCTACTTCTCTTAGCTAATTCTACAGATGCATTATCATCAATTTTTGTTTCATGAACCTTTGCAGTTCTAGTAACAATACTTTTTAATTCATCAATAGTATAATAATCTAATCTTAATACAACTCCAAATCTATCTCTTAATGGAGCAGATAAATCACCAAATCTTGTTGTTGCTCCAACAAGAGTAAAAGGAGGTAAATCAACCCTTATACTTCTTGCTTGAGAATCTTTGCCAACCATAATATCTAATTGGTAATCCTCCATCGCACTATATAAAACCTCTTCCACATATCTAGGTAATCTATGTATTTCATCAATAAATAATACATCGCCCTCTTCTAAAGTTGATAAAACAGCTGCCAAATCTCCGCTTCTTTCGATAGCAGGTCCAGATACAACTTTTATATTAACCCCAAGCTCATTTGCAATAATTTGAGCTAATGTAGTTTTACCAAGACCTGGAGGACCGTAAAGTAATGTATGATCTAAGGCTTCATTTCTTTTTAAGGCAGCCTTGATATAAACATCAAGCATTTCTTTTGCTTCCTTTTGCCCGATATATTCAATAAGCTTTTGAGGTCTTAATGATAATTCTTCAGTTTCATCATCCTTTTGTTCATTTGGATCTACTACTCTATTTTCAGCTTCCATCATTACACCTCTATTTTACTAATTGCTTTAAAGCTTCCTTAACTAATACACCAACATCCTTTGTTGAATCTAGCTTTGATATAATTTTAGTAATTTCTTTTTTAGAATATCCTAAAGCTATTAAAGCATCTTCTACATCAGTTAATTTAGATGATGATTTAATAATACCATCCTCTTCTTCAGCAAATGCTAGTTTTCCTTTTAAATCTAAAATAATTTGTTGGCTTGATTTTTGACCAACACCAGGGAATTTTCTTAAATATGCATCATTTCTAGATTCGATAGCATTAATTATTTCCTTAACAGTACCTGCAGCTAAGATAGATAAAGCACTTTTAGGTCCAATTCCAGAAACTGAAATAAGCTTTAAAAATAATTCTTTTTCATCTTCCTTCATAAATCCATAAAGCTCTATAGCATCTTCTCTTACACTTTGATAAGTATAAATTGTATATTCTTCATTTAATTTAAAATTATATGGATTTCCAACTATTATTAAATAGCCTATTCCATTATTATCACAAATTATATATTTTGGACTAATTTTTGTTATCTTTCCTTTAATGTATCCATACATAGTTAATCACCTAGATAATGATACCATAATTAAGCATAAAATTAAAGTTAAATATTTTATACTAATATTATTAATAATATTATATTCAAAAAAAATAACTATATTTTATCAAAAAAAATATTATTTTATAATTTATAAATATCTTATTGCAAAAAACAAAAACTTTTTTATAAAAAAATTATTTTAAAGTTTTATTAGTACGTAATAAAAAATGGCAATTTCTTGCCATTTTTCATTATTAAACTGCATTTTCAATTATATTAATTAATTCAGTTTCAGTATTATAGCTAATTGTATAATTACCTGCTTCAGTTATTTGAATAAATGAATTAAATGTTGTAGCTTTAGCAGTTGAATTAGAATCTAGTGTATAATGCTTCTCTGGATTAGTATCAGTATATGATAAATATGTACTTACAACAAGAAGTTCTCCTGCTGCAAATGTATTAGTTACACTAAATACTTTATCATTTAATGTCATTGTTAATGTTCTATTTCCAGATTGACCGCTTAGATTAATTGCACTTAAAAATGCAATAGTTGGTGTTGTTGATGTAGCTACTTCTCCATCTATAGATAAAGCCTTTGTGTTTGTATCAAATGATATTTTATAATGACCATCCTTATAAACCATTACTGATTTAGATTGTTCAATATATAAACATGTAGTTCCGTCTAATTTTGTATTTAATGAATTTATATCTATTTGATTATATTGTGAATCATAAAACATTATTACAGTATTTTTAGTTAAATCAGCTTCATATGATACAATGCCATTAGAATCAACATTCAAATCGATAATATCTGAACCTAATATAAGCTTAATTTGATTTGAAGATGAGCTAGATGAAGAAATAGAAATAATATCATATAAAGGCAAATATAAAATAGAATAATTACCTGTTTTATTTATAACAATATATCCATCAGAAATGCTTATATCACCTTTATCACCATAATAATCAACTAAATGATCTCCATCAATTAGCTTATTATTTGTAATATCCTTAATTTGCAATTTCATTCCTTCTGTTAATGACATCTGCATTGAATATAAAGATATTCCATTATCCTCTATATATTTAGTATAATTTGAAGCATTAATAACTGAATCATTATTAATATACCATACAAATTCAGAATATTCCTCATCAGTTGAATTTATAACTTGATTAAGAAGTGGCATATTATTATTATCATCAATAACAACATCAAATTCAGTTCCATTATTTGGAGCAAATACTTTATCTATTCTAATCTCTTTTTTATCTCCAGGTCCAAATTCAAATCCATATAATCCACTATTATCGAAAACAATACTTTCATTTTCTCCCTTATGATAATCATATGTATTCCATAAATCTTGACTAGAAATATCATCATAATCATAAGTTATATCATTATCCTTATCGATAATAACCACTTCATCATTTTCAAACATTTGTCTCCAACCATTGATATATGTTTTAGTAGTGCTATCGTAATATGATACTTCTCCCATTTTGTATTCTTTATCATTTATTTTTAAGACTATACCGGATGTAATTATTTCATCAAGAGATAAATATAAACCATTAGGTGTTATATCTAATGTAAAACAAGCTTTAGCAAAATCATTAGAAACCAAATTATTTGTTAAATCATCACTGAAATAACTTGCTTCAGCTTTCTTATTATTATCAATTATTTTAATTAAATCATTTTGTTTTAAATTGCTAATTTCATATTTTAATACAATATGATTATTTTCATTTCCAGTTAATGTCATTTTAAAACTATCATTATTGACTTTAACTGAAAAATCAGGTGTTAGCTTAGATATTTTAGTATTTTCAAGAGATATTTCCGTTTTATCCTTATCAAAATATTTATTACATTCAGAACAATAATAATATTCTATATTACCTTCATCAAAATATGAAGCATCTTCTTTATCATAATGTGTGTACGTATGCTCATGTGCATTTGATGTATTAGATACAGTATTATCATTTGAATTTGTTGTAGGTGTAGTGTTTTCAGTATTTGTAATATTAGTATTTGAAATTGTAGAATTATTATCTATGTTATTATTATCACATGCTGTTAAAAACAAGAATGGGATAGCTAATAATATAGATGTTCTAATAAACTTTTTCATATTTCCCTCCCGCGTATAACTCTATTTTTGAATTATACCACATTTTTAGTTTTATTTACAAATTAATAGATATTTATAACTTTACTATCTAAAATTTTAATTATATAATATAATTAATATGGTTTAAGGAGGTAAAAAAGATGAAAGATTTTGATGAATGCTTATTAGCTTTTAACAAAGCATATGAGAAAAACATTAAAAATTATAAATTTTTAGATAAAGAATCTTCTTTTACCCCTGATAAATTATCAGAAGTCAATAAAATTATTGAAGAATTTAACAGTTCTTCTACTAATGAAATTCAATTATTAGATAAAAGAAAAGCTAAGCTTAATGATAGCTTTAAAATTATTTTAAGGGATCATTATAAGGTTGAACGCCAAAATAAAAAAGAATTAAAGGAAAAGCTTAAAAATATTAAGGATGAAGCAGATGCTAAAATTCTTGAATTAAAAAATCAATTAGGACAAACAAAGGAAGAATTTGCTAAAAACGAATATAATTCTATAAATGATATTAATTTTTATATTGATGCATCTAATCAAAATATTGATATGTTTGAAATAGAATGTAGAGATAATCTAAATAGATTTTCATATCAAATTGATGTAGCAAAATCTTCATATAACTCTAATATTGATACTTTTAATGCTCAGCTTGAGCAGCAAATTGAAAGAATCACTGATAATTATAACAAGAGCATTAAAACATGTAATAAAAGCTATGAGGAATTAGTTGATTCTTATAATTTAATTATTGAAGAAAAGAATAAATTAATTGCAGAAAAAAAACAAGAATATCATGTAGCTCAAGTTGAATTAAAAAACAAAAAGCGTCAGGAATCAGCTGATTTAAATGGATTAATTAGAATGTATTCTGAAGAAAAAAGTAAGCAAATTTCAGAATTTAGAAATGCTTATTTAGATGCTCAAAAGGCTGATAATGAAACAAAAAATATTCTATTTAATGAATATAAAGAAGAAAATTATAAAGCAAATAAGGACTTCGTCCAAAGCATTAATGAGCTTGATGCTAAAATCAAAGATTTAAGAGATAAATTCGAGAAATATTGTGATGAAGAAAATCAAACAAAATATTATAAAATCTTTGATATGCATACTGAGCAGGAAGAAGTATTAAGACAAATTATTGAAGATAATAAAAACAATAAAAAAATTAAGAGTATTTTAAGAAAAATTAATAAAGAATTTTATAAAAGAGTTGCTGAAGAAAATGATAGATGTGAAAAGCTTCTTCTGTCAGCTAGAAAGAATTATTCTAGAGAAAATTCAGAGGGAGTTTATGAAAAGAAATTATTAGATATTTCAAGAACTACTTTCTTCGCCAAATTAAATGAAAAGCAAATAAGAGATAATAAATATTATCAGGAAAAAACTACTGGATATGAAGCACAATTCAATTATGATTCTGCCGTTGCTACAAGCGAATATAATAGAAATGCAAATAAGGTATTATTAGATTCTTCTATTCGTAATTTAGACATTGAAAAAGAAATTGATGAAACAGATGCTAAATTCCAAATTCAAATTGAAATGCTTTCTGATATAATTAAAAAGTATCAATTAGAAATTACAATAGCTAAAAAGCTTAATGATTTAAATATTTTATATTTAACTGAAAAATATAATAGAGAAATTAGCTTTTTAACAGTTAGTAATTTATTAAAGATTGAAAAATGTAAAGTTTTAGACCAGTATAATATTAGACAATATGAGCTAAATATTCAAAATTCTAATAATGTTTTTGAGTATAGTAAGAATAAAATCAATTTACAAAATGAAAAATATTCAGCATTAAAAAAGCAAGATATATCTATTGCTAGAGCTGAGCTTCAAAATTATTCTACAAAGAATTCATATGATATTTCAGTAATATATGACAAGTGTGCATATGATCAAGATATTTCAACAAAGGAAGCTAAGCATATTACTTCTTTAAATAAAACTAATTTATTAAAAGAAAAATTCATTGTTGAATTAGATGAATATGAAAATATTTTACAGGCTTATGTTCTTATTTATTCAAATACAATCAAAGCATGGAATGATATATTAGACTTATTATTAGATGATACTACTTCTGATAAGCTTATATTACGCTTTGTAAATGACATTTTTGGTACTTTCAAGGATTGTATTAATAATCTTACTGATACTTATAAAGGAATGATTACAGGTGAAATTAATGCTCATATTAATTTCGATAATGATTTTAAATATAAGGATACATTAGATATTATTAAAGATAGGCAAGCAGCTGAATTAGCTATTATTAATAATAAAAAGGATTTATTAGTTCATGAATCAGATTTGTTTAGAGCTAAAAATGATGAGTATAGACTTAAATTATTTACTATTCAATTTGATGAAGGAGATAAATATAGTAGGTCAGAAAAAAAGAAAAATATTAGGAAATTAATTGTTGATTTAAAGCAAAATAATAAGCAGCTAGATATTTTAGATAAGAAAATTGAGGAAGTTAATAAAGAAATAAAGGCAGTTGAGAAAAAATATAATAAACAGATTAATTCCTTATTATATGAACAAGAGCTTGATAACCAAGCTTATCAAGTATTTAGTAACCAAGTTAATGAAATTGTCGATAAAATTAAAAAGACAATTAATGGTGAAATCATTCTTGAAAATTTAACTGTTATTCAAAAATACAAAGCATTATTAGTTAATTTAAGTCATAACGCATTAACTAATTTATTCTTAAATACTTCTAACTTCAGTGAAAAATATCAAATTAGTTACAATTTAGCAATCGAAAAGATTAATGAAGAGCATACTGAAGACTTGTTATCTACTACTGAGGCTTTTGATCGAAACATGTTTGCAAATAAATCTAAATTTGAAGATACTAATAATGAAGAAATTGGCAAAATAGCTTCTTTAAACGTAGATAAGAATAGATTAGAAGCTAAATATAATAACATCATTAAAAATAATGATATGAAGCATCAAAGAGAAATTAATGAAATATTATTAGCTAAGAAAAATAGTACTTCTCAATTCTATACTGAATTATATGCTGTAGATGATAATTTAAGTGATATCGAATCTGATTATTTTGATTATGTTAAAGCAAAGGATCAAGAATATGAAAATAATAAGCAGTCAATTATTGATGATACTTTAAGAATTAAAGACGAATATAATAAATCTTTAAGTAATTTCATTGCTAATCGTAGAGCTATTATAAATCATCTTCCTATAGCAATTAAGGAAAATGAAAAGGAATTAATTGCTGATTATAAAGAAAAGAATAGAGAATTAGATTTAAAATTAATTCAATCTAAGAAGGATTTAAATCTTAAAAAGGCAAATGAGAAAAAGAATATTAATATGATTGAATTAAATTATAAATCTGCAATAATTAAAATTGAATCTAATGATAAGATTCAGAAATTAAAAGAAAAGAAAAATTTATCATCTGATTTAATTGCAGCAAAATAAAAAGGAGTTTTCAAAACTCCTTTTATTATTTTCTAACAAGCCAATCAGGAACCTTAGTTTTTGTTTGTCCTTGCTTTGGTTCATAATCATCTTCTGTCTCAACAGTTTGATGCTTATTATTCTTTTCAAGTTTCTTTTGTTCCTTAAGCTGAGCCTTTCTACGCTTTTCTTCTTCTTTTCTTTGGCGTTTTTCTTCTTTTCTGCCCATGCCTGTTTCGAAGATTTCACTCATTCTTGCTGCTGCAGTATCCTCAGGTGTTTCTTCAACCTCTGGTTCTACATCGTAAGTAATATTAGTGTCTGACATATTACGGAAGATTTCTTCTGCTAAATCCTCATAACCGCTATTTTTAGCTTTTAATTCGTATCCAGTAGCAATAACTGTGATAACTATTTCATCACCTAAATCATTGTTAACTGCTGTACCATAAATTATATTTAAATCCTTACCACTATTATTTCTAATTTCGGCTAATGCAGCTTCTACTTCGCCTAAAGATAAATCTTGGCTAGCGATAATATTTACAACTGCATCAGTTGCGTTTTCAATTGTTACCTCTAGTAAATCTGAATGAATTGCAAGTCTTGCAGCTTCAATTGCACGATTATCACCCTTAGCAACACCAATACCTAAAAGGGCAGTACCCTTATCAGCCATTACATGTCTAATATCTGCGAAATCGATATTAATTAATTCAGGTAATACGATTGTTTCAGATATACTTTGAACAGCCTTTCTTAATACATTATCAGCCTCTCTAAATGCGGCTAATACAGAAGTATTTTTAGGTAATGTTTTTAATAATCTTTGGTTAGGAACAACAATTAGTGTATCGACATACTGTCTAATCTCTTCAAGACCAGCAACAGCATTTGCCATACGGGTAGGTCCCTCAAACTGGAATGGTTTTGTACAAACACCTACAGTTAAGCAACCATGCTCACGAGCAATTCTTGCGATGATAGGGGCTGCACCTGTACCAGTACCTCCACCCATACCACAAGTGATAATTACCATTTGAGCATCACCAATCATTTCATGGATATCATCTTCAGCCTCTAAAGCGGCAGCACGACCAACCTCGGGATCAGCTCCTGCACCTTGACCGTGAGTCTTAGTTTTACCGATTAATAATCTATTTGAAGCTCTTGAAATTTTAAGGTCTTGAGCATCTGTATTAACAGCGTAGAACTCAACGCCTCTTACTTCATTTTCAATCATATGATTAATAGCATTCTTACCGGCTCCACCAACACCAATTACCTTGATTTGTGTATGAACAACTTGCAATGAATCTAATTCGTCAAAAATCATGATAATTTCTCCCCTCTAAAGTCTATTTTTTTACGTTTTACAAGTAAAATCCTGTATATTTAATTATATGTTAAATATAATTATTTTTCAACGTTTTAAAAAGATATTTTTTAAAAATTTTCGAAAAAAAATAGCTCCATATTTTTGGAGCTAATTTTTCTATTCTTCATCCTTTTTAAATGACTCTATTTCATCATCAGTCGCATCTCTTACAACGACCTTTGCAGTCTTTATTGCACGATTTTCAACCTCATAAATTTCAATAGTAACCATTTTATTATAATCCTTATATTCATAAGAATCATCTTCTTGTACCTGCTTAGTATAACTTGCTAAATAATCAATTTTAAAGCCTGGAACAGGTAAGCTTTCGCATTTTTCAAATAACCATCCTGATATTTTTGATGGAACATCCTCAGGAATATCGCCTATTCCTAATCTATCAAATAAATCTTCAACGAACATATCAGCATCAACGATTACTGAGCCATCCTCTTTTTCTTCATATTTGATATCATTTCCACCAGGAATATCATGCTCGTCATAAATTTCACCAACTAATTCCTCTAATGCATCCTCCATAGTGACGATACCTAATACCTCACCATATTCACCAGATACAACAGCTAAATGAGTCTTTGAAATTTGCATTTCACGAATTAAATCATCTGCCTTCATTGCAGCAGAAACGAATTTAACAGGTCTAATTAATTTCCTCCAGCTTATCTTTGGATTTTTAACTAATGCTGGGAAGAAATCTCTTTCGTATAAAATACCTACAACATGATCTTTGTCTTTTTTATATACTGGAATTCTTGAAAATGCATTATCAAGCATAAATGTTTTAACCTCATCAAGTGTTGATTCATAATCTAATGCTTCCATTTTAATTCTAGGAACCATTATATCCTCAACAGTTGTCTTACCTAAATCTAATACATTATGTAAAACATCGGCTTCATTATTTTCAATCTCACCTGTATTTTCCATTTCATCAATAATTACATCTAATTCTTCTTTTTCAATTGTAGTTTCTTCTCCATGCTTTCTTGTCAATATTTTTTGAATAAATACAAATAGCATAACAATTGGATAGAAAACAATTGATAAAATATAAACAATCCATGCAACCTTAGTACATACTTGTTCAGAATATATTTTAGCAATCATCTTAGGAATAATTTCACCAAATATTAATAATGTAATAGTTATTATCAATGTTGTTATTAGAGAAATAACATTTGAATCATTAGATATTGCTAAATCAGTAAAGAAAAATACAGCTATAGTTGATAATGCAACATTTACTAAATTATTACCTACTAATAATGTAGTAACTGTTTTATCAAATCTTTCATATAATTCAATTGCCTTTTTTGCGCCAGCAACCTTACCCTCAACTGCAAGTCTTAATTTAGTATCAGACGCACTTGAAAACGCAGTTTCACTCATAGAGAAAAACGCAGATAAGACTATTAATACTAGCATTAAAATAAACACTGGAACATTAAATTCCGGCGATGGATTAATCACCTCAGACAAGATACACGATTGTATGTCCACTTTTCATCACTCCTACTTAATTAGGCTCTACCCTTATATTCACCAGTAGCTGTAGATAAAGTAATCTTTTCGCCCTTTTCGATGAACATAGGAACTTTTACTTTGAAGCCAGTTTCAACAATTGCATCCTTTAATGCATTTGTCTTTGTATCACCTTTTACTGCTGGTTCAGTATCAGTAACTGTTAAATCTACCTTATCAGGTAAAATAACACCTAAAATCTCAGATTCATAGAAAGAAATACTTAAATTCATTCCTTCAATCATGAAATTCTTTTCCCATTTTAATCTTTCAGCAGGGATTTCAATTTGCTCATAAGTTTCATTATCCATGAATGCATATGAATCACCTGAATTATAAATATATTGCATCTCTCTCTTATCGATAAAGCATCTCTTGAATGCTGAATCAGAACCCTTTAATGCTGTTTCAAGAACTGCACCAGTTCTTAAATCCTTCATTTTTACTCTTACGTATGCAACCTTATTTTGTAATACATGCATAAATTCCATAATTTGCATTAATTTTCCATCGTATTCGATTACAACGCCATTTTTTAAATCATTAACATTAATCATTTTATTAAATCTCCTTATATTTATTATTAAAATCTTAGTTATTTTATCATATTATTTCATATTTTTCAAATATTTTATTGCTTCGATGTAGCTTCCTTCAAACATTCCGGCAAAAGTTTGATCACAAACACTGCGAATATAATTGATTTTTCTAAAGTCTTCTCTTTCATCAACCTTAGATAAATGCACCTCAATTTTTGTACCATCATATATCTCTAGGGCATCATGTATAGCAACTGATGTATGAGTATATGCTCCTGGGTTTATAACGATTGCTTCATATATTCCAATTGCTTGTTGAATTTTTGTAACAATGTCACCTTCATAATTAGATTGATAAAAATCTACATCAAAATATCCTTTAGCTTCTTCTTTAATTAAATCATTAATTTGATCTAATGTTAAAGCTCCATAATGCTCCTTAGGTCTTTTACCTAGCATATTTAAATTTGGTCCATTAATTATCAAAATCTTTTTCATTTTATAGCCTCACATATTTTTTCAATTGCTAAATCTATATCTAGGTTAGATACCTTTAAATCTGAAAAATAATCATACAAATCTTTTCTTTCATCATATAATTCATATACTGTTTTTGTTTGTAATAAAGGTCTTATAGTATCTGAATTATTTAATCTTTGGTCTAATACATCTAATGGAACATCTAAATATATGCATAATCCATTCATTATTTCCTTATGCTTTTTATTTTTAATTATTCCACCACCTGTAGAAATAATGACATTATCTAAATTTATAAATTCCTTTAAAGTATTAGTTTCTAATTCTCTAAAATATGCTTCTCCATATGCTTCAAATATTTCATCAATAAACATACAGGCTTTCTTTTCAATATAATTATCCATATCTATGAATTCATATTTTAGTTTTTCTGCAAGCTTTGTACCAAGTGTAGATTTACCACAGCCTGGCATACCAATTAAATATATTTTCATGATTCTAGCCACCTATCTATATCAGAAATAATTTGTTTAAGCATTTCATCATGCTTATCCTCTCTTGCATCATAAAAATGAGTATCCATTTGATTTTTAAACCAAGTTTCTTGTCTTTTAGCAAGATGTCTTGTATTTTTCTTTATCTCATCTTTAGCCGTATCTAAAGTTATTAATCCATCAAAATATGGTAATAATTCTTTATAACCAATAGCGTGAGGATATATTTTATCATCATATAATGATTTAACTTCAGCTAATAGGCCTTCATCAAACATCATATCTACTCTTTTTTCAATTCTTTCATATAATCTATTTCTTTCCATTGATAAATATACAATGAAATAATCATAGACCCTTTCATTCTTTTTATTAAATGAATGAATTGATTGATTTAATTCTTGCTTTACCTCAATTGCTCTTAAGACTCTCTTTCGATTATTAGGATGTATTTTATTCTTATCTACATTAGGATCTAATTCTAATAATAAAGAATATAATTCATCATTAGAATAATCCTTGTATTTTTCTTCATAATCGAAATCTCTTTTTGAAGCATTAAATTCATAATTATACAAAACACTTTGTACATATAATCCTGTACCACCAGAAATTATTTTTAAATCATCAGATGAATCTATAATTTTTCTTGCAGCCTCTTGAAAATCTTTAACACTATATTCTGTTGCTGGATCAATTATATCAATCAAATAATGCTTAACCCCATCCATTTCCTCTTTTGTAGGCTTAGCACTTCCAATATCTAATCGTTTATAAATTGCAACTGAATCTCCACTAATTATTTCAGCATTATAATGCTTGGCAAGCTCAATAGCAGTTTTAGTTTTTCCAACTGCTGTAGGTCCTACAACTACTAATACCTTTTTCATTATTTACTTTGAATCCTTTCAAACATTTTTTCAAGATCAGTAACTGTCAATTTTATAATTGTAGGTCTACCATGAGGACATGTATATGGATTTTTACATTTATTTAATCTTTTAATTAATACATTTACCTCATCTTGGTTAATTCTATGATTAGCTTTAATTGATGCCTTACAACTAATTTGCTTAGTAATATAATCTCTAAAATACATTATATCTATCTTTTGATTTTCAATCATCATTGATAAAATATCATAAATTATATCTGAAGAATTTGAATCCTTAATCCATAATGGTATAGTTCTTATAGCAAAATCATTAGGTCCAACCTGCTCTAAATTAAAACCTATTTTATTAAAATCACAATAATGATCTTGGATGAATAAGCTTTCAGATTTAGTAAATGTCAATACTTCAGGTATTAAAACATCTGTAGTAGGCTGATTTGGATTAGATAATAATTCATAATAATATTCATAATTTACTCTTTCAGCAGCTGCATGCTGATCCATTAAATACATTGCATCATCATTTTGAAATATTAAATATGTTCCAAATATTTCTCCAACATATTCCATATATGGAATTTTATTATCATATATAATTTCTGTATTTTCTTTAATAATATCTATAGTCTTTTTATATTCTATATTATCATCATTTTCTATTATTTCATTATTAACATTTTCTTTAATTTCTCTAATGACCTCTGTATTAAGCTTTTCCTTAGGCTTTTCAGCAACAGTCTTTATTTCTACATTAGTCAAATCATTAGGATATGAAGCTTCCTCTTCAAAAAAATTAGTATTAAAAATTGATTCCTTTACATAGCCTTTTTTCTCAGATAATGTTCTTTGTGGAATATGCTTATACTCCTCAAGCATTATTTTTATTTCTTCAGTAAGCTTTAAACATATCTTTTCTTCATTTGAAATTTTAATTTCAGTCTTTGTAGGATGAACATTAACATCGATTAATAAAGGATCAATTTCAAAATATAAAATACCTAGAGGGTATTTATTAATAGGTAAATATGTAGAAAAGCCCTCAGTTACAGCCTTTGTTATATTATAATTTTTTACATATCTACCATTACATACCATAGTTATTTCTAATTTATTTGAACGATATATTTCTGGCTTAGCAAATAATAATTTAACCTTATAGCCCATATCAGTATAAGATCTTGTCATTAATTTTCTTGCCACATCAGTGCCATATAGCTCAGCCATTAAATTCTTATCATCACTTTGTCCTGTTGTTTGAAATACCATTTTATCATCTGAATATAAAGAAAATTTTATTTCAGGATGAGCTATAGCTATTCTATCGACAAAAAACATTATAGATGATAATTCTGTTTTAGCAGGCTTCAAATATTTTAATCTAGCAGGTGTATTATAAAATAATTTATTAACCTGAATAGTTGTACCTCTATTATGATTACAAATATTTCCTTCCTGTCTTATTCCGTATTTATATCTACACATATAGCCTTCAATTCCATTATTTGATGATGTTATAGTCATCTCACTTACCTCAGCTATAGAAGCTACTGCTTCACCTCTAAAGCCTAATGTTTTAATTCTTTGAAGGTCATATTCATTTTTAATTTTTGATGTAGCATGTGGTAGGAATGCTGATTCAACATCATCCTTATCCATACCTTCACCATCATCATTAATTAAAATTTCATCAATTCCACCATTTTTAAAATATATTTTAATCATGGTTGATTTGGCATCAATTGAATTTTCTACTAATTCCTTTACTACAGATGAAGGTCTTTCAACAACCTCACCTGCAGCTATTAAATTAGCTAATTTAGGAGACATTTTTATAATTTTTCCCATTTTATATCTCCTTTAGCATATTTAATATATTTAATGCTTCAATAGGTGAAATTCTATTTACATCTATTTCATCTAAAGCCTTTTTTATCTTTTCAGCTGTTGTTTCCTCAACAACCTCAGGTTTTGAATCATAATCATCAAAATTAAATAAATCAAGAGTAATACTATTATTTGTATTATTATCCTCCTCTAGCTTATTTAATATTTGCTTACTTCTTTCGATTAAGCTTTTTGGTAAACCAGCAAGTGATGCTACATTAATACCATATGATTTATCTGTAGGACCATCTATTACCTTATGCAAGAATGCTACTCCATCTTTAGTTTCTTTAGCCTCTACATGGACATTCTTTAATCTTTTTAATTTTGTATCTAAGGCAGTTAATTCATGATAATGAGTTGAAAATAATGTAATACATCCAACCTTTTCATGTAAATATTCTAATATAGCTTGAGCTAATGCCATACCGTCGAATGTTGCTGTACCTCTACCAATTTCATCAAATAATACTAAGCTATTTTTAGTAGCATTTGTGATAGCATAATTAGCTTCAACCATTTCAACCATAAATGTTGATTGTCCTGATACTAAATCATCAGATGCACCTATTCTTGTATAAATTGAATCAAAAATCATTAAATCTGCAGATTTAGCAGGAACAAATGATCCTATTTGAGCCAATATAATTATAGATGCAAGCATTCGCATATATGTTGATTTACCACTCATATTAGGACCAGTTATTAAAATCATATTATATCTATTTATTACACAATCATTAACGATATAATTAGATCCTATTATAGTTTCCAATACTGGGTGTCTTCCATCCACTATATTTACAGTTCTATTATTATTAAATGTAGGTCTTACATAATTATATTTTAATGCAATATCAGATAAAGAAATATAACAATCAATTGTAGAAATAATATCAGCAAGTTTTTGTAAGCTTACAGTATATTTAGATGCTTCATTACGTAATTTTACAAATATTTCATATTCTATGGCTTCAATTTGATCCTTAGCATTTAAAACCATATCCTCATATTGCTTTAATTCCTTAGTGATAAATCTTTCAGAATTTACTAATGTAGCTCTTCTCTCATAATTCGATATTTTATCACCTAAATCTCTAATTGCACCCTTTGAGATTTCAATAAAATAACCTGTTACTCTATTAAAGCCTACCTTAAGATTTTTTATACCAGTCAATTCCCTTTGACTTGATTCATAATTCATAATCCATTCTTTACCATTTTTAGATATATTTCTTATTTCATCAAGCTTAGAATTAAATCCATCCTTTATTATTCCTCCCTCTTTTATAGAAAGGGGTGGCTCATCAACTAAAGCATTATCTAATAAGCTACATAAATCTATGTGAGCATCGATATTATTAACTAATTCCTTAGCCTTATCAAAATCTAATTCATTTAATCTATCAATTAATAATGGAATAGCATGAAGGCTTCTTCTTAACCATACTAAATCCTTAGCATTAGCTCCACCTGATGATATTCTTCCTATTATTCTTTCTAGATCATATACATTTTTAAATTCTTTTTTTATATCATCCTTTATAATGAAATTTTTATTAAATGCAGATACAAAATCTAATCTTTCATTTATTTCTATTTCATCTGTTAATGGTTTATCTAGCCATTTATGCATTAATCTTGAGCCCATTGCGGTATTACATTTATCTAAAAGCCACAATAAAGAGCCGTTTTTAGTACCTAATCTTAATGTTTCAGTAATTTCTAAATTCTTCTTTGTAAATGCATCTAGATGCAAATAGCTCTTGCCAATAAAAGATTTAAATTCTTTAAAATATGATGGCTCACATTTTTTTGTTTCAATAAAATATTGGATTAAAATACCTATTGCCTTATGATACATTGGATCAATACTTTTAGTTACATGATTTAAGCTTTCAGGTATTTCTGTATTATCCATAAATGACAATGATATTTGATTTGCCATTATAAAATCAATTATTTTTTTATTATTAAAATCGTGAGTTAAAACTATTTCTTTAATATGCAATGAAAGTATTTCATTCATCAATACATCAGATGATTTATAAATTGCTACATATCCTTCACCTGTTGTGACATCGCTATAGCATAATATAAGCTCTCTTTTTATATTAATTATAGAAGCTATAAAATTATTTTCATTATCCTTTAATCCTGAATCAATTGTTCCTGGAGTAATAATTTTAATAATTCCTCTTTTTACAAGCCCTTTTGCATCCTTAGGATCCTCTATTTGTTCACCTATAGCTACCTTATAGCCTCTAGATACTAGCTTTTCAATGTATTGATCTGCAGCATGGAAAGGTACTCCACACATTGGTACCCTTTCTTCTTGTCCTGCATCCTTTCCTGTTAGTGCTAATTCAAGCTCTCTAGATGCCGTAAAAGCATCATCGAAAAACATTTCATAAAAGTCACCTACACGGTAAAATAATATAAAATCTTTATAATTATTTTTTATTTCTAGGTACTGCTCAATCATTGGGCTGTACTTCAACTCACTACTCATTTTTTCACCCACTAATTATCTTAATAATGCGACTAATATAAATATTAATAATCCTACTAATATTCCTAATACTACTCCTAAAAATATTGTTTTAGCTAATGATTGATTACCTAATCTAACTATTTTTTCAGAACCATAATTATCATTCTTTAAAACACTCGTATCAAAATTTTCATCAATTTTTGGAGTAGCATCAACAATTAAATCCCATGGATTTTCATCCTTAGCTAATAATGCTTGAATTTCTTCATCGCTTGCAGCTTCAATATCACTTAAATCCTCATTTAGCATTAATGAAGGTGCTCCTTCAAAATCATTTTGCTTATATGTATCATCAGCATCTGCGTTTTCTAAAGCTTCCTCTTGATTTTCTTCAATTTTTTCCTCTAAAACTTCTTCTTGTGGTGCTTCCTCTTGATTATTAGCCTTATTACCATCTTCATATACTGCATCAACGAATTCAGTTGCTACAACATCATCTAAGACAGCCTCTAAAGCTCTATTTGCAAGCTCCTCCTCTGATAATTTTTCTTCAGGCATAGGAGCGATTAATTCATCAAGTGCTGCTTCTGTCTCCTCTTCAGTCTCATCTAGCTCTTTAGCTTCAGCATGACTAACTAATATTTGATTAAATTCTAATTCATCATTATCCTCGCCCTCATAATGAATTATCTTTTTAGGTTCATTATCATCTGCCTTTATAGCATCTAAATCAACTGTAAATGATAATGGTATATATTCTTCTGGAATATCAAATCTTCTTATACTTGTTAAATCCTGAGTTCCTCTATCTAGGACATATATTAAATAATTTATATATTCTTTTTTACCTAATGTTGGTTTCATTGGAACATTTGTTCTATTCGCATATTTTTCAAGCTTTTCTAAATCCATCTCTTGTAAGCTTGACGCTAGCTCCTCATTATATGTTCCTTGCTGCATCATATACCAAAGAATATAATCATAAAATTGCTCTACAGTTAATGCTTGAGGTATCTCAATTCCATATTTTCCAGCAATATCAATTATTTCTTGACTTGATGCACTCTTTTCTATATTTTCAAAAACAATATCCTTGTTTTGACCATCAAATGTATCTTCTTGTTCTAAGGCAGCACCACTAATATAATTAAAATATTGTTCAAATGATTCAAGTGGCGCTTTCTTTAAAGTCTTTATGTAATTTAGTTCACCGTCAGAAAAATCCATTGCGACAAAATTAATCAAAATTAATTTAAACAAATTATATCTATATTCATAAAATGCATCCTCATCATTACATACTTTTACAAATAGATTATATAATTGCTGTTCAGTAAATGTAGAATAATATTGAAGTCTATGGAAATAATCCTTAGATAAGGAATTAGAATTCAAAAATTTAATTCTTTTATTTAAAACAGATACCATTGCGAGGCAATTCATTTTTCTTGGCAATTGAATTCCTCTATTGATTAAAAAATGGTATGCTTGTTCTCCTGATAGCATTGTAAATTTTTTAATTAAAGTATCTAATTTACTATTTTTCCCAAATAATGTTATTGTTCCTTTTTCTAAATTAATATCCATAATGATACCTCCATTTTATATAAAGACCCATATTATATATAATATAATATATTTTTTAAAAAAACAAGATTTCAAGAATTAAGCTAATCAAAAAATAATTATATTTTAAAATGAAATTCTTAATGCTATAATATATTCGAGGTGAATCATAGATGAAGATATTAGCATTAATATTTGACGGATTTGAGGAAGAGGAGGCAATGGCTCCATTTGCGCTACTAAGGAGAGCAGGTGCGAATTTAACTATTGCATCATTAAATAAAACAGTAAAAGGTAATCATGATATATATTTAACAAATATAACATTATTAAATGAAATAGATTACAAGGACTTTGATTGCTTACTAGTACCTGGTGGACCACATTATGTATTTTTAAGACAATCAGAGTTAGTTCATGAAATTATTAATTATTATTTTAATAATAATAAAATTGTTGCAGGTATATGCGCAGCTCCTACTATTTTTGGTATGCTAGGTCACCTTAAAGGTAAAAAATATACTTGCTTTACATCAATGAATAAAGATTTTGGCGGAACATATTTAGATGATGGAGTAGTTATAGATGGAAATTTAATCACATCAAAAAGCGTAGCTTATTCTATTGATTTTGCTTATGCAATTATTAAAAAGACAATGGGTGATGATGTATTAAATACTGTTTGGAAGCACATCTATTATGAAAAATAAATTACCAATTAAAATTATTAATTGGTATCAGAATCAAATATCACCTAATACTCCACCTAAATGTAGATTTATACCTACATGTAGTCAATATGCAAAGGAATGTTATCAAAAATTTAATTTTGTAAAAGCTTCCTTTTTAACAACAAAAAGATTATTAAAATGTAATCCATTTTATAAATGTGGATATGATCCTGTACCTTTAACAAAGGCTGAGAAAAAATTAAGAGATGGAAAAAAGAATGAGCAAGAATAAAATCTTGCTCATTTTAATTTTTCTTCTACTTTTTTTAATCTATCTAAATATCCAAGCTTTTTATAATATGCAGATGCCATGACAAAATCGTCATTTAATTCATATAAATATGCATCCTTTGCCATACCCTCAATGCTTGATTCCTTCATTGCTTGAAAACAAATTAAATCATGTCTATTAAATCTTAATAATATTCTTTCTAATCCTGTAAAATGAAGATCTCTATATTCCTTATCATCTTCATCTAAATTGACATTTTTAATTGCTTCTAATACTTCTTTTTTATCCTTATCATTAAGCTTTTTATAATTTAATTCATCCATTAAATTTCTATAGACACAATTATATAAATATCTATCTTTTTTATAATCATTTTTTTCATCTGACATCATATTAAATGCTTCTACATCCATCATATAGCATAATTCAATAGATGCCATGCTTTGAGTTCTTACTCCCAAAAATTTTAACATCTCTTCTACATTCATAACTATCTTCTCCTAATACATTAATAGTATACCATAAATTCATATAAAATGATAATTAATTATGAATTAGCTAGCTTTTTTCCCTTCCACTTTCCGCTTTTCCAACGAATGATAAATATACCTGCTCTTACTAATTCATCTATAGCCATGGCTATCCATACTCCTACAAGCCCCATATTAAATGTAATACCTAATACATATGAACCTAGAGTTGCTACAAGCCAGCAAAAAATTATTGCTGTAATTGTAGGAAACATTACATCTCCAGTTGTCTGCAATGCTCTTACCATTACTATATTTATAGCTCTACCTAGTTCTAGTGCTATTTCTACATATAGTATTTTTCGACACAAATCAATAACTGCTTGATCATTAGTTAATAGTCCAATTATAAATCCTGAGAAAATAGCAAATAATAAAGACATTATTTCAGACATTATTATTGAAACAAATAATGTCTTCCATACTAGCTTACTAGCTAGCTCATTTTCACCTGCACCTATGTATCTTCCTAAAACTATTTGCATACCCTGACTCGCTGCGTTTACAAATAAATACGATACTAAAGCAATCATTGAAGCATATGTTTTAGCTGCAGGTGCTGACATGAATTCAATATTATTTATAATTACACCATTTTTACCAATTGTATTAATAAATGCTAATATAACAATTTGACTTAATGAATAGCTAAATGATTCACCTGCCGCAGGTAAACCTAAGGCTATTAATTTTTTTAATTCACTAAATTTTATTTTAGATAAGCCTTTTAATGAAATATCAATTTTAATTTTAAATACTAAAACTATGAATAATAATATTACTCCTACTCCTCTTGATATAATTGATCCTAATGCTACAGCGACAATAGGATTAATTTTAAATACATATAGGAATAATGCATTTAAAATAACATTAATTATATTAAATGTAATAGATATAGCAAGTGATGTTTTCATATAATCATTGCTTCTAACGAAGCATTGCATAGACATCATTGCAGCCTGTAAAAATAACGTACCACCATTTAGCATTAAATATAATGTAGCATCATCAATCAAATTATCCTGTACCTGAAGTAAGGATAATGATGGCTTTGCTAAAATTAATAAAAGAATAGACAATAATATACCTATTAATAAATTAAAATAAAATGATATTTTATATATCAATATTTCTTTTTCTTTGTTTTTAGCACCCTTATATTGATTAATTAATATTAATGATGCAGTTGCTAAAACAGAAATAGAAACAACTAATAAATCTAATATAGAATTAGCTTGATTAATTGAGGTAGCTAAATTATCATTTTGAACCATTATTTTATCAACATTACCTGCTAATAATTGTAATAATAATTCTAAAAATATAGGAATTATAATAAATATAAGTTGCTTTAAACTAACCTTTTGCATAGCCTACCTCCTTAATTCGAATTTATTATAATCCTAATTAGAATAATTTTACATTGTTAAATTTATGAAAGCATTTTTCTATATGTAGTGGTATACATATAATCATTTAGTAAATTAAATGTTATATTCCCACAATCCTTAGTCATATATATTTTTGATACTTTTTTTAGCTTATTCACTATTTCTAAATCTGGCAATCCATATTTATTATTATTCCCTACTGAGATAACTGAATATGAAGGTGTAACATATTTCAAAAATAAATCAGATGTAGATGTTTTAGATCCATGATGCCCTACCTTTAATATATCTGCATCTAATTTTTTACCATAATATTTAATTAAATCTTTTTCTTCTTCTAGTGTCATATCACCAGTAAATAAAAATATTTTATTGTTAATATTAATTTTAAATACTATCGAATTACTATTAGTATCTTCATATGGATTTATAGGACCTAATATTTCCATTTTTGTATTATATAAATTAATATTTATATTATTATTTACTTTTTTTATATTATTATATGATTTTAATAAATCATTAAATCTATCATCATATTTAGGATATATAATCATTTTAACATCTATCTTATCAATTATTTTTTTATAATCTCCTATGTGATCATCATCACTATGAGTTAATATTAAATAATCTATTCTATCTATTCCTTCTGATTTCAAATATGAATATGAATTATATGCATCTACTAATACTACACCTTGATTGAAAGGAAGCCTTATTAATGCTGAATCACCTTGTCCACAATCAATGAATGTTACACTAGCTATTGGATTTATGAATTTAAATATAATAAATATGGATAAATAAGATAATAGTATTATTATGCCTTTATATGGCTTTTTATTAGATGCAAGTAAATATAGAATAAAACCATATATTAAATAATATAATAGTATAAAATATATATTCATTGTTTTTATATGTAATAATGGAATAATATTTGATATCCCTTCTATGTATATATTAATAAAAATAAAGAAATATTTAAAAATAATATCTAGTATTGGAAATATTGCAAGCAAATATGTAATAGGTAAAATTATATAAGATATTAATGATAATATAGGAGCTATAATAATACTAAAGTATGATATAGTTCCAGATATTTTTATTACAAATGGTAATGTTCCAAAAAATATTAAGAAATATGATTTAAATATTCTTTTTATTTTATCATTTTCTTTTATTATTTCAGGTATAAATATTAATATAAAGCTTACAATATAGCTTAATATAAAACCAGTTGAATAAAAATAATATGGATTAAATAACAGCATTATAATAAATGATATTGATAATATATCTAATTTAGTATAATATATATCTCCTTTTGTGTTTAATGATCCTATTATTAAAAATAATAAGGCTCTAATGGAGCTTGTAGGAGCTCCTATTATAATTATATAAATAGTAATAATTAATAAAGGTATAAAAGATTTATAATAATGAAATAATTTTAATAATATAAATGATAATATATTAAACAAAAAAATAATATGTAATCCACTAATAGCTAATATATGGGATATACCAATAGTTGAATATGCATCTTTAATATTAGATTCTAATATATTATCTCCAAATACCATTGCCATAACATAAGAATATGATTCTGAAGATAAATTATTTTTTAAATAATTAGAATAATAATATTTTAAGGAATATATAGAAAAACCAGATTTTATATATTCTTTTTTTGTTGTTTTACCATAATATGAAATATTTTTTGAATATAAATATTCTTCATAATCAAAATCATTTTCGTATGATTTTGATTCTTTATTTAAAGCTACTTCTATATTTAATACATCTCCAGGTTTTATATTATGATTATAATCATATAATTTTATTTTAATTATTCCCGATTGGAATATATAATTATTTTCATCTATTACATCTAATATATAACCTTTATAATTTTTAGATTTATTATTATCTCTAATTATTTTTAATATTGATATATGAGCTATTATTATTAAAGATAATACGGAAATATATAATAATAATTTAGTTTTTTTATAAATATAAAATAAATAAATTAAAAATATGATTAATAATGGATAATATTTTAATCCTAACATCAATAAAATAATAGAAAATAAAAAATAATGTAGATCATTACAAAATGGCTTCTGTTTTAATATTTTCAATAATTTCATCGGATACACCTAATATAGTTTTTAAGACATTAAATGATTCTATATTTCCATTATTTTTTATATAATCTAATATTTTATTAGCTCTTTTAGTGCCTATTCCTGTAATAGTAGTTAATTGATTAAATGAAGCCTTATTTATATTTATTTTATTATCATCTATATTTATTATTTCTATTGTTTCATCAGATGATTTAATTAATATTTTTGAAGATTCAAAATATCTTTTTGATAAATCATTATCTATAATTGAATATTTGGTTAAAAAATTTTCAATATGATTTAATATTTCTCCATATGTAATTCCCGGCTTTGCTTCAAATGTTATTTCATTTGTTATATCATCATCGTTAATTGAATTAATTGGCTGATATGTTATTTCTCCATATACCGTTATAGTTATAGAATTTAAAATATTATCTTCTGTCACTTCTTTTATATCTTCTTCTTTATTATTATTCATATTATTGATAATAAATGGTAAAAAGATTAATAAAATACTAATTATGACTATAGATATGATAATTATTATTTCTTTTTTCTTCTTCATTTTTTCACCTCTATATAATAATAGTCAAGAAATGGAAAAATTTCGGAAAAGAAATTTAAAAAATTTAAAAAAACGAAAATGGTAGGCATCGCCTACCAAAATTCATTTTATTCGATTACAATTAAATAAATATAAGATTCACCAGATGATTTTTTAATTTCATATGATTGATTAGCACTTAGATTTACTTCATACATAGCTGGAGACGCTGTTAATGTTAATTTAGTATCCCCTACTACTATACTATTGCCTGAAGATTTACCTTGTGCCCAAATCTTTAATGTGCAACTTGATGTTGGTGTGATAGTTATAGATGCACTATTATCAATTTTTGCAGCAGTTGTATATGTCTTGCCGTTGTATTCAACGCTTCCTGCACCTGTTTTATATCCTGATGTAGCAGAATATGGAATAGTACCAGTCGCATTTACTTTATTATCACTAAAATCAATCATTAATCCTGTTGTTTCATCTTCGTCATCATTACCTAATTCATTTAATTTAGCTATACATTGTTGTAATTTAGAATAATTAGTTACTAATGCTTGATTTTCACTAGATAGCTTTTGGAATGCTGATCTAGCTGCATAAATCTTATCAGTATCAGCTAATGTTACGTTTTGAGGATTAGGAAGTGCATCAATTAAATCAATTACATCTTGGTATGATGTATCAACAATTGGAGTTTCTCCGCTTTCTTGTGTACCTTCAATACCTAAAACACTAATTAATTTTCCTGAATAATTTACTAATGCTGATTTTAATGAATTATTTACATTATATTGACTATCCTCTGAATCACTAAATGTCCATTTGAAATCTCCACCTTGAACACGTCCGGCATAAGCTGTAACTGTGTTTTTAGCTTCTTCTGGAGTTTCAACATCATAGCTATACATCAATGAGCTATCAGTATCAAAATTATTATATTTTGTTCCACCTTGTAATGCTACATATGATGCAGGTACCTTTTCATCTCTTGATGTAGCTAAATATGCATCAAATGATGTTGAGCTTTCAGTATGAGGTATAAATGATACATTTCCATCAAATGTGTTACCATATGCTTTAATAACACCACCATCTTCTCCTGAGAATGTACCAGCCCCCTTAGCATCTGTTCCTTGCATTGATATTAGCATAGGTTTCATTGTAGCTGTAGATCTAAAATAGTTATTTTCAACAAATGCTGAAGCACCCATTGTTACACCTACACCATATTTAGCATTTCCATCAAAATAGTTATTATAAATATGAACTGTACATGTTCTTATTCTTGGATGACGTGAATCTGAATGGTCATACCAGTTATGATGATATGTAATATAATTTGATTCTGATTCACTCTTCATACCTTGTAAATTAGATTTACCAGTATCGAAGAAATGGTTAAATGAGTGAGTGATATATGTAGATGTCTTAGTATCTAGAGCACCATCACCCTTAACCTGGTCAGCATCTGAACCAGCATCTCCGTAGAAGAAATCACAATTATGTACCCAACAATGGTCATTACCTTGTTGAAGTCCACAGCTATCTCCTTCAGAACTATTGCAATTCATGAATCCTAAATTTCTAATTTCTACATTTGTTGAATTCTTCATTACAATACCAAATCCATTAATTGTAGCATCACTACCTATACCTTCAATTGTAAGACCAGCTGTTGCAGTATCAATATAAAGGTCACCCTTTGTCAATACAGATGGATCTGTGATATTTCCTAAAAGTCTTATACATAGTGGTTGAGCCTTAGTATTAGATTTTAGATTTGTAATGATATTTTGAATACCAGTTAATGTAACACTAGCACCCTTCTTATCAACAGATTTTAATGTAACTGTATCTTTATTAGTTTCAGTTACATAAACGACTTGTGCATTAGATTTTAATGTACCATCATTATTATAAGCTCCTGAAGCTGAGCCATTAACAAACGCAAATCCAGTTCTTATATGCTCTTTTACAACAATATTAGTTAATGTTGTTGCAGCTTCACTTACCTCTGATGTATTTGAGAAAGGAACAAGCTTTATTGAATATGTACCAGCTTTTAATCCTACTGCGTCAACTCTATAATAATTACTATATTGTCTTATTAATTGCTTATCTAATATTTTATATGATGCATCGCCATCGCGCTTTATGTATGCATTATAATCAGTAAAGCTATCAAGCTTATTAAATTCAACATATAAGCTTTCTAAATCTCCACCATATAATTTTACATCAATTGTATTTACACTTGATTCTTCATATACAGCATATATTGTCGTATTATTAGCAAAATCATTTAAGAAATCAAATGCTTCTCCATTTTTACTTAAAGACCAATATTTGAATTTATATCCAGTCTCGTATTTAGCATTTGGAACATCACTTAAATTCATAGCACCATTCTTATCAACTAATTTAGTTGTTAAAACAGTATTTCCATCCATATTCATGAATGTTACAGTGATTTGTTCAACAAATCTAGCATATAATACTGTATTTTCATTAATCTTAGATGATGAATTAAACTTATTAGAATATACTTGGTCTAAATACCAATTATCAAATCTGTATCCAGCCTTTGTTGGGTTTGTTGGTAAACTAATTGTTGTATTTTTAGTAATTCTTGAGCTACTATATTCTACACCATCTACCATAAATATAACATCAACCTTATTTGCTTCTTCGGCTAAATAATTATATTGATTTCTTGCGTTAACTAATGTTTGATATGCTAATACAACATTAGCACCGTCCTCATCTAACTTCTTTTGATCTTCTGTTAGGGCATCATAAGCATTTTCTGCTGAAATAATCTTTTGTAAGCATTCATCAATATATATTATAGTTGCAGGTAATTCTGATACTTTTTGTAAGAATAAATTAACTGCGATGCTTTCTAATTGCTTTTCAGCATTAACTAAATTTTGATAATTAGATACCGAAGCTGAAGGAATCTTTGTTAATAATTCATTATAAGCACTTCTTGCTGCATATACCTTATTAGCATTTGATTCTGTTACTGGAGTAATTATTTGATTAATTACCCCTTCAACATAAGCTATACCTTTAGATTTATATGTATTATTTGCTTCTACTAATTTATTATAATTTGCAGAAACTGAAGCCTTTGAAGCTGAATTTAATTGATTATATTTTTGATATGCATCATTAATTTTTGCATATGAAGTATCATTATATTCAATTGTACCTAAAGAATTAATTAAAGAATTAAATTCAGAAATTAATTGATTTTGATAATCTGTATCATCATATGCATCAAGCTTAATAGTTACATTTGTAAGTTCTTTAAATTCAGGTTGTTTTAAGGTCTTTGCATCTCCTGCTCCAATAGTAAATGCTTGAATGAAATAAATACCTGGAGTTAATTTTATTGTTCCTGATGCTGTTAATAATGCAACACCTGCTTCATTACATAATACTCCTGTTGATGTTAATGCATCACTTGAATAGCCAACTGTTGCAGTGGCAGATTCAGTAATCTTGAATGCATAAATTTCTTTTGAAAGCTTAGCTATTGTAGTTGTATTACCATTAACTGCTAAATTATTTACTGTTGTTTCCTTTACAGCATTAACATATGATACATCAGAAATTGTAACATTTTCTATTACTGGTAATGATGCCTTTGCTGTACCACATCTTGCATAAATAACCTTTTTAGCATCAGTTGGATCTGCTTGTAAATAATAATCATTTTTATAGAATAAGCTATCACTTAATTCAAATGATGAATAGCTTACACCATTATATCCGCAATTTGATGATACTGCTTGATTCTTATCAGTAACAATTGATGGAGATGAATAATTAACTGCACTAGATACTGAATCATTGTATGACTTAATAGCACCACTATCTACTCTAAATGGATTTTTACAAGCATAGAATAGATTAGATTCAGAGAATATATACGCATTTGCTCTTGTGTTCATACAGAAATCTGTTTGACCATAGAAAATGTTATTATACATATGAATATTAGCTTGTCTAGCAAGAGGTCCTCTTGCTTTGCATATATACCAATAATTATGATGATATGTTAAATTATATTGTAAAGATGAATCAGATGAGCCAACTAAATTTGTCTTATGGCATCCTTCAAAATAATTATAGCTACATGTAAAATACATACCTCTCTTGAAATCACAAGAGCCATCACCTTCAGATTTATCACTTTCTGCAGGATTTGAGATAGTAGGTGAATAGAATTCATTATTATGAATCCAACATCTTTCAACTGATGCTGTAATAATTGAACCATCCTGAACACCTTCCATACCAATTGCATCCTCTGGTGTATTAATGAATGTTAAATTTCTAACCTCGAAATTTTTACCTAAATTTGGACTTGAGCTTTCACACATGAAATGGAATCCCCAACCATCAATTGTTGCTCCTGAACCAACACCTTCTAGTGTTATATTCTTTCCAGATTTCATACGTGCCATATGTCCATTATCTCCGACACTTCCACCATAATCGACAGAATCATATTCTGTTAATCCATCTATTAATCCTGCGCTTGATGCATCATATGTACCCTTTTTATTTAATCCTGTTTCTGATACGCAACCAACGAATCTTACGATTAATGGAATATTATCATTTGCTAATTTCTTTAATATACCTTGGTTTGTATTTGTAATACCACCATTGCTTGTTTTACCTGATCCGTTATCCTGACCAACTGAATTTAAGATATTACCAATACCTTTTACAGTTGTTCCTTTATATGTTAATTCAATTGTATTCTTATTTTTATCTGTTACATATAATACTATTGCATTAGCTTTCATAGTACCATCATCATTATATGCACCAACACCTTCAGTGTTATTAAAATGTGCAAATCCTGATCTATCATAAGCTTCTACATTAAATGTAGCTTCTGCACCTAGTGATAATACTTCACTTCCTGCAATTTCAGGAGCGACAATTATCTTATGGCTTCCTGCCTTTAATCCGAATAAGTCTGCTCTAAGACCTGTATTAGTCTTAGTAATATAATAATCATTTGTACTTAATCTCTTAGTATTATTTGAATTATCTACCTCATAGATAGCATAATCAGTTGCATCATTATATTCATCGAATAAAATGTAAGCTGATTCTTGTAATCCTTCTGTTCTTGTAATAGATAATTTTTCAGCACTACCATCATCTTGCTTATAATGAGCAACTAATGTTATATCTGATAAGATATCATCTGTTGAAGTAAATTCAATTCCATTCTTCTCCCAATATTCAAATAGATATCCTTCTACATATGGAGCAGTTACGCTAGCTACTTCTCCAAATACAGTATCATTATCTACTGTAATTTTGCCTATTACATTCATATTCATATCTTTATATGTAATAGTCCATTGCTTAATATAATTTGCATAAATTGTTATATCTTCATTTATAATTGTTTGAGGATTAAATATATTTGTATGACTGCTATTAGTATACCAATTATCAAATCTATATCCTGCTACATTTTGAGTTGGTAATACGATTGTGTTACCCTTTTGTATAGTTATAGAATCAAAGCTTATTCCACTTACATTGGATGCAAATGAAACTGTAGCCTTTTCATCATTAGTTAATTCAACCCATTTTGCATATAATGTAATATTATCATTAATAGCATTTGAAATATTAAATTGAGTATCAAAGCTTGGATCTGTATACCATCCAGCTAATTTATAATTATCCCTTTGAATATCTGGTAAATTATCTAAATTCATACCAGCTACTACTAATACTGGATCTATATTGACATTTAAAATATTTGATACAAATGAAACAGTCTTATATTCTTTTGCGATTTCATAATGAATATTATTGAAATTAACTGAATAATCACTATGAATTGTATATGTTCCAGCAGGTAGGTCTTCTACCTCAAAGCTACAATTTGTACCAGAACCACTAATTAATTCTGATTTATATACTTCTTCATTTGAAGAATTCTTAACTGTAATATAACCACTACTTGAAGTAGATGCCCAAGAACCATTCACAAATAATGAACCAGTCTTAGATAAAGTAATTAAAATATCTGAACCTTGATTATTATATTGTGATTTATCCTTTGATACTAAATTCTTTTTATTATTTACAAATGTATATCCATTTAAAGATACATCTGTATTTAATACATATCTACCTTTTGAATCTGTAGATGAATTAGAGCCTGCCTCAGTGATTAATTGTTCCCATGGTGTATAGCTTCCACCAAATCCAATTGATATTACTTCTCCATATACAGCTTTTAATGTTATATTTGATGTAATATTAGTATTTAAATCAAATTCAACACCATCTTTAGCCCAATATAAAAATTTATATCCTGATTTTACTGGTTTAGTTCCGTATGAAGCTTTTTCATTTTTCAATACAGTATCTACTCTTAATAATTGATTATCATCATTTAACCATGTAACTGTATATTCTGATTTTACTTCATCGAATATTGCAGTTCTTGTGATTGTATTACCATCAATTACTTCATTCCAGCCTGTGAATACATAATCAGCTTTTGTAGGTGTTCCACTAGGATATGTTGAATCATAAGAAACATTATTTTGGCTAGCTAATACATTAGTTCCATCCATCCAATTAATATTATATTTTCTATCCTCTTCATTAAATCTAGCATAATATGCTACATTAGAATTTAATGTGTTAAATTCAGTTACTGCACTTCCACCAGTCTTATCAGTAAACCAACCAATGAATGTATATTTTTTATATAAATCAGTTGCCTTTGTAGGGTCAGCAGGTTTAATGATTTCAGTTCCGTAATCTGCAGTAATTGTTTTATAAACAGATGTACCATCTTCATTTAAGAATGTATATGTATATTGTCTCAAAATCGAATCAAATTGAGCAACATAAATAACATCACCTGTAACACTAGATAATGTCGTATTCCAGCCAACAAAACTATAATCATATTGTGCTGTTGATTCCTTAGTTGGAGTTACACCAGTATATTCTGGTGTTTCACCATATTCAACTAAGCCTGATTGTAATATATCTTCACCATTTTTAAATGTTACAGTATAATTTCTTCTACTAGCTGTATAAGTTGCTTTATAAGATGTCTCACCTGTAACACTAGATATATTAGGTGTCCAACCAACAAATGTAAAATCCCATTCTACTGTCGAAGCTTTTGTTGGATTATTATGTGTAGGAATAACACCATATTTTACAGTTGTTGCATCAATTATTGTATCATCGTCATTTAACCATGTAATTTGATAGCTCTTTAATTCATTACTATATGTAGCTTTATATGATGCCACACCTGTAACACTAGAAATAGTAGGTGTCCAGCCTGCAAATGTATAAATATATTGCTCATCATCTAATTTTGAAGCATCTGCATGAGTTGGAGTTTCACCATATTTTACAGTTGTTGTATCAATTATTGTATTATCATCATTTAACCATGTAATTTCATATGTTTGAGTTTCTTCATCAAATAATGCTTCATATACTACATCACCATTAACTGGCAATATATTTTTATTCCAACCTTTAAATGTATATTTAAATTCTACAGTTGAAGCCTTAGTTGGAGTTACACCTGTATATTCTGGTGTTTCACCATATTCAACTAAGCCTGATTGTAATATATCTTCACCATTTTTAAATGTTACATCATAGCTTCTTCTATTAGCTATGTAAGTTGCCTTATATGATGCTTCACCTGTAACACTAGAAATAGTAGGTGTCCAACCTTTAAATGTATAATCAAATTCAGCAGTTGAAGCCTTAGTTGGGTTTGAGTTAGGATAAACTGGTGATGTACCATATTTAACATTTGATGTTCCGATTACAGTATTATCATCATCTAACCAAGTAATTGTATATTCTCTAAATGTTTCAGTATAAGTTGCAATATATGTTGCATCTCCTGATACAGTAACTACATTAGGTGTCCATCCATTAAAAGAATAATCATATTGTGCTGTTGATTCCCTAGTTGGATTATCAGTTGAAGGAATTAATCCATATTTAACTGATTCAGTTGATAAAATATTACCGTTATAATCCTTCCAAGTAATTGTATATTCTCTTAATGTTTCAGTAAATGTAGCATTATAAATTGCTTCTCCATTAACCTTTACTATTTCAGCATCCCAGCCATTGAAAGAATAATTATATTGTGCTGTAGATTCTTTAGTTGGAGTTAAACCATTATAAGCTGGTAAATTATCATATTCTACTTCAGTTGACTGTAAAATATCTTCACCATTTTTAAAAGATATTAGATATTTTCTAGCACTTTCATTATATCTTGCATATAATGTGATATCTGAATTAATTGCATTATCAAAATCAAAAGGATTTGATAATCCTGCATCAGTACACCATGTATCAAATGTAAATACTTTACTTACTGTTGCATCCTTAGTTGGGTCAGATGGCTTAGAAATCTTATTACCTTCATTAACAATAAATGATACATTTTCTGCCCCATTATTATATACAAATGTTACAGCATATTTTTGAATAGGTTCAGTAGTCCATTTTGCATATAATGTGACATTATCAATAATTACTGATGAAAAATCAAATGCATTAACACATTCCTTTTCTAAATACCATCCTTCAAAATTCATTCCAGAAAGTGTTGGATCTGTTGGCATTAATACAGTTTTTCCATATTCTACTTCTACATTAGATATAATGCTACCACCTTGAGTATCAAATGATACACTATATTTATTTTTTGTTTCTAAATATGTAGCTTTAAATGTTTTATTGCCACTTACTATAGTAGGTATAGAATCCCAACCATTAAATGTATAACTATATTCAGCTGTAGCTTCTCTAACTGGATTTGAAGGAATAATTATTGCATCTCCATAATGATATGTTTTAGAATCTATTATTTCATTATTATAATCAACAAATTTTACATTATATTCAATAAATTTTTCTTCAAATACAGCATTATATTCCTTATTTCCTGAAACAGCATCTAATTCATTATCCCAGCCTGTAAATGTATAATTATATGTATTTGTAGATTCTTTTGTAGGCTCAGATCCTAAATATGATGGAGTTAGACCATATTCAACCTCAGTTGATTGTAAAATTGTATCTCCATTTTTAAATGTAATTGTATATTTATTCTTAACTGCATCAAATGTAGCTGTATATGTTTTAGCACCACTAACAGCTACTATTTCTTCATTCCATCCTGCAAATATATATGTATATTCAGCATTTGCTTCCTTAGTAGGTTCATTTCCTGTATATACTGGAATTACATCATATTCAACTTCAGATGATTGTAATACTGTATCGCCATTTTTCCATACAATTTCATATTTATTCTTTGTTTCTAAATATGTAGCCTTAAATGTTTCATTACCACCTACTGTAGATGGTTCTGAGTCCCAACCATTAAATGTATAGCTAAATTCTGCTGTAGCTTCTCTAACTGGATCAGCAGGAATAATTATATTATCACCATAATGATATGATTTAATATCAATTACTTCATTATTATAATCAACAAATTTTACATTATATTCAATAAATTTTTCTTCAAAAACTGCATTATATTCCTTATTTCCTGAAACAGCATCTAAATCACTATCCCAGCCTGTAAATGTATAACTATATGTATTTGTAGATTCTTTTGTAGGTTCAGCACCTAAATATGATGGATTTGCACCATACTCAACCTCAGTTGATTGTAATACAGTATCTCCATTTTTAAATGTGATTTGATATTTATTTTTTACTGAATCAAATGTAGCAATATATGTAACATCACCTGTTACCTTATCAACATCAGGTGTCCATCCTGCAAATGTATATGTATATTCTGCATCTGCTTCTTTTGTAGGTTCATTTCCAGAATATGAAGGAGTTTTACCATATTCTACTTCCTCTGATTTTAAAACAGTATCGCCGTTTTTCCATATAACGTCATATTTATTTTTAGCTGTTGTATAAACTGCTTTATATGTTTTATCCCCAGTTACTAAAGTAGGTGTAGTATCCCATCCTACAAATGTATAATTAAATTCAGCAGTTGATTTGTTTTCTGGAGTAAAACTTGGAACAAGACCATATTTAACTTTTTCTGTTTTTAAAAGGGTGTCATCAGCATCTAACCATGTAATCTGATATTCATTAATAGATCTTTCCCATTTTGCATAAAGTGTAATATTTTCATTAATAGGGTTATTAAAATCAAATTTTGTTGAAAAATCTGAATTCAAATACCATCCAGCGAATTTGTAGCTATACTGTAAAGTATTATCTTTAGTAACTACAGGCTCTTGGATTTTACTACCCTGTTTAACAATGATGGGATCAACATTAGTTCCACCATCAACATTAAAATTTACTGATATTTCAATATCAGCCTCAGCTTGAGTTGTTGGCTCATCTGGTTTACTAGTGCTTATAATTGGATCGTCTGTACGCTTAACACATGATGATAAAGTTATAGCACATGCTAAGATACCAGCACTAATAAAAATAAACTTTTTTTTCATTTCCTTCTCCTTCTTGTATAAAAACGCTTACATCAATGATGATATAAAAAATAGAGCATTTTTTCTCTATTTTCTTATTTGCTTTTTTACAACCACACATATAACAATCGAATACAAGTGTTTATTGGAGAAAAACAAAATTTTTTTATTTTTTTTTATTAATTTTTATTAAAATGTAAAGCTATCTACAATATTTCCTTCCATATCATAAATAGATATAACTTTTTCTTCTAAAATACCATAAGCTTTTTTACTATTAGCCTTAGGAATACTTATGCTTCCTGGATTGAAATATAATGTTTTATTATGTAAGTCACATTCAGGTATATGTGTATGACCATATAATACTAAATCAGGATTACCATTATATTCATCTAAGTGATGGCCATGTTCTAAATGACAATTTAAATTATTTAAATTTAAATCTAATTTTTCATTTACTTTAAACTTTAAAACCATTTCATCTACTTCTGCATCACAATTACCTCTAATCCAGATAATTTTATCAGCCAATTCATTTAATAATTTTATACATTCCTTTGGATTATATCCTTTTGGCAAATCATTTCTTGGACCATGATATAATACATCACCTAATAATAGCATTTGATCAAAACTATTATTTTTGAATGTATCGCATATAAATTTACATGATGTTGCATCACCATGAATATCTGTAACAATTAAATATTTCATAAAATCCTCCGTTAAATCGACTTTATGATTATAACAAATATATTTGCAAAAAGCAAAAAAAAGGTATTAGGTGAGCAACCTAATACCTTTAAAGAATCGATTTAATTACTCATTAGTTTTAATTAGTCAAATTTTTTATTTGCTAATTCAACATAGTGGTTGTAACGCTTTTGAGCATCTTTTAAGTTCCAATCAAGTAACTCTTGTGCCTTATCAGGGTTAACCTTAACTAATTGTGCATAACGACCTTCGTTCATTAAGAAATCATTGTACTTAGACCAATCTGGTTCTTTAGAATCCATAGTGAATGGGTTCTTGCCTTCCTTAGCTAAATCAGGGTTGAATCTGAATGTTGGCCAATAACCACATTCTGTAGCCTTCTTAGCTTCCATTTGAGACATAAATAGACCCTTCTTAATGTTATGAGCGATACATGGAGCGTAGCAGATTACGATAGATGGACCATTATAAGCTTCTGCTTCTCTTAATGCCTTAATAACTTGATTTTGGTTATAACCATGAGATACTGTAGCAACATATACATGACCATAAGACATAGCAATTGAAGCTAAATCTTTCTTGAATGTTGGCTT
>Ga0247611_10001329_pt1 | contig 44690 bp, 27 predicted proteins | sample 177DNAGHGhighgp2_FD_192422 | JGI IMG/M metagenome (GOLD analysis project Ga0247611, IMG submission 192422) | Sheep rumen microbial communities from Palmerston North, Manawatu-Wanganui, New Zealand - 1770 DNA GHGhigh gp2 | ecosystem: Host-associated > Mammals > Digestive system > Stomach > Rumen... | reverse complement strand
ACTTGCCGCAGCGCCTTACACCAGTCACCACTTTTATCATCCCATTGTGCTTGCTGTCAATGAGTTTCTTCAAATGAATATCTCGCTTTATCACCATCGCTGTTTACTTTTTCTGCGTAAATACGCAATTTTTGTTTGCAAATATAAGCAGAAATATTGATATATCGAAAGATTCATTTACTTTTTTTGCGTAAATACGCAATTTTTGCCAATAACCTCCTACCTAACTTGCGCAATAATGGCACAAGCAGTTTTTAAAGCATACCCCATAAAAACACCAGCGAGACAAACAAATAATTATTGTTTATCTCGCTGGTATTTAATTGTTTAAGCCCAACAATAGGCTTTAATACTCATCCTCGTTGAAGAGGAAATCTTCCTTGGTGGGATAGTCAGGCCAAACATCCTCGATGGTTTCGTAGATTTCGCCTTCATCCTCAATCTCGTTGAGATTCTCAATAACTTCCAAAGGAGCACCGCTACGTACCGCGTAGTCAATCAACTCATCTTTGGTCGCAGGCCAGGGAGCATCCTCCAGCTTCGAGGCCAATTCCAGTGTCCAATACATATCTGTTCTTTTTTAAATGCTATAAAATAAGATTTCTTGCTCCGTTTCACTACGCAAGCGCAGAGCGATTACTTGCTCCGTTTTACTACGCAAGCGTCGTTTTCGGGGTGCAAAGATATAACACGGGAATGATATAATCAACGATTTCGCCAAAAATTTTCTTCAACGCCCAACAAAATATTCGTTTTCTTTGCCAAAACAAAGAAATAATCACTTAACCTATTGACATACTGCAACAAAACAGGGTCAACAGCCACTCCATCATCTATAGAATATATGCGGCGTTCGAGTCGGCGACATACTGTCCTGCATACATGGGCTTGAGCTGCAGCATGAGACCCGCCAGGCAGGATAAATCCACGCCATCCGCCACATAATTCGTCAGCCTCATCAATAGTATGCTCCAACCATTCCACACGCTCCGCAGTTACAGCATGTTTTGGTACTCGGTCAATGGTTGCCAGTTCGCTACCTACGGCAAACAGGTCGTTCTGTATGTCTATCAACCTCTTACGGTCTTCTTCATCAGTAATTTCGGCTACCAACAGTCCAACATGACTGTTCAACTCATCCATTGTACCATAGGCTTCTAGTCGCGAATGGTTCTTCCTGATGCGCTGTCCGCCCACCAGTCCAGTCGTCCCATCATCCCCCCTTCGGGTATAAACGTTGCTTTTCATATCACCAGTTTATTTTATAGTTTTGCTTATTTAGTTTTGGAATGCAGAAGGCGAGACCAACATCGTATAGATCGAAAGTTACACGCACCTCATCGCGTTTCTTCCACTCATTCCACAGATCCTTATATTTCTGAAGTTCAGGAATTACCATCAGAAGCCCCTTATCACTATCCATACTGATATACGCTTTATCTGAGGTCATAATACTTGCACGTTTACATGCTGCTGCAATGTATGTATGATACTCCACCGGAGCCTCCACCGTAGTCGGTTGCCAATAGTTGGTCAGCCGGAACATCAGTCGACGTACAGCAGTCATTCTCGGACGCAGTATTCTATCGGATAAGGAATAAAGATTTCTATCAGCGTAATAGTTTCCAGGACAGTTTATCACCTGCGTAACCATCTGATATGCAAATGGTGAGTGAATCCCATTGCCTCCAGTGTACCACAAGCGCCGTATAGCCACAAACGGATTCCTAACGCGCAACATTTTTATTCATTTTTCCTATTCCTATATAATATTTTAACGCGCGCGACGTTATATTATTGTGTAATAACTGCTAAAAGTAAAAAGCAAAAAATATGGAATACAGAAATTTAGCCTATGAAGAGATATGGCAGTTGGAGCAGCAAAGCTGCACAGCTGAAGACTGGGCGAAGGTGATGGTTCACCCCGACATCAACATCAAGTACCTGCGCCATGTGCGTTTCTCGGGCGACTGCCGTCTTGGTCAGTTCTCCCAGTCGTTTACAATGCCAGGTGGTATGCACAAACATTCAGGCATATATCACGCCACGCTCCACAACGTAACCGTTGGCGACGACTGCTGCATCGAGAACATCAAGAACTACATAGCCAACTACGACATTGAACACGATTCTTTCATCGAGAATGTTGACATTATTATCGTTGACGGTCTCACTGCATTCGGCAATGGTGTAGAAGTGTCTGTCCTCAATGAGACTGGAGGACGTGAAGTTACAATACATCATCGTCTGACAGCACAGGAAGCATATATGCAGGCAATGTATCGCCATCGTCCCGTGCTGATTGAGCACCTAAAGCAGTTTGCAGCCGATGTAACCACTGCTGCCTCAAGCGAGAGAGGACGTATCTGTCAGCACTCCACAATTGTAGATACTGGCTACATCAAGAACCTTTATGTAGGTCCTTATTCGAAGATTGAAGGTGCCGGACGACTGAAGAATGGCTCTCTTATGTCGCGAGAAGAGTCTCCAGTACACATCGGCTACGGAGTCATCGCTGAGGATTTCATCGTTCAGGACGGCAGTCAGATTGAGGACTGCACTACTCTGACTCGCGTATATGTTGGACAGTCATGTACTCTAGGTCATAGTTATTCAGCCAGCGACTCACTCTTCTTCTGCAACTGCCAGGAGGAGAACGGAGAGGCATGCGCCATCTTTGCAGGTCCGTTTACAGTAACCCATCACAAAAGCACTCTGCTTATTGCCGGCATGTTCTCATTCATGAACGCAGGTTCTGGCTCTAACCAAAGTAATCACATGTACAAACTGGGCCCAATACATCAGGGAGCACTGGAACGCGGAGCAAAAACTGCATCAGACAGCTACATCCTTTGGCCCGCCCGCATCGGAGCATTCTCACTTGTCATGGGACGCCATAGTAGCAATCCCGACACATCTGCCCTACCATTCTCCTATCTTATTGAGAAGAACGGCGAAACATGGCTTGCGCCAGCTGTTAACCTTCGTTCGGTAGGCACAATCCGCGATGCACAGAAATGGCCAAAGCGCGACCGTCGTTATGCTGATGGACGTCTCGACCTCGTCAACTTCAACCTTCTTTCACCATACACTATCGACAAGATGGTGCGAGGTCTCGGTGTACTGCAGCAACTGCGCGAGCTCTCAGGAGCCACCAGCGACACCTACACCTATCAGAGCGCAAAAATCACACACTCAAGCCTCGAACGCGGCATTAAGCTATATCGCATGGCTATTGTGAAGTTCCTTGGCAACTCCATCATCTCACGTCTGGAGAAGACGAAGCTGGAAGGATGTCAAATGTCAGATGTAAAATGTAAATTGAAGCCAGATACGACAGAGGGCGAAGGCGACTGGCTCGACCTTTCCGGCCTTATAGCTCCACACACCGTCATCACACAAATGATGAACGAAATCGAGCAAGGCACCATCAGTAGTCACGAACAAATGATACAGCGTCTTTCAGACATCCACGCTCGTTACTATGACTATGAATGGGCATGGGCCTATAAGCTGATGCTTAGCTTCTACAACCTCAAACCAGAAGATTTAGAGCACAAGGAGACACTCATCTCCATCATACAAGACTGGAAGAAAGCTGTGGTGGACCTCGACAGAATGCTCTACCAAGATGCACACAAGGAGTTCTCGCTCTCCACGAAGACAGGATTCGGATTCGACGGCAACACGAGCACTGCAGAAGCAGACTTTGCAGAAGTGCGAGGACAGTTCGACAGCAACCCCTTCGTTACGGCCGTAGAACAACATATTAAAGTAAAATCGGCACTCGGCGATAAATGGATTGAAGCCCTCTCATAAAAAAATTCCTCCCGTTCTTTTGCAGAATTGGGAGGGATTTTTTAATTTTACCGCCGTAAACTGTATATTACTAACCTAAATCTACGTATTATGAGTAAAAAATTTACTTATTTCTTGATGTTGGTAGTCATGGCATTCATAGCTTTGCCAACACTCGCTCAAGAATCAGACTTCGATTTTGAGGGCAAATCCATCTCTATTGGTGGAGCTTTAGCAACTTTCAAGCCTGGGACTTGGTATTTTCTGCACCAAGCACGTGCAAAAGGCTCCAATGCTGGTAAAGGTACACATAGTGTAGTGGGCGAATTGCCAACTACTGGTGGTGTGGCCTACGACAATGGTCTTGGTGTGGCCTTAAAGAAATCCACCCTTGAGGAAATTCCAGATCAGGGTTCAGCCGTGAATAAAGCTGCCTATTTGGTACGTTTCCTTGCCGATGCCACCAAGGAAGGAGCCTATCGCATCCAATTCGGAACGGGCAACTATTTGAAGGCAGCCCCTGGTGAGGGTACAACCGATGAAGAATCTGACGCTGGATTGTACAACGTTTACAACATCAAAGTAGGCGGTGAACCGACGGATGGTCATTTCGGAATCAACAAGTACAACATGCAAAACAGGCTCGACAACAATGGTGAGGGCTATACCATCGTATTTTGGGATAGCGGAGAGCTTACGTCACTCGACAGCAACAACGACTGGGCTATCCATGAAGTTATATGGGGTGATTTGAACGCACAAGCAGAAGCCTTAAAAGAGCTTGCAAACATCTATACCGAATATTCCGCATACGCTGCAGACGACTACTTCACAACAGGTAATAACCCCGGTGACTTCGACGAAGAGGCCGTTCAAGCATTTAAAGATGCACTGGAAGCGGCTAACGCCGAAAGCCCAGACTTTGAAGGTGACGGTCTATCTGTTGACGAAATCAAAGCATTGGGCGATACTGTCAAAGCTAAATACGATGCCATCTGGCCTACTGTTGTCCCCATCAATCTTGAGGAAGGCTACTACCGCATTCGCACAGCTGTAACCTACTACCAAGTAGATACTGACGCTGAAACAGGAGAAGAGACTGTTACTTATCCAGATAAATATATGCGTGTTAACCTTGACGTCAGTACATTAAAAGCTGTATGGGGTACTCCCGAAAATCTTGAAGAAGACGGTGCAGCCCTTTGGTATGTCAAGCCAACACAAGATGGTCGCTACGACATCATGAATGCCGGTTGGGAAGCCCGTTTCGACACTATTCAGACAAGCACAGCCGCAACACTTTCTACCACTTCCACCAACGAAATGGTGATTACACCTTTGTACACCAACGAGGATGAAATCACATACGTTGATATCAATGTATATCCACAGAAACATGATGCCCACTTCTGCCTCCATCAGGGAGGACATGGATATCAGGAAGATGGTGAATATGTAGGCTATGGTAAGGGTAAGAGTGGTAATGTTGTAGGTTGGGCACCTGGTTTCGATCGTGCCGCTAAAAAGCCCAAGGCCAGCGAATGGTTCTTTGAGCCTGTTGACAAGGAAGAAGCTGAAGAAATACTGGAAGCATTCGCTCCACTTAAGGACCGCGAGGCAATGCTTGAGGCATACGACAGTATCATGACTAATGCCAAGGAGAAGCTCGAACTGGCCATCGACCTTCAGCACGTAAAATTGATAACTAATGCCAGCCAATTAAGTTCACCATGTAGCGATTCTGAAGAAGGTCTGCATATCGAATATCTGATTGATGGAAATGCTTCTACTTTCTGGCATAGCGATTGGCACAATGCATATCAGGGTGGTACACACTATGTACAAATTGAGATGCCTGAAGACTTTGAAGGTGGTGAGGTTTACGCAACCTTTACACGCCGCAACAACAGTGGCAACCAAATTAAGAAGTGGGGCATCCGCGGCACTAACAACGCTGAGGCCACAGAGGGTGAATGTGAATTACTCTACACTTGGGAAACACCTTTTAATAGTCAGACCGAAAGTCTCACCAGTGAGTTGTTTGACACCAAAGCCTATAAGTTCATTCGCTTCTACTTCCTTGAAAACTCTGGAGGTTCAGTATTTGCTCATTTCGCAGAATTGCAGATGGGTTACTACCAGCCTAATCCCGACGCACAGTTTGCAAAGATGGGTGAAGTAGGAATCAACCTGCAAAACGTTATAAATGAGCAAAAGGATGTTGAACGTGACGAAATCACGGCAGATATGTATACTGCTTTGAAAGCCGCCTACGACGCATTCCTGACTAAGTATGTCGACCCAACAATCCTGCGCGACACTCTGGCAGCTCATAAGGCTCTAGCTGAGGACATCGTTAACATTGTTAAGGTTGGTGACGCTCCTGGTCAGTGGTCATCAGCAGAAGCCGGCACAGCCTTCAAACAACTCTACGATGACGCTGTTGCCTATGACAAGGCTGGTATATACGATGCCGAAACAAGTGCCAACTATGCGCATCAACTGAATGCCGATGCTGAAGCCCTCTATACTTTGGCCAACGGCATAAAGGAAGGTAAGTGGTATCGCATACAGTTCCCGACAGAGGAAATGTTCACAACCTACAATTGGGATAAGGTTGCAGGTAATGCAGCTGTTAGCGGTGGTGTTAACACCAGTCCTGCCCTGTTTGGAAAGTATGCAGGTTTGGCATACGCATTCAAGTATGTTAGTAAAAACAATGAGCAGAAGGATGTGGACATTTATGAAATTGAGCCCATGTCTGCTGATACCGCTGGTGTAGGTCGCAACGTCTATTTTGTTGACGATAGTTATCTCCAGACCGAGGCCGACAAGGATCTTACCAAGTTCCGCTTCATCAGCGTTGGCGACTCTGCATACATGCTGCAGAACAAGGCTACTGGCCTGTTCCTTCGTCGTACGAAAAATAGTAGCACTAATCCTGTAATACTGAGCATCCAGCCTTCATTGTTCACAACCAGCGCAATCGGTTACGGTTTAAGTGTTATATCTGCCAAAAGCATCACTGGCGAATACGAGTATAAACTACATGCCCAAGTGGCATCCAATGTTCTCGTAACATGGGAAGCTTACACTCCAGGCAGCCGTAGCGGTCTTATCCTCGAAGAGGCAGAAGATGTTGCCAACGAGTACGATGGCTCAGAAGTAAATATCATGATGAAGCCCGGTGAAGTTCGTGGTTTCTGCTTCCCAATGGAAGTAGCCTTGAAGCAAAATCCCGATGCAGTAATGTGGAGTATCGCTAAGACTGAAGGCAACAAGATTACCTTGGTGAAGGTTGAGAACCAGAAAGCCATCGCAGGTCGTCCGTTCATCATCATCAATGGCGATACCACACTCTATCAGGCAAATGCAGCACCTGTTGCAGTAAAGGTTAAGCACAACTACACTATCAGCGCTGTCGAGCCTCAGGCTTCAGGTCTGTTGCGCGGTAGCTTCGATTCAGAAACCGTAGGCGCTGGCGCAATCGTGATGTCTGGCAACGGATTCAATGTAACCAAGAGTAGCAGCGATGCTGTAGGTTATAATAGCGCTTACATCGTCTCCGAGGAAGGATTCGACAAGAAGACTGCTGTAGAGGTTGTTCTCGACAAGGAAGCTGAAGATGGAATCCAGACAGTACTTGAGAAAGTTGCCAAGGTTGGCGCTGTTTATACCATCGATGGTCGCCTTGTAAGCCGCCGCGCAACACTCAACGAGCTCTCTCGCTTCGGCAAGGGTCTCTACATCCTCAATGGTGTAAAGGTTGTAGTAAAATAAACTAGTTGCTCTAGACAATATAGATAAACTAGTCAATCAAAAAAGGCGCTGCGATAAAAATTCGCGGCGCTTTTTTGCATTTACTGCTCCAAAATTTGGTTATTCGCTCAATTTGTACTATTTTTGTCCGCGGAAGACTAACCAATTTATTAATTAACCCTAATTTAAAACCTATGAAGAAGCTTTACTTTTTCTTAATGGTGTTACTCTCATTAGTGGGAGTGACGCAAGCATTTGCACAGGAGGATGACGTTACCATCACTGTAGCGATGAGTGGCGGACATTGGACTCAATGGAATGGCAATGCGGGTGTTAATGCCTATGCACGTGCATGGTTCTCCGATTCCAACCCCGTTATCTCCATTCTTTGCAAGCAAGGTGGCAACAAGGCTACTGACGTTCGAGGAAACGAGTACTCTACTTGTGCTAACAACATGTCAGCATGGGGTGATGGCGCAAACGAACTGCGTTTCTTCAACAACTATGGTACTTACGAAATCATGGTTGACAAGGGATGGTACCTGAAGTCTGTTGATTTCGACTTCAACTGCGAAACCTCACAAGGAATGAATGTAACCATTGCTGATGAAGACCCTGTAACAAGTGCTGATGGTACTGATAATCAGCACGTATCATGGACTAATGAAGACGAAGACATTTATTCAGTTACCTTCGTTGTTTCCAAGGTCGGTGGCAACAATGGTTTTGCCCGTACCAGCAACTTTACAGTAGTTGTAGCACCCTTGGCAGAACAAAAACAAGCTTTGGCAGATTTGGCTGCCATTTACAACCAATACAAGGATGTAGAGTTTACTGCTGGTGACAAACCCGGTCAGTATGACGAAGAAGCTGTACAAGCTTTCTTAGACGCTTTGGAAGCAGCAAACGCTGAAAGTCCCGACTTCAATGCCGAACTTCCTGTTGAAGACCTGCAGGCTCTTGGTCAAGCTCTGAAGGATGCCTACGAAGCTGTTTTGAAGACCAAAGTTCCCATGTCATTGGAAACTGGTTACTATCGCATCAAGAGTGCACTGCCTTTCACTGAGACTTACGATGACGGCGAGGGTGACCAAGTTGTAGATGAGAACGTTACCAAGTACATGGGTGTTAAGCTTGCCGATGGCAAATACAATGTTAAATGGTACACACCCGAAGAAATGGATGTAGAAGCTCCTGCCTTGTGGAAGGTTGAGCAGAAAGACACCCTGTTCGACATCGTAAATGGTGCATTTGAGTACCATTTTGCCGACACCAATCCTTTCACCTTGTCAGAAGGTAGCGACAGCCTGATTTCCATTGAGCCTATTGGCACAGACGAAAATGACATTACAACTGTTGCATTCCGTCTAGTTAGCAAGACTGTTGACGGTAACAGCTATTTCCACATCAGTGGTCATAAGAGTGGACAACAGACAGTACGTAATTCTAACGGCGACATCGTAACATGGTATCCTACAGCAGCCGCTTCACAGTGGATTTTCGAATCTGTTTCGGAAGGTGAGGCAAAAGCAATATTTGAAGCCTATGCAGCTATCAAGGAGAGGGAACTCATGCTGATGGCATACGACACATTGATGACAGCTTCAAAGAGAGAACTGCATAAAGTGCTAAAATCGAATAATATAAGCATTAAGAGCGACGAAAAGTTAATTACCTCAGGTTGTCAATTCAGTAGTCCATATTCTGAAACTAGTGAAGGATGCGGTAAATCTGGCGACTGGGGTGAACTCCTTGATGGCAAGAATAGCACATATTGGCACTCTGCATGGTCAGGTGGTAATGTAGAAAATCACACTCACTATTTGCAGATTGCCCTTGCTGAAACCACAGAAGATGACATTGCATTAACATTCACTCGTCGTCCAGTTTCAAACGACCACGTTACGTTGTGGGGTGTATATGGCAGCAACGACGCAGAAGCTGAAGATTGGACTCATTTGGTTGACATCATTGCTCCCTATTCTAGCAATACCGAAACTCTGACCAGTCTGCCATTTAGCACAAAGGGCAATCAGTACCTGCGTTTCTATATTGACAACACATCAACGGGTCGTGGCTACGGTCACGTCAGCGAGTTCCAGTTGAATCCTTGGAATCACGAACAGGCCGCTTCCTACATCAATGAGGCCATTGCCCTGAACAATATGGTTATAGAGCTGGGCAAAAAGGACCGCGATGAAATCCAACAGGAAGATTTCAATACATTAATGGACGCATACAACGCCTTGATGGCAAAGTTTGTGAGCAACGAGAAACTGCGTCAAGCCTTAGCAGAAACTAAGGGCACAGACAAACTCATTAAGGTTGGTAGCAACCCAGGTGAGTGGACAGACGATAGCCAAGCTGCTGCCTTCCAACAGCTCTATGGCGAGGCTCAAGACTACTACGATGGCGGAACCTACACAGAGGAGCAGATTGAAGACTATGTAACACGTCTGACAGAGATGAAGAAGAGCATCCTGAACAGCGCAAACAAGATTCAGACTGGAAAGTGGTATAAGATTCGCTTCGACAGCGAGGCTAACTTTGTAGCTAATGAGTGGGACCTCGTAGCAGGTAAGGCTCTGACAGTAAATACTGAAGACCAAGGCACACTCACCACCAGCCAAGCACTTTGGGATAAGGTGGTAGCCGTTGCAAAGTTGGATAGTAAGAAGACGTATTATAAGAAGATGTATAAGGACGTAGCCGGAAACGATAGTCTCGGCACCGACTCTACTACTGTTTACACCGTACTGGAAGCACAGCCCACAGAGATCGGTAGCGGAAATAATGTACATTTCATCGACGAGAACAACCTTAGCAACAAGGATATGGCTCTGTTCCGCTTCGTTGCAGTTGGCGACAGCGCATATGTTCTGCAGAACAAAGCCACAGGTCTGTTCCTGAAAGGTATCAGCAATGGTAGCACAGTTAACGCAAGCCTGCACCCCACTCTGTTCGATGCAAGTGCAATCGGTTATGGTAAGAGCCTAATTTCCGTTCGTACACTGTCCACAGGTTACAACCTGTACTATCTGCACGGACAGAAGGCTAGCAATGCTTTGGTAACATGGAATGCATACACACCAGAAAGTGCCAGCGCCCTCTATATTGAGGAGGTTGAGACAGTAGCTGATGGCTATGTTGGTCAGGCTAACATTATGATGGAGCCCGGTACAATCAATGCCATCTGCTATCCAGGCGAACTGACACCCACTACAACCGGTGATGCCGGTCAGGCTTGGACTGTATCAGGAATCGAAGGCAACAAGATTACATTGGCTAAGATTACCGACAAGATTCACGCTGGTCGTCCGTTCATCTTCGTCAATGGTCTAACAAGTTGGTATCAAGAAAACGCTCCTGCAGAACCTGTAACATTCATGGTTTCTACCGACAACTTCGCAGCAGAGCCTCAGACTAACTTGCCATTGAAGGGTACCTACGCACGTACTGGCCTGCACAAGGGCGATGTTTACTGTCAGGACACTAGATTCGTTGTCAGCACAGTTGACTATGATGGCATCATGGTACAGAACCCAATCTATGTAGCTGGCAACAGCGCATACATCTCTAACGAACCTGCTATCAACCACAACGCCGAGTTGGAGGTAATCTTCGATAAAAATGCTGAAGACGGTATCCAGGCTGCTATTGAAGCAGTTTCGAAGGCAGGTGCCGTTTACACCATCGATGGTCGCCTTGTAAGCCGCCGCGCAACTATCAACGAGTTGTCCCGCTTCGGCAAGGGTCTCTACATCCTCAACGGACATAAGGTGATTGTGAAGTAAACTAGATAATCTAGTAGTACTAGAAAGACTAGCCTAACAAAAGAGCGCTGCGATAAAAATCGCGGCGCTTTTTATATCTCATATAACATTTTGAATTTTGAATTTTGAATTTTGAATTTATTATTGTATCTTTGCCCCGAAAGAACATTAATATTATACTACCATGAAAAAAGTCTATCTACTCCTTACTCTTTTATTAAGCCTGTTTGCAGGCAACAGGGCTATGGCTATTGAACAGCCTACGGGATTGATGAAACTTGGTGACGCCGTTAATACCATTGAAACCGGCAAATGGTACTTCATGTTTACCCCCAAGCAAAATAAGTTTGTAAAGGAAAGCAATAATGCTCTTAAGCAAACCGCTATCAGTCCTGACAACAAATCAGTTGATGGCAACGAAGGCTATCTCGTAGCATTTGAAGATGCTGGCGAGGGAAAGTACTACATCGTTACAGCCAATGGTAACTACTTCCGCAAGCCAGGAAGTTCAGCACGCGGAACCGCAGCCGAAAAAACTGCTGACGATGCTTTCACCCTTATTGCTATAAATGGAGCAGAAGGACACTTCGGTCTGCAAGGCACTGATGCCACATACAAGTATCTGTCGGCTCCCGACAATGGCGACCTGAAAGGTGGCACTATCACTCCTGCATCCGGGAAATCAACCGAATGGCAGTTCTATGCCGCCAGCTTTAAATCGTCAGACGAGTTGACTGGCAAGGATCTTTTTGACTATATTGTTGGCAAAGACCGACTCATCCGCATTCATAACAAACGTACCGCTACAGCATATCTGACATCAAAAACGGCAGGTAGCGCAGTTGGTGCTTCAAAGGCAGCTACAGGCTTAACGCAAGTGTGGATAATGGAAAAGAGCGGTGTGGGTTATACTCTCCGCTCGGCACATACCGGCCAGTACCTTCAGGACGACTTCGCAAAACCCGCTACAGCAAGCAGCCAGAAGTACATACTGTTCAGTCCCAACAACACCGGAACAGAATCGTATGTAAACATATCTAATTCCCAACAACCAGGTGAGAGCGAAAGAGTCTGCATGAACCTCGGTACTAACGGAACCGACATTACCAAGTGGTCTTATAAAAACGACTCTGGCAGTGACTGGGTAATAGAAATTGCGACAGACGTTACAGAGGACGATGTGCGTGCTAATCTGAATGCTGTTAATGGCTATGTCGGCGAACTGAAGGATGGTGCATACTATCGACTACAGAGTGTGAAATACGACCTGTATGCAACTGAATCGGAAAACGATGTCAGGAGCACTCCCAAGGACGATGCCAACTTCGCACAATATTGGAAACTGACACAGAACGGCAACGGATGGGTATTCCAAAATGTCTTGACACAGAACTACATCCAGCCCCAAGGAACAATATATCATTTATATCGAACTGCAGCGACAATAGCAACTCTATATCCCAGACGTACCAATGATAAGTGGCTATATCGCTGGGTTATTGCCAATGCCGATGGTGGCACAACAGGTATGCACACCGACGCTAACAAAAACGTGGTTCCTTATGGTACAGATAACGATGGTAACATTTGGGCCTTCCATGAGGTTCAACTGACTGATGAACAGATAGAGGTTGCTCGCGGTTCGCGCAAGGTATTCGATGAGTTGGTAGCCAATATCAATACCATCAAGGCAAACCTCGCCAACCTGTTTGCCGACGATGCTTGCACAACGCTGAAGGACGAAATACAGGCACTGAGCGATGATCAGTTGGCAGCGAACGCAGACTTCGCAGCCCTGAACGACGACCTTAAGGCATTGGTTCTGAAGATTAAGAACAACACTTGGCAGCAGTTCACAAATGCATCAACAGGATATAGCGCTGGCTACGAAAAGTTCTTCCGCATTGCCGACTACAAGGTGTACAGCAACTACACAGAGATGTGCAACGATAACAACTTCAAGATGAGCAACTCATTCGGTCGTCTGTCTGGTCCTACAGGTATTTATGCTAATGCAGGCGACATCCTATACATCTTCGTTGACAAAGACGCTGAAAGCGAATGTCAGTTGAAACTGGAAATGGTAAGCACCGACGGCGTGGCCGGTAACCACTCTACCGGAACACAGGTTTCTCTACAAAAAGGATTGAATGTTTTCTGTCCTAGCCAGCAGGTAATTCTCTACATCTTCCACCAGTTGAACAACACCCAGAAGTATCTTGCCGACTATCCCGACATAAAGGTACACATCGAGGGTGGACGACTGAATGGCTATTGGGATGCAACACGCGGAATGACCAATGCCGACTGGGCACTGCTGCAGCAAGACCTGCTGAAGGCTCCGTTCGTGAACCTGAAGACAAAACATCTGGTATTCCAGATGGATACAGAATTAGTATTAAAAGCAGAGCCGAAGGAAATGGAAGGCCTGATGAAGATTTGGGACAAGATTGTGGAGAACGAGGATCGATACATGGGCGTTGAGGATTTTGCTGGGCGATATAATAATATATGGAATGTGTTCAGCGGAGCCAGCAGCTACATGCACGCCTCAACCTACGGCACATGGTACACCGAGAGCACAATCTCTACGGTGATGAGCTATAACGAAATGCGCAAGCCCGGTCCAATATGGGGACCAAGTCATGAGATTGGTCATAACCATCAGGCAAGCATCAACGTGATTGGTACTACAGAGAGCTCCAACAACCTGTTCTCGAACATCAATCGCTACGAACAGGGTATTCAGACAGCACGTGCCCAGTTGCCTTGCGACAACTTCGCAGCACTGGCCGAAGGAACTCCCTGGCTTGGACGCAGCATCTGGAACACTACAAACATGTACTTCCAGCTCTATCTCTATTTCCACGCTCAAGGTCACGATCCCAACTTCTATCCCAATCTGTTCCGTCTGATGCGTAAGAAGCCCATCAATAAGTGGAGCGGTCCAGGCAATGGTGTAACATCGTATGGTAAGGACGACTATCTGCACTTGGCAAAGATGATTTGCGATGTTGCTCAGGCCGACCTCAGCGAGTTCTTCGAATCCTACGGTATGTTTGTACCAGTAGATAAATACCACGTAGGCGACTACTCTAATTACGACGTAACAACAACGCAAGCCGACATAGATGCTGCAAAGAAATACATGCAGAAGTATGAGAAGAAGCTGGGCAACATCATGTTCATCGACAACCATGTGAAGCAGAAGAAAGCTGACCCCAATAACCCGTTCTTAGGTATTCCACAAGGTACATACAAGGTGAACGATACCGGTCAGCATACCGAGTTGGGCAATAATCTGCCAGTGGGCGATAGCGGCGACTATGAGGACTATGACGGTCACACAGAATACACCACGGACAACGACTATTGCTTGATTTCAAGTGGAAAGATTACGTTCAAGGGCACAGGCTATGTGGGACACAAGTTCTATGACCAGGACGGCAATCTGGTGTGGGCTACAAATGCCAAGGAAATAGCCATTCCATCAGCTATATCAAGCAAAGTTCAAAGTGGCGAAATAACTGTTGTGGCTGCTGAAGCCAACTTCAAGGACGTTCCTTGTCCATTCTACAAGAGCGGAACATCACCCGTCTATGGTACAGACATCTACTTCGGCAACGAGAAGGACAAGAAGAAATGGTGGTTCGGTACCCAAACAGACATTACCGAGTACCTGCCTGCTAACGCCATTGGTGTCGTTGCGAGCAAGGGTGCCACAGAGAACGTAACCAACACTCCTAACATCATCAGTAAAGAAGGTACTGCAAAGAGCATCGTACTCGACGGCAATCTGCCTGCATACATCCCATCAGAGGTTGCAGCCGAACAAGTGAAGTTCACGAAGAACGTAGAAGGCTATGCTGCACTGAACCTTCCATTCGCAGTTTCCAATGTCGAGTTGCCCGGACTGAAGGTGGCATCTGTGAACAACGGGAACTTGAATATTACGGATGTAGAGAAGGCAGAGGCTGGACAGCCCGTAGTGGTGAACGGAAACGTTGACCTGACTCTCGCTAATGTAACACTGAAGAGCGGAAGCTATCAGGAGCAGGAGAACATCAACGTTCTGGCATCCGATGGCAATAGCGTCGTTACCGCAGAAAAGGCCAGCCCCTTCATCTTCAACATGGCTAATGCAACGGCAATCGATGCTTTGCAAATTAAGAATGAAGAATTAAGAGTTAAGAATGAGATCTTTGACTTGTCTGGTCGCCGCATGCATCGCGTGACAAAGCCCGGTCTATACATCCAAGGCAACAGGAAAGTTGTGTTGACGAAATAACGTAATTACGTAATAACGAATCATTAACTAAAAACTGAAGAACTATGAAAAAGTATGTTTGCGACGTATGTGGCTACGAGTATGACCCCGCAGTAGGTGACCCCGACAACGGTATCGAACCAGGTACAGCTTTCGAGGACCTTCCCGAAGATTGGGTTTGCCCCCTCTGCGGCGTAGGAAAGGACGAGTTCAGCGAAGCATGAACCACAAAAAACCAGACTCAAGTTCGAGTCTGGTTTTTTATATGTCTATGGACTATGGGAGAAAGGTTATATTAACCTATGGCGATAGGTTATATTAACTTATGGCGATAGGTTATATTAACTTATGGCGATAGGTTAAGTTAACCTTCGGCGGAGGATTAATAGACCTGTTTTCTTTGATATATAAAGTGGAATTACTAACTTTGTATTCGTAATGGCAAAACAGAAGGAAAGGAAAGCGCGGAAGCCCATCTTGCTGTCGGCCACACTGGTAATGTTTGTTGCCGTTTGGCTTTGGGCTTGGTTATGGTACGGCGATGTATTGCGCATCGCTCGCGAAAACTCCTTTTGGTCTCCCGACAGCCTCTTGATGTACTACATGGAGGGACGTCCCTGGGGGGCTCTGTGGTGGTGCGGACTTGCTCTGCTGCAGCTCTTTCGTTGGCCTTTATTGGGAGGAGCCGTTTTGGCACTTATGTTATCGCTGTCAACATGGTTGGTGGGCTACTGCCTGCGCCTGCGAGGCTGGTGGAGAGTCCTTGAATATCTGCCTGCCACCGCGTATCTGTCGTGGATGGCATATCAGGGAATAGACCTTTATTTCGAAACTGAAACAGGTTGCATCATGGGCATTCCAATGCTGGCAATATTGGTACTCCTGACTCTTGCCATCATCATCCGTTCATTCAGTCACAGCCACCACTTCCCACCAATATTTCTTCCGCCTCACGACGAATCGCCCCGTCAGAATCACATCCAGTGGGCAATGGCAGTGGTGTGTGTGGCAGTGCCGATGATTATGACACAATTGTTGCGACCAGATGTCAGGGTGGTGACAAAGATGCAATGTCAGATGATGGAGCACGACTGGCGCGGTATGGCCGAAACAGCACGCAAAAACGCAGAACTGTCCTACCGTCCCATTGCTGCATATTATGCAATAGCCCTTGTAAACACTAATGAACAAGGTTCACGACTATTCGACATACGACTCGACTATGACGAGCCCTACATACACGGCTACAATGGCAGCACTTCGAATGCCGCCAACTACTACCTGATGGATTGCGACCTGACAGCCGGATTAGTAGAGCCTGCCATGCACCATGCTATGGAGCACCTTACAATGAACGGGCCTACGATACGTGCCCTGAAGGTTCTCACAAAGTGTGCACTGCTCCGCAACGAATGGGAACTTGCCGAAAAGTACTTGCGCATACTGCAGACCGTCCCATTCGAGAACAACTTCGTAGAAAAATACACCACAATGTTGCACAAACCGGATGCAGTAAATGCCGACCCTGAATTTGCGACAATCCGACTAACAGAACCAATTCACGATTCCTTCGAGAACTTCTACACAAAGCCTGTTTTCTTAGGATACAATGCCGCACTTATGGAAGGCCGCAGCATGAATGCACTGATGAATTCGATGGTTGTACACATATACACTAAGTCAATGCCACAATTCCTGGCTCGCTGTGAACCCATTGCCGGCACTACCCCACCGCTGTCAATTTCAGAGGCTTTGGCCATGATGTCCGGCAAGTATCCTCAGGTGGCACAGATGTTCCCATCGCTTCAGTACAATCAACCACGCGTGGTGTCTTTCCTCAATGATGTACGTCCTTACATCAAAGATTACGACACCCGCAAGGAACATGCCCGCGAGCTTTTTCCCCGATGGAAAGGATATTATCCCTACTACTATTTCTTCGGGAACCTGAAAGCGACTAAGGGCCACATAAAGGAGAACGAAGGTAGCAGCAATCAGGGAGTGAATTAACAATGGATAATTGATAATTGACAATGGATAATGTAAAAAAACTCTGTGTACTCTGTCTTCTCTGCGTGCTCTGTGTGGCGTGCAGCCACAACTACGAAGTTCCGACGCAGTATGCGGAGGTGGACAGCACTGCAGCAATATATCCTGATTACACCGATATAACGATACCTACCAACATCGCACCTTTGAATTTCATGCTTAAGGAAGGCAGCGCAAAAAGCATGGTAGTGGAAATGAAGGGTGAAAAGGGCGGAAATATTGTTTGCGGAAGTGGCAAAGACCTGAAAATAGACATTGACAGTACCGAATGGCGCACACTGCTCGAAGAGAATCGCAGCACGACGATAAGCGTCAGCATATACGCACAGATGCCTTCCGGATGGATTAAATACCAGCCATACACGATTACTGTTGCCAAGGAGGAAATCGATCCCTTCCTTTCCTATCGACTCATAGAACCTGGCTACGAACTCTACCGTCAGCTCGGACTCTATCAACGCAATCTGACGAACTTCGAACAGCATGTAATCTACGAGAATAATCGAGTTTACTCCGATGAAGACAACCATTGCATAAACTGTCACAACTATCAGAACTACTCTACTCGACAAATGCTGTTCCATGTGCGTGCACAGCACGGCGGTACAATCATTATACGCGATGGAAAGGCTCAGAAAGTACAAATCAAGGGCGACAGCATACTCACGGCTGGTGTCTATCCCTCGTGGCACCCCACCCTGCCGCTCATAGCCTTTAGCACCAACAAAACAGGACAGGCCTTCCACATGTATCATGATGAAAAGCTTGAGGTGCTTGACGAAGGTAGCGATTTGTTGCTCTACGATGTTGAAAAGAATGAGGTCAGCCTTGTCCTTAACGATAGCATACAATTTGAGACTTTTCCCTGCTGGTCGCCCGACGGGAAATGGCTGTACTACTGCACCTCCACCGACCCGCTATTTGGCGAAAAGGTTCCTGATTCGGCTAAGGAAGCTGCACGTATCACAAAATATCAGGACTTTCACTACGACATCCGCCGTATGGCTTTTGATGAAAAGTCGCGTCGTTTCGGACCATCAGAACTGGTAGTCGATTGTGCTGGTAGAAATCGTAGTGCATCGTTTCCACGCATCAGTCCTGACGGACGTTATCTCCTGTATGCTGAAGGCGACTACGGTCAGTTCCATATCTGGCATAAGTCCAGCGACTTATACGTCAAGGACCTGCAAACCGATAGCATCTATGCCCTTAATGAAGCCAACTCTACCGATGTAGATTCGTATCACTCATGGAGCAGCAATGGGCGCTGGATAGTGTTTGCCACACGCCGAATCGATGGTAACTACACACGCGCCTTCATAACATATTTCGACAAACAAGGCCGTGCCCATAAAGCATTCTGTATGCCGCAGCGCGATCCGGAGCACAACATCATGCTCTTAAAGAGTTACAATGTTCCTGAACTGACACGCGATGCTGTACAAGTCAACGAGCGTTCTCTGCGTCAATGCATATTTGGAACGGAGGGCGAAGCTGCAAAATTCGCACCTCGAAGGCAATAAACTGGTTATCAATAACGTTATATTATCAAAATAACGAAATATCGATATAACGAAACATAATTATTACTAAATCATTAAGACTATGAGAGTAATTATCGAACCCGACTACAAAGAGTTGTCACGCTGGGCTGCTGAATATGTTGCCGCCCGCATCAATGAAGCAAAACCAACGGCTGAAAAGCCTTTCAAACTGGGATGTCCTACTGGATCTTCACCTCTGGGTCTCTACAAGCACCTCATCGAAATGTACAAAACTGGTAAGGTTAGTTTCGAGAACGTTGTAACATTTAACATGGACGAATACGTGGGTCTGCCCGAAGAGCACCCCGAAAGCTACCACAGCTTCATGTGGACAAACTTCTTCTCGCACATCAACATCAAGAAGGAGAACGTTCATATTCTGAATGGAAATGCCAAGAACCTCGCTGCCGAGTGCGCTGCCTACGAAAAGGCAATCCAAGATGCCGGTGGCATTGACCTGTTCATGGGCGGTATCGGTCCCGATGGTCACATTGCCTTCAACGAGCCCTTCAGCTCACTGGCAAGCCGCACCCGCGTAAAGAGCCTGACTACCGACACAATCATTGCCAATAGTCGTTTCTTCGACAACGACGTTAACAAGGTACCCAAGACAGCCCTTACAGTTGGTGTAGGTACTGTTATGGATGCAAAGGAAGTTCTGATTGTATGTAACGGTCACGGCAAGGCACGTGCTCTGCAGCATGCAATTGAGTGCGCCGTAAGTCAGGAATGGACTATCAGCGCTCTGCAGATGCACCCCCACGCAATCATCGTATGCGATGAGGCTGCAACTGACGAACTGAAGCACGGTACCTACAAGTACTTCAAGGATATTGAAAAGAATAATCTTTAATAAATAATAAAGATAAAAGATTAAGCCGCTCAGTTGAGCGGCTTAATCTTTTATTAGAACAGGGTATTTTCGATAATCTTACCCATCTGCCAGATACATCTGATTTCAAGCTTATCGTCAAGAATCATGACATCGGCATCCTTTCCACGCTGGAGGGTTCCCTTGCGGTCGTTGACGTGCATAATTAGAGAAGGTGTCTCGGAACACATACGAACAGCATCCTCCAGAGGAATCTCAGCAAGGTTTACAGCTGTACGAATCAGGCGGTCAGTAGTTGCAATAGAGCCAGCCAAAGCCGAGCGGTCGTTAAGTTTTGCCACGCCATCCTCTACTATTACACGTGGGTCGAAAGCTACAGCATCAGCTGGGGCTGCAGCCACAGCCAAGGCATCTGTAATCAGAGCCATGCGCTCTACACCCTTAATCTTATATGCCATACGGAGGATTGTGGGAGGAACATGTATTCCGTCGGCCACGCACTCGATGGTCATATCGTCTATCAGGTAAACACTCTCAACAGTTCCTTCGTACTTGTAACCCTGCTTGTTATGGAAACCAGGCATTGCATTATAGAAGTGAGTGACATGAGTATAACCAGCCTCGAACGCAGTCTTTACATCACTGTATTCTGCATGAGTGTGGGCGATACTTGGTAAAATTCCCTTCTCTGCACAGAACTTACCGAACTGCATTGCGCCAGGCAACTCTGGAGCTGCATCCCAACGCTTTAGACACGGACTATTCTCAACAATAGGTATATACTCATTGGGATCTGGGTCTTTCAGCCATTCAGGAATTTGTGCACCTGCCTTCATTGGATTCAGATAGTGACCTTCGAGGTGAAGACCCAATATAGGACTATTGGGATCTTCCATCATTTTCGAACACGTCTCTACAGCCTGTTCAATCATGGGGACTGTGCTGCTCGACAGTGTGGGAAAGATACTCGTGGTGCCGTGTTTGGCATGTGCCTCTATGGCTGTGCGGAAAGCGTCCTCGGTACCCTCTTGGAAGTCACGGCCACCACCGCCATGCACATGCATTTCAATACCGCCAGGTACTACATACATACCCTTGGCATCAATGATATTGGCACCGATAACAGCGAGGTCGCAGTTTGTTACCTCTAAGATTTTATTGTCGCGCAGGATGATGCTACCATCCTTCAGCCAACCCTGTGGGGTCAGTATGCGACCGTTGATAATCTGTGTTAACATAGTTCTTTACTTTACCATTGAATATACCACATCCATAATGTCTTTGCCAAGCTGGTCGGCAGCTTCCATAGTAGCGGCTTCGCTATACACACGAATGATGGGCTCGGTGTTCGACTTGCGCAGATGAACCCACTTATCGGGGAAATCGAGCTTAACACCATCAATATCGTTCACCTCAGCCTTACCGGTGTACATTTCCTTTACCTTCACCAAAATAGCATCAACATCGGTATCTGGAGTCAGGTCGATGCGGTTCTTAGCAATCTGATATGGAGGATAAGTAGCACGCAGTTCACTTGTCTTCATACCCTTCTTTGCCAAATATGTCAAGATGAGTGCTATACCTACAAGGGCATCACGACCATAATGAGCAGCAGGATAGATGACTCCGCCATTACCTTCACCGCCAATAACTGCATTGGTTTCCTTCATCTTAGTTACCACATTTACCTCACCTACAGCTGCAGCATTATACTGCTGTCCATATTTGCGAGTGACATCGCGCAGGGCACGTGTAGAACTGAGGTTAGATACGGTATTACCCGGAGTATGCTGCAGGATATAGTCGGCTACAGTAACCAAAGTATATTCCTCACCATACATAGTACCGTCCTCGCAGAACAATGCCAAACGATCGACATCGGGGTCAACAACAAATGCAATATCGTGCTCGCCCTTCTGCATTAAAGCCTTGATATCGGCAAGGTTCTTTTCCAGAGGTTCGGGATTGTGCTGGAAGTCGCCTGTAGGTTCAGTAAACAAGCCTGTAACTTTCTCAACTCCCAAAGCCTTGAACAATTTTGGCAGGATGACACCACCTACAGAGTTCACAGAATCAAAGGCTACACGGAAATGTGCATTACGGATAGCCTCAACATCCACAAGGTCAAGTCCGAGAACCATATCAATGTGCTTCTGATCATAGGTGTCGTTCTTGATGTAGTGTCCCATATTGTCAACATCGGCATATTCGAAATCCTCTGCCTCGGCAATACGGAGGACTTCTTCGCCCTCTGCCTTATTCAGGAATTCACCCTTCTCGTTCAACAACTTCAGTGCATTCCACATTCTGGGATTGTGACTGGCGGTCAGTATAATACCGCCGCATGCTCCTTCCATAGTAACGGCAATCTCAGTTGTCGGTGTAGTTGCCAAACCGATGTCAACAACATCAAAGCCCATACCCATGAGTGTTCCGCATACGACATTACGCACCATCTCTCCTGAGATACGTGCATCGCGGCCAACTACAATCTTGTTCGACTTAACCTTTGTAGTGCGTCGGATGATAGTGGCATAAGCCGTTGTAAACTTCACAATATCAAGAGGATTGAGCGTGTCGCCCGTGCGTCCGCCTATTGTACCGCGGATACCAGAAATTGATTTTACTAATGTCATAGTATTGAATTTAGGATTATCGCACCGCAAATATAACGCTTTTAGACATTTCATGCAAGCATTTCCCACCAAAATCTTACCTATTTAATATATAAGGGGAGTAAAGCTCCTGCGGAGCATGGAGTTAAAAGGGAGTTAAAAGAAGAGTTAAAGGAAAGTTTAGGGTAACATTTGGAAATATCCATATTTCTGTGTAATTTTGCAAAGACATTTAGCCCAAATACAAGAAAAACATAATTAACATGAAACTGAGACACTTACTTTTAGGAACTATGCTCGCAACCTGTCTTTACACGGTTGCTGAGGACAATGTAATCACAGTTGACGCACTGAAGCCCGGTGCCGAAGTTCAGCCAACAATGTATGGCATATTCTTCGAAGACATCAACTTCGCTGCAGATGGTGGTCTTTATGCCGAGTTGGTAAAGAATCGTTCGTTCGAATTCACCCCAGACCATTTGCTTGGATGGCAGGCCTTCGGTAAGGTAGAAATAAAGAACGACGGTCCTTTCGACAAAAATCCCCATTACGCCCATCTCTCCTCTATGGGACATGGTGACTGGTGGACTGGTTTGGTAAACGAAGGTTTCTTTGGCATTGGCGTAGAACAGGACAAGGAATATCGTTTTTCTGTCTATGCCCGTGTTCCAGATGGCAAGACCCAAGTGCTACGCGTTCAACTGATTGAACCTTATACACAAGAAGAGCATCAGGAGTTTACATCCACAGACATAAAAGTTTCTTCCAAAGACTGGCAAAAATACACTGCAATCATCAAGAGCCGTAAGACTTCTGGCAAGGCACAGCTCCGTTTATTCCTGTGTGACGAGAATGGCCGTTCAGGTTCTGGTTCCATGGACGTTGAACATGTAAGCCTATTCCCTGTTGATACTTGGAATGGACACGAAAATGGTATGCGTAAGGATTTGGCTCAAGCTTTGGCCGATATGAAACCGGGCGTATTCCGTTTCCCTGGCGGTTGTATCGTAGAGGGTGTTACTCTTGAGAACCGCTACAACTGGAAGAACTCTGTAGGTCCAGTTGAAAACCGTCCGATGAACAAGAATCGTTGGGAATCCACCTTCACATACCGTTATTATCCCGACTATTTCCAGACCTACGGTCTTGGCTTCTATGAGTTCTTCCTGTTGAGCGAGGAGATTGGAAGTGAGCCTCTTCCCGTATTGAATGTCGGAATGGCTTGCCAATACCAGAACTGGAACAACGAGAAGGCACATGCAGATGCAACATTAGAAGGACTGCAGGAGTACATTGATGACTGCAATGACCTAATTGAGTTTGCAAATGGTTCTACTGACACTAAATGGGGTAAGCTGCGTGCAGAAATGGGACATCCCGCACCCTTCAATATGAAATTCTTGGGTATTGGTAACGAGCAGTGGGGCGACTTCTACTTCAAGCGCGTAAAGATTGTTGCAGATGCCTTACGTAAAGCTCACCCGGAAATTAAGATTATCGGCACCAGCGGTCCCAACTCTGAAGGTCACGACTTCGATATTGGTTGGGAAGCTATGAAGCGCCAAAAGGCCGATCTCGTTGATGAGCACTTCTATCGTCCTATTTCATGGTTCCAAAACGAATGGCAACGCTACGACCTCTATGACCGCAAGGGCCCGAAGGTATTTGCCGGCGAATATGCTTGTCACGACAGTGGAAAGAAGTGGAACCATGCAGGTGCCAGCATTTACGAAGCAGCCTTCATGACAGGTCTTGAGCGCAATGCCGACATTGTACACATGGCCACATACGCTCCCCTATTCAGTCATGTTGATGGATGGCAGTGGCGTCCCGATATGATATGGTACGACAATCTGCGCGTTGCGAAATCAGCAAGTTATCACGTACAGGCCCTCTATGCTCAGAACAAAGGAACCAATGTGCTGCCTGTCAAGAACAGCAATTTCCCAAAGAAGGGTGAAGATGGTGTGTTAGCCTCAGCTGTTTGGGATAAGGACAAGCAAGAATACATCGTCAAGGTGGTAAACACCTGCAATGAACCGAAGGATGTACGCATCGTCATGAATGGCCCGAAGTCATTCAGCGAGGGTAGCGTGATACGTCTTATTCTGGACAAGTATGACTTGGAGAACACTGTTGACAATCCTAATGCCATTGAACCCATAGAAAGCAAGATGGAGTCAGTCGGCAACAGCATTCAGGTGCAATTGCCTGCTAAGTCATTCTACGTATATAAACTTAAGAAATAAGTTAAAATAATCAAAAAAGTTTGGAAGTGTAGTTTTTCTTCCATAACTTTGTAGCGAATAAAGGCCGAATAATTAGAATTCCGACGATGAGAAGTCGTCGGGATTCCTTTTTTGACCATCGAAAAAAAGTGAGAAGTAAGAAGTGAAAAACGTAAAAATAAAATAAATATGGCTTATATGTCACAACAGGGCTACGACAAGTTGGTAGCCGAACTACAGCACATGGAGAGCGTGGAGCGTCAGGCCGCCAGTGCTGCCATTGCCGAGGCACGCGACAAGGGTGACCTCAGTGAAAACGCAGAGTATGATGCTGCAAAAGAGCATCAAGCTAAGTTGGAAACCAAGATTGCATTGCTTAAGCAGACTATCATGGATGCAAAAATCATCGACACCAAGACGTTAGATACTAGCAGCGTGCAGATTTTAGCAACCGTAGGTTTGAAGAACAAGAAGAACGGTATGCAGATGAAATACACTATCGTAAGCGAAAGTGAAGCGAATCTGCGCGAAGGCAAAATCAGTGTTGGCACTCCCATTGCTCAAGGTCTGCTTGGCAAACATGTTGGCGACACTGCAACCATCAAGGTTCCCGCAGGTATGGTAGAATTGGAAATCACTAGCATTACCTTTGACCTATGACAATATTCTCTAAGATAGTAGCTGGTGAGATTCCAAGTTACAAATGTGCCGAGAACGAACAGTTTTATGCATTCCTCGACATTGCCCCATTGGCAAAAGGACATACATTAGTTATTCCTAAACGTGAAGTAGATTATTTCTTCGATCTTACCGATGAGGAAATTGCAGCCATGCAGGTTTTTGCCAAGCATGTTGCCGAAGCCATCAAGCAGGTATTACCTTGCCGCAAGGTCGGTCAGGCAGTTCTCGGTTTGGAAGTTCCACATGCCCACATCCACCTTGTACCTATGCAAAGCGAAGGTGACTTGAACTTTGCAAATCCCAAAAAGCAATTCACATCAGATGAAATGCAGCAAACTGCAGATGCCATCCTCGCAGCCTATGGAAAACCATAACTATTGTCTCATACTGGCAGGTGGCATCGGAAGTCGTCTGTGGCCAATGAGTCGCAAGAGTCTGCCCAAGCAGTTCATCGACATCTTTGGCACTGGTCGTACAATGCTTCAGGAAACCTACGAACGTTTTCTGCGCTTTATGCCTGCCGAAAACATATACATATCTACTAATGTAGAGTATCTCGATTACATCTACCAGCAACTGCCACAGGTAGATGACGCACACATTCTCGAAGAACCTCTGCGACGCGGCACTCTGGCAAGTGTGGCATGGGGTACGGTATTCATTAAAACACTTGATGCCAAGGCTAACATCGTGGTATCTCCTTCCGATCAGCTCATACTGAAAGAAGACAAATTCCACGAGGACATTAATCGTGCCTTTGAATTCGTGAGCACCGGCAACCGTCTTGTGGTTATGGGCATTCGTCCAACACGACCTGAGACTGGATACGGATACATACAAATGAACGATGAAGATGTAGTAGAAGGATTTCCCCACGTAAAGACCTTTACCGAAAAACCCAAACTTGAGTTTGCCGAAATCTTCTTGCGTGACGGAAGTTTCCTTTGGAACACAGGTATCTTCCTCTTTAGTGCCGATGCTATGCTCGACAACATCTACAGTCTGGTTCCAGAATACCGTATAGAACTGCCTCAGATGATGGCCGATGCAAAAATTGCCGACCCGAAGTTCCTACCTGAGTTCTTCAGTGTACTGCCCAAATTCAATGTCGATATGGGTATTATGGAAAAGAGCCATAATGTCTTTGTACACGAGAGTCATTTCGGATGGGCAGACCTTGGCACATGGCATACCTTAGATGCCCTGCATCCAGGCGATGACAATGGAAATCTGTTGCTTGACACCAAGGCTTTACTTAGTGACAGTTCAGGGAACATCATTCGACTTCCTAAAGAACGTATAGCTGTCATTGACGGGCTGAAAGACTTCGCCATAGTTGAAGAAGGAGATGTACTGATGATATGCCCTAAGACCAATGTATCTGCAATGCGTCGTATGATGACTGAAGCTCAAACTCAAATGGGAATAGAATAATCCTTCCTATTTTGTTTGCAGCGTAACAGTCTGTGATAGTTTACGGCGGGCATCTTTGACGCGAAGCGTTAGGGTGCCTGCCTCCTTTTTACTACGTACCACTACAACCAACTGGCCATTGAAAAGTTTCATTGTCGGTTGTTTGAAAGATTCCAAACTGGTGGCATCACCATTACACACGGCCTCAAAACATCCTGCACCACTAACCTCAAAAGTCAATTGGTCATCGGCATCAGGAATAAGTGTGCCATTTTTGTCCGTCAGCGATACGGTAACAAACGCCAAATCCTCACCATCGGCCTTTAACAGTGGTGAGAGGTGCTGTGTCCATACATCAAGCTTAAGTTTGGCAGGTTTTCCAGCTGTACGAACAATCTTCTCGCCTGCAGGTTGCCCATTTTCATCGTACACTATAACCTTCAGTTCACCAGGTTCATACTTCACATCATTCCAACGCAGACGATAGCGGTCAAGACGACCATCACCCTTAGAAATACGTCCTTGGCTCTTTCCGTTGACGAAGAGTTCTGCTGTAGGATAGTCGGTATAGCAATACACCGGAGTTACCTGTCCCTTTCGTTCAGGCCATGTCCAATGCGGCAAGAGGTGGATGGTGTGTTCCTCTTTATTCCAATGAGAGCGATAGAGGTAATAACGATCCTTTGGCAGTCCAGCTAAATCACAGATACCCAAATAGCTGCTACGCGAAGGCCAGTATTCATCGTATGGCGATGGTTCGCCCAAATAATCAAAACCAGTCCAAACGAACTCCCCTATTACCCAATCCTTATCGTCCTGCCAACGCCAATCGTCATCGGGAAGGTTCGACCACGAACAATATTGCACATCATAACTGGAACACTGTCCATTATAGTGTTGTTTACGAAGTGTCGATTTAGCATTATCTGCCGCCTCCACCACAACGGGGAATTGATAGACGCCACGACTGCTTACCGTGGATGCAGTTTCACTGCCCAGTAGGAATCCCTGTGGCAAACGGTCGTAATTTTGCTGATATTTATGTACACGATAGTTGAAGCCTGGCACCTCCATAGCCTGTGCGAATCCACTACCGAGAGCAGCATCTGCACGGTCCATACCCTGTGTCACAGGACGCGAGGGGTCAAGACTATGGCAAATACCTTGCAAACGAATGGCTATCTGTCGTCCTTCCTCACTCCATTGCTCCGGTATCTCGTTACCTATAGACCACATAATGATACTTGGGTGATTGCGGTTGGCAAGCACAAGGTTCCGTATGTCACGCTCACTCCATTCACGGAAGAAACGTGCATATCCGTTCTTACATTTTGGATATATCCACATGTCAAAGCTCTCCGCCATAACCATCATTCCCAAAGAGTCGCAAATCTCCATCTGCCACTGACTGGGCATATTGTGAGCCGTACGTATAGCATCACACCCCATCTCCTTCATTATCTTAATTTGACGTATGAGAGCAGCCTTGTTGATGGCTGCCCCCAATGGACCAAGGTCATGATGCAGGCATACACCTTTCATTTTACGTGTTTTCCCGTTCAACTGAAAACCATGTTCGCGACTCACACGTACCGTACGAATACCTGTCCTTATGCTCTTTGTGTCAATCACACGACCATCAGTATTAGCGATACTTGCAGTTAGCGTATATAGATAAGGACTTTCCGGCGACCACCACTGTGGGTCAACTATTTGGAAACTGGCATGAAAACTTCCATCCTGAGCAAGACTTAGACTCTCACTCTTGGCAACAACCTTTCCGTCAGCAGATGTCAGGGACAAATTTGCTATAATAGATTCATCTGCATCCACTGCTTTTCCTGTAACCTCCACCACAGCCTTACCATTGCGCTCCCCAATGGTATGGAAATAAATACTCCAATCGTCTAGATGAGTACGCGGAGTAAGTATTAATGTAACAGGTCTGTATATGCCCGCCCCAGGATACCATCGCGAACTTTCCTCCACATTTTTCAAGTCAACCTCAAGGAGGAGGTTATGCGGTTTTGCGGTTATAAGGTTTTGCGGTATTTCTACACGAAAGGCATTATAGCCGTATGGCCAATACCCCACATTCTCTCCATTAATTCTCACAGTCGGTTCTGCCATAGCACCATCGAACAGCAACTCTGCCCTCAAATTATCAATTTTCCATTTTCCATTATCAATTAGGAAAGACCTCCTATAGTGTCCCTCGCCAATCCACGGCAGCGCACCAGAGCGTCCACTCTTTTCCGTAGCTTCAGTCTCTCCGTTCTGCACTATTGCCACGCGCTGCAAGTCCCATTTCTTATCGAAAGGACCAGCTATTGCCCAATCATGAGGAAGGGACACTGGTTGCCAGTTGTCTTTCTTTTCACCACGACAAAATTCCCATCCGTCAGTTAAAACTATTTCTTTACGCTGACTCCAAACGGCTGAAAAAGCACACAAAAGGCACAAAAATACGAGGGTTCTTTTCATTTTATTTAGGTTTTATGTGACGAAGATAGTAAATATTTATGATTTTTTTCATATCTTTGGCACAAATAAAGCAATAATACCATGAATATAGGATTCAGAATTGCATACCAAACAGTATGGGGTGAGTACGTTGCAGTAAAACTAACATGGCGTACAAAGACCGGTAAAGAGAGTGAAGGAGAACTATCTCTGTCCACAATTGACGGTACATGGTGGAGCGGACAAATAGCATCACCAACAAGTGCTGTAACCATAACTTACGAGTACCGCATCTGCAATGAAGACAAGGTAGTGCGACGTGAGTGGAACAAACTACCTCGCACCTTGTCCCTGCCACAGGGACTAAATAGAGTTGTAGTCACTGACCGCTGGCGTGACCAACCTTACGAACAATATCTTTATACCAGCGCTTTCACCGAGGCCTTTGTGCATCATGCTTCTCAACCTTGGCCAATAACCGATGGAAAGAAAGCACTGACCCTGCGAGTCTTTGCTCCAGAGGTTCCACAAGGACATACGTTAGCATTGTTAGGCAGTTCTCCATTGCTTGGGGAATGGCAACAAGGGAATGAAGTGCACCTAGTTCCGGTAAGTCCTAACGAGTGGGCCGTAACATTAGACTTGGAGCAGTTGGACGGTACGATGGAATACAAGTACCTTACTATTGACAACAAATCGGGGCAACGTACATGGGAACTCCATGACAACCGTCTGCTGACCTGTCCGAATATAGAACAGCGAATGGCCGTTGTCATCGAGGATGACCCCGTGAAGCTACCCTTTGCCCCATGGCGAGGTGCAGGCTGCGTAATTCCGGTTTTCAGTCTGCGCAGCGAGAACAGTTTCGGTGTCGGTGACTTCGGTGACCTGCGTCGCATGGTCGATTGGATATCTATGACTGGTCAACACGTCCTGCAAATACTTCCCATCAACGACACTACCCTGACCGGGGAATGGACAGATTCGTACCCCTACAATGCGATAAGCATCTATGCCCTTCATCCACTATATGTCAATCTCGGTGCATTACCAGCATTGAAAAACGCCGCACAGCGTGCGACATTCCAAGAAACGCAGAAGAAACTTAACTCGTTGGTACACTTGGATTATGAACGTGTAATGGAAGCTAAACGCAAGTACCTGCGACTCCTGTTCACGCAGGAATGGTCCAATGTCCGCATATCAAAAGAATACAAACAATTCTTTGTCCGCAACGAGGAATGGCTAGTTCCATACGCTGCTTACTGCTATTTACGCGACCATTACAAGACCCCCGACTTCCGCAAATGGGGAAAGATGAGTACATACAAGGCCGCCGAAATTAAGAAACTGACAAAGAAAGATACAGAAAGTGTCAGTGAAATGGAACTGAATTACTATATCCAGTTCATTCTTCACGAACAGTTAAGCGAGGTTCAACACTATGCTCGCGAGAAGAGTGTGGTTCTGAAAGGTGACATACCCATAGGCATAAGTGCCACAAGCGTAGAGGCATGGACCGAGCCTCATTACTTCAATCTTAATGGGCAGGCTGGTGCACCACCTGATTATTTCAGCCAGAACGGACAAAATTGGGGGTTCCCGACATATAATTGGGAAGCAATGCTTGCTGACGGTTGCAAATGGTGGCGTCGCCGTTTCGAGAAGATGTCAGAATACTTCGATGCATACCGTATCGACCATGTTCTGGGTTTCTTCCGCATTTGGGAAATACCAAAGGACAGCGTGCATGGTCTGCTCGGTCACTTTGCTCCATCACTGCCAATGAGTATCGATGAAATCGAAGGTTTTGGACTGCCATGGCGAGAAGATACGTATACAAATCCATACATAACAGACCGCATCATCAATAGAATCTTTTCTGATGATACTGCCGATGTGCGCCGTCTCTACCTCGACTCCATTGGCAATGGACATTATGCCATGAAGCAGGAATTCAACACACAACGTAAGGTGGAGGCAGCATTCAGCGGAAAAAATGATGCCAAGAGCATTGCTATTCGTGATGGACTCTACCGACTGATAAGTAACGTACTATTCCTACGCGATACAAATCAGCGCGACCATTTCCATCCACGCATAGTGGCTATGCACGACTTCCTCTATGAAGACCTCGGTGATTGGGAAAAGGAAGCCTTCAACCGCATTCATGAGCATTACTTCCACCAGCGTCACAACCAGTTCTGGTACGAAGAGTCAATGAAGAAACTGCCCACACTTGTTGGAGCAACACGTATGTTAGTGTGTGCTGAAGACTTGGGTATGATACCTCAGTGCGTGCCATGGGTGATGGATGAACTGGGAATATTGACTCTGGAGATACAAACTATGCCTAAGAAAGGCTGGGTGAAGTTTGCCAACCTTTGGGAGAACCCATATCGCAGTGTGGCAACCATAAGCACTCACGATATGCCAACAATGCGTCAATGGTGGGACGAACAGAGAGAGACGGCACAACAATACTACAACCAGATGCTATATCACGAAGGTCAAGCACAGCATCCTATGACAGGTGCTGTAGCAGAAGAGATAGTAAGTCGTCACCTTGAGTCCCCATCCATGCTATGTCTGCTAAGCCTACAGGACTGGTTGGCCATTGACGAACAGGTGCGCAATCCAAATATCGAAGACGAACGCATAAACGTGCCAGCCAATCCTCGTCACTATTGGCGCTGGCGCATGCATCTCACCATAGAACAGTTAATAGGCAACACTGCCCTTAACGAAAAAATTCGAGGCCTCGTCAAAAGCCACGGAAGATAATAAAAACGAAAGAAGGCGGCCGTTTGGTCGCCTTCTTCGTAGCGGGAAAGGGACTTGAACCCTTGACCTTCGGATTATGAATCCGACGCTCTAACCAGCTGAGCTATCCCGCCATCATTAACTCTTTAAAACCATGCACCTCTTGCGAAATGCGGTGCAAAGGTAGGCAGAAAAAACGAATCCGCAAAGAAAAGATGCGTTTTTTTTATCTTTAACATCTAATTCTTTAGTTCGTCTTTATTTTTTTGCTATCTTTGCACGCTTAACATTGTGCGCGCACACGTATATGAGAATAATAAAACGATTAGACCTGTTTATTCTGAAGGCGTTCCTACAGTTGTTTACTGCCACGTTCTTCATATGTCTATTCGTGTTTATGATGCAATATACATGGCGCTATATAGACGAACTTATCGGAAAAGGTCTATCGCCTAAAGTCTTGGGGCAGTTCTTCTGGTACATGGCACTTAACTTTGTGCCTGCAGCCTTGCCCCCCGGTGTACTGTTGGCATCACTAATCACCTTTGGCAACATGGGTGAGAAACTGGAACTACTGTCGATGAAAGCTGCAGGCATTCCTCTGCTTCGCATTTTGCAACCACTGCTAATCGTTGTTCTGATTCTGTGTGGTTGCAGTTTCTATTTCCAGAACAGCATAGCGCCGGAGGCAACCAAACAGTTGGGAGCATTGGTCTGGTCCATGAAACAGAAATCGCCGGAACTTGACATTCCCGAAGGAGTGTTCTATGGAGAAATACCTGGTTACAATATCTTTGTGGAGCGCAAAGAACCTGGAACTGGTATGCTTTATGGAGTGATGATATACAGCAATGCCAACACTCAGGAGGACACACAGATTGTGCTTGCCGATTCAGCACGACTACAAAGCACTGCTGACAAGATGCACCTTATGCTGACACTATATAGCGGCGAACGATTTCGCAATATGGATGCCCACAGTGCCAATATGATGAAGGCACAAGTACCATACATGCGCGAAACATTCCATCACGAGATAGACCTTATAGAGTTCGACGGCAACTTCAACGTGATGGATGCATCCCTGTTTGCCGGCAACGCACAGACCAAGGATCTGACGAACATTCAGCGGGGCATAGACTCACTCACCCATCGTATTGACAGTGTTGGTGCCTCGCTTTACGATATCCAGATGCACGGAACAATGCAACGCAATGTTTCAATCCCCGATAAAAAAGATTCTACAAAACTGGTTGCAAGGATTGCTGAAACCCAGCCGTTCGACTCTTTGTATATGAGCCTCAACCCTGAACAATTGCAATCCACCATCAGAAGCGCCACGAACAAAGTACGCCAACTGGAGGCCGAATACGAATTCCGCAGACTTATCTCTGACGAAGACAACAGAATGTTACGCATTCACAAAGTGGAGGCACACAAAAAGTTCACATACTCTCTTGCCTGTCTGTTGTTCTTCTTCATCGGTGCTCCTTTGGGAGCTATTATACGCAAAGGTGGATTGGGAATGCCGGTAATAATCAGCGTTAGCATATTCATCTTCTACTACATCGTGAACGTAAGTGGTGAGAAGATGGCAAAGACAGGACAATGGTATATTCCATTCGGTGTATGGCTTAGCAGTATGGTGCTGGCACCAATAGGCGTATTCCTGACATACAAGTCAAATCAGGATTCTGCGGTATTCAACGTAGATGGCTACAGGATGTTCATGATGCGACTATTCGGACTGCGCGAATCCCGCAAGCTGAACCGCAAGGACGTAATTATCAACGAACCCGACTACCCTGCCCTCATAGAAAAGATTAGAGTGCTGCAAAACGATTGTCGCAACTATACCGAGCAGCACCATCTTATGAGGATGCCTAACTACATACAAGTGTTCTTTAAATACGAAGAGGATACGGCTGTGATAGGAATCAATGACCGACTGGAAGACATTATCGAGGAACTTCACAACAGTAGAGACAGCCGCTTGGTGGCAATGCTCAATGAACTACCTGTTTTGGTTCCCGATGCACACACACGACCCTTCCACAAAGCCAATTGGAACATCGTGACAGGCATTGTATTCCCCATCGGTCTGTTCTTCTGGTTCAGAATCTGGCGCTACCGTTTGCGACTGTGGCGTGATATGGTCGTCATAAAGGAACAGTCCGACATGATTATCAATAGAATAGAGAATAACATATTAAAAGAGATATGACAGAGAATCTAAAAAACATCGAACTTGCCATCGAGGATTTCCGACAAGGAAAGTTCGTAATTGTGGTTGATGACGAAGACCGTGAAAACGAAGGCGACTTCATCACAGCTGCCGAGACCATCACTGCCGAGAAGGTGAACTTCATGTTGCAGAATGGACGCGGCGTGCTGTGTGCTCCCATCACGATTAGTCGTGCCGAAGAGCTTCAATTGGCTCATCAGGTAGAAGAAAACACTTCTATGTTGGGCACACCGTTCACTGTCACCGTCGACCTTTTGGAGGGCTGCACTACAGGCGTAAGTGCTCACGACCGTGCAGCAACAATACGTGCTCTTGCCGACCCTGAACGCAAACCTTCGGACTTTGGTCGTCCAGGACACATCAACCCTCTCTATGCTCAAGACAAAGGTGTACTTCGTCGTGCAGGACACACCGAGGCTGCTATCGACCTTGCCCGTCTTGCCGGTCTGCAGCCTGCATCGGCCCTCATCGAGATTCTAAACGAAGACGGCACTATGGCCCGTATGCCTCAGTTGCAGGAAGTGGCAAAGAAGTTCGACATGCACATCATCACCATCAAGGACCTTATAGAATACCGCTTGCAGCGCGAATCGTTGGTTGAAAAGGGAGTTGAGGCCGATATGCCCACCGAGCATGGTCATTTCCGCATCATTCCCTTCCGTCAGAAGAGCAACGGTCTGGAGCATGTAGCCCTCTTCAAAGGCGAATGGAAAGAGGACGAGCCAATATTGGTTCGTATGCATTCGAGCTGCATGACCGGAGACATATTCGGCAGCCGTCGTTGCGACTGTGGCGAGCAGCTACATAAGGCTATGGAACTAATTGAGAAAGAAGGCAAAGGCGTGGTGGTTTACCTTAGCCAGGAAGGTCGTGGCATAGGTCTGATGAACAAGATTGCAGCATACAAGTTACAGGAGCAGGGCGATGATACAGTGGATGCAAACATACATCTTGGATTCCAACCCGACGAACGCGACTATGGTGTGGGAGCACAGATTCTTCGCTCACTTGGAGTAGGCAAAATACGCCTTATAACCAACAATCCCGTAAAACGTGTGGGATTGGAGGGCTATGGACTGGAAATAGTGGAGAATGTCCCCATAGTCATCGAGCCTAACGAATATAACCGCCGTTATCTTGAAACCAAGAAGAACCGCATGGGACACAGACTATAATTAAGAATTAAAGCTTAAAACTAATAAATATGAAAACTTTATCAGAGAGAATGAACCGCCTGTCACCAAGCGCCACACTGGCTATGAGTCAGCGCAGTAGCGAACTGAAGGCACAGGGAGTAGACATCATCAACATGAGTGTGGGAGAACCCGACTTCAACACACCCGACCACATCAAGGAGGCAGCTATACAAGCTGTACGCGACAACTGGAGCCGCTATTCTCCAGTACCCGGTTACCCTGGTCTGCGTCAGGCTATTGTTGACAAGCTGAAGCGCGAGAACAATGTTGAATACACTCAGGCACAGATTCTGTGTTCCAACGGTGCCAAGCAGAGCGTCTGCAACACTATTATGGCACTTGTGGGCGAGGGCGATGAAGTAATCATTCCTGCACCATACTGGGTAAGCTATCCGCAGATGGTGTTGCTGGCTGACGGAACTCCCGTTTACGTTGAAGCAGGCATTGAGCAGGACTTCAAGATTACGCCCGAACAGTTAGAGGCTGCCATCACTCCTAAGACTCGTGCCCTCATTCTTTGTTCTCCCAGCAATCCCACAGGTGCTGTATATACTCGTGAAGAGTTGGAGGCACTGAAGAACGTACTGCTGAAGCACGAGCGAGTAATCGTCATTGCTGATGAGATATACGAGCACATCAACTACATCGGCGAACACGCCTCTATGGCACAGTTCCCCGACATCAAGGACCGCGTAGTCATCATCAATGGTGTTTCCAAGGCATACGCCATGACTGGTTGGCGCATAGGTTTCATCGCAGCTCCCGAATGGATTGTGAAGGCTTGCAACAAGCTGCAGGGTCAGTACACCAGTGGTCCATGCAGTGTTAGTCAGAAGGCTGCCGAGGTTGCTTTTGCCGGTCCACAGGAGTGTGTCGAGGAGATGCGTCAGGCTTTCGAGCGCCGCAAGAACCTTATCGTAAAGCTGGCTCGTGAGATTCCCGGTCTTGAGGTCAACGACCCACAGGGTGCATTCTATCTGTTCCCCAAGTGCAGCAGCTTCTTTGGTAAGCGCTATGGTGACCGTGTCATCAACACCAGCACCGACTTCGCAATGTATCTGCTGGAAGTAGGTCATGTGGCAACTGTTGGCGGTGATGCATTCGGCAGTCCTGAGTGCTTCCGCATGAGTTATGCCACCAGCGATGAGAATATCGTCGAGGCAATGCGTCGCATCAAGGAGACGCTCGCACGTCTTAATTGAGAATTGAAAATTGAAAATTGAGAATTGAATAAGACACGATTCATACGGAAACTATTCGTGCCGCGACTGCGCCAACTGGACCAGTACGCGACGGATGCTGAATTCCTGCAGCGCAAAACACTTATTAAGTTATTGCGTAAGGGAAAACAAACGAAGTGGGGAGCGGAGCACGATTACGGCAAGATACTCTCGTACGAGCAATTTGCCAAGTCGTCGCCCGTGAACACATACGAAGAACTGAAGAGCTACATCGACCGCATGCGTCACGGCGAACGTGATGTACTGTGGCCCGGACAGGTAAGATGGTACGCCAAGTCGAGCGGCACAACAAACGACAAGAGCAAATTCATTCCTGTCAGCAAGGACGGACTGAACGACACGCATTACCGCGGTGGAGCAGATGCCGTGACATGGTATCTTCACAACAATCCCAACAGTCGTCTCTTCGATGGTAAAGGGCTTATACTTGGCGGCAGCCATGCACCCAATTACAGTCTACCCCACTCTCTCGTGGGCGACCTCAGTGCCATTCTCATAGAGAACATTAATCCTTTGGTGAACTTTGTTCGCATACCGAAGAAATCAACGGCACTACTTAGCGACTTCGAAGAGAAGCGCGAACGCATTGCCCGTGAGTCCATCGGCAAGGATGTTACCAGTCTGAGCGGTGTACCTTCGTGGATGATGTCGGTGCTCAACTGCGTTTTGGAGATTTCAGGCAAGGAACACATTGAAGATGTATGGCCTAACCTCGAAGTATTCTGGCACGGAGGTGTGGCTTTCACTCCTTATCGTCAGCAGTACAACAACATCATTACCAAGCCCAGTATGTGCTACATGGAGACATACAACGCCAGCGAAGGATTCTTCGGAGTGCAGTCCGACCCGTCGGATTCAGCTATGAGCCTGATGGTGGACTACGGCATCTTCTACGAGTTCATTCCAATGAACGAACTGGATAAGGAGAATCCGGCTGTCGTACCACTTTGGGGCGTGGAAAAGGGGAAGAACTACGCAATGGTCATCAGCACATCGAGCGGACTATGGCGATACTTGATAGGCGACACAGTTCGCTTCACCAGCCTCAACCCATATAAGTTCATCATCACCGGACGTACGAAGTCATTCATCAATGCCTTTGGCGAGGAACTTATTGTTGACAATGCTGAACGTGGTCTTGAAGTAGCCTGCAAGGCAACAGATGCCGACGTGCGCGAATACACTGCTGCACCTGTGTTTATGGATGAACGCGGTCAGTGCCGTCACCAATGGCTCATTGAGTTCAACCGCGAGCCAAGTGACCTCGAAGCCTTTGCCCGCCGTCTCGACCTTGCCCTTCAAACCCTTAACAGCGACTACGAAGCAAAGCGTTACAAGGACATCACGCTACAGCGATTGGAGGTGATACCTGCACGCCGAGGCGTATTCGATGATTGGTTGCGTCAGCAGGGCAAGCTTGGCGGTCAGCACAAGATACCCCGCCTCTCCAACGACCGTCACATTATCGAACAGATAATGAACATGAGAGAATGAGAAAGACAAATAAATAATGAAACATATAACATATTATATCAATAAAATAATGGGGCGGAATAGATCACTTTTATTCCTGAGCCTCCTCATTTTCTCATTTTCTCATTTTCTCATTTTCTCATGTGCCAGCCTGGGAACGCCTGACGGCGGCCCATACGACGAGACACCGCCGAAAGTGGTAGAATGCTCTCCCCTCAACAAAGCTAAGGACAACGACAAGAAGAAGATAAGAATACTCTTCAACGAGTTCATAAAGATGGAGAACGCCAGCGAGAAAGTTGTCGTATCTCCTCCACAAATCGAGATGCCCAACATCAGGGCTGAGGGCAAGAAGGTGAAGATTGACCTTTTCGACTCGCTTCGTGCCAACACCACATACACTATCGACTTCAGCGACGCCATTGTAGATAACAACGAGAGCAACCCTCTTGGCAAATACACCTATTCGTTCAGCACTGGTCCCACCATCGACACTATGGAGGTATCCGGAACAGTACTTGCTGCCGATAATCTTGAGCCGGTGAAGGGAATACTCGTAGGTCTTTATGCAGCCGACAGCACGTTCCACGATTCGTTGTTCTTTAACAAGCCCCTGATTCGTGTTGCCCGTACCAACGGTAGCGGACAGTTCACCATCAAGGGAGTCAAGGCCGGACAATACCGAGCCTATGCCCTGAAGGACATGGACAACAACTACTTCTTCAACCAGAAGAGTGAAGTATTGGCGTTTGACACCACTATGTTCAGCACAAGTCAGCGGCCCGACATCGCCCCGGATACTGTATGGACAGTGGACAGCGTGGTAGAGAAGATTCGCATGGTGCCATTCATTCATTATTATCCCGACAACATCGTACTGCGCACATTCCTCGAAGAAGGACAGGATAAACATCGCCTGAAGGAAGAGCGCAAGACTCCCGAATCGTTCACTCTGTATTTCACGGCTCCGATGGACTCACTGCCACACATCGAAGGCTTTGGCTTTGATGCCGACCGTGTCTTGGTGCCCGAACCTTCGGAACATAACGACACCATCACCTATTGGATAACAGACACCCTTGTGTCATACCCCGACACCATAAGCTTCGCACTCACCTACCCCGATACCGATACGCTGGGCATTGACCAGATGCGCACCGATACTTTAGAATTGGTGGCAAAGACCACACACAAGAAGCTGGAGCGCGAACGTATAAAACAGTCGGAGGAATGGGTGAAAGCACGCGAGAAGAGAGCAAAGCGCTCGAAGGAGCCACTGCCATACGAGGAGAATCCTTTCGAAACGACATACATGACCTTGCAGACGAAGCCAGGCAATACACTCGACCCCAACCAGAATATGACCTTCATATTCAGTGAGCCGATAGCCAAGGTGGACAGTAGCCGCATTCACTTCTATCAGATTATAGACTCCACACAACACGAAATACCATACGTATTCCAACGTGTGGAAGGTCAGGTGCGCCAATATCGCCTCTATGCCGAATGGGAGCCGAAAGCTAAATACAAATTCGAGGCAGACAGCCTTACCTTCCTCGGTGCCCTTGGTAACCGTGCCCACAGCATCAAGAACGAGATACGAGTGCGCTCAACCGATGAATTCGGCAACATCTTCATAAAGCTCGTGGGCATAGAGCAGGGCGATACTGCCGACTATGTTGTGCAGTTGCTCAACAAGAGCGATAAGCCCGTACGCCAGTTGACAGCAGAGGACGGAAGAGCCGATTTCTTCTACCTGAAGCCCGGTGAATACTATATACGCATGTTTGTCGATAATAACCACAACGGCATTTGGGACACTGGCGAATACCGCTCACTACGTCAGCCGGAAATGGTCTATTACTTCCCACGCCCCATTCCCCTGCGTGCTAAGTTCGATATGGAACAGGACTGGAACTTCCGCAGCATAGATGCCACCAAGCAGAAGCCTATGGCAATCACCAAACAGAAAGCCGATAAGAAGAAGAGCATACAAGACAAGAATCGCAAGCGCGAGGAACAAAAGCGCCAAGGTAAATAATTAAACCACTACGCAAAAGACAAGTCTAACGAGTAAAGCGACATAGTTAAATGGTAAAAAGTAAATGATTATGAAACGCATAGCACTATTCCTCATCCTCTCATTTTCTCATTTTCTCATTTTCTCATTTTCAATTGGCTCAGCCCACGCCCAGTGCCCAGTTGAGAACACGGCCTTTCAGGGCGGCGAGCGACTGGAGTATAAGCTCTATTTCAACTGGAAATTCATCTGGAAGACCGCAGGTTCTGCCAGTATGACGACACAAAGCACAACATTCCAAGGGAAGCCGGCTTTCCAGACCGATCTGATAACACGTACGGCAAAGATGGCCGACCGCTTCTTCCAGATGCGCGATACTCTGCGCTCTGTCTATACCACCGATATGGTGCCACGTTTCTATCGCAAGGGGGCAATGGAAGGCGGCAAATACCGCGTCAATGAAATATCCTATAAGTATCAGGGTAACCAAGTGAAACTCCACCAATACTATCGTCACGGCGACGGTCGCATCGATGAAGTCGATAACACCGCCACAGGCTGTGTCTATGATATGGTGTCTATGGTAATGCGCTGCCGCAGTTATCTTGCCAGCGACTTTGTGGTTGGTCAGCGCGTGCCCTTCCAGTTTGCCGAAGGTGCATCCATAAAGACCGAGCACCTTGTCTATCGCGGCATCAAGAAATTCAAGGTTGAAGACACCAAGATTACCTACCGCTGCCTTGTATTCTCCTACATGGAACGTAACAGTAAGGGCAAGGAGAAGGAAGTTGTCACCTTCTACATCACCGATGACAACAATCACATCCCTGTGCGTCTCGACCTCAACCTTCGCTTCGGCACAGCTAAGGCATTCCTACGCAATGCTACAGGCCTGCGCCACGCCTCCACCAGCATCGAACAATGATGCAAAGAGGAAAAGCAATTAAGCATTAGTAATGCATGGGGCGGAACATTAGTAGTGTTTCGCCCTATACATTAGTAATGTTTTTTGAAAAGACTAATAGTGTGTGAGGCAAGTCACTATAGTGTCTTTTCTCTTTCACTACTAATGCGCAATACAGGACATCAGTATCAATAAAATAACAGTGGCGACCGGAAGGCCGCCACTGCTGTTATTATGAGGTGTGAGGATTAATAGTAATACTCATCCTCGTACTCGTCGTAGTAGAGCTCATCCTGCTCCTTACGTTCTTCCTCGCTCCAGATGTCCCAAGCCTGTTCCTGATGAACGAGGACTTCATTTCCACCTGTGTCAACTTTGTCCAAAGAAAGGGCCATCATCTGTGTTGTGCCAACGAAAGTTACGTTTACACTTGGTGTCTGATATGTCTTTTTCATAGTTGTATCCTCCTTTCGTTTACTTTACCAATAATTTCTTACCATTCACAATGTACAGACCCTTCTGAGCCTTTGCTACGCGCTGGCCAGCCAGGTTGAAGATCATCTCATTCTCTCCATTTCTCATTTTCTCATTATCAATGGAGCGAATGCCGGTCTCATTGTCGAAGCGGAACTCCTTAACGTCACCTACACCAGAGGCCAGATAAGCCTTGAAGCCAGGGATTGTAGTTGCACCATCCTTGTAGAAGCCCACGCCACTTGTGCCGTTACTCAGGATGTAGCTATCGGCGGGACGAGCGATGGCGGCCACGGTACCCGTGAGGGCATTGCTAACGGCGGGGACACCCGTGGTGATGTCGAAGTCGTAAGTACCCTCACTGCCCTCGAGGATGACACCCGTGTTGGCGGGGATGGTGGTCTCCACCTCGGTCAGGGTCAGATACTCGCCATTGTCGGCAGCCACGTAAGCCTTCACGCCACTGGGAATCGTCAGCGCCACGGGAGCATACAGCGTTGCATAAAGCGCAGCTGAGATTGTGACGGGCAGGGTGGTGACTTCTGTGAGATACCAGTTACGATAGCGTATGTTGCCAGTTGACATGTCGGCGCCAGTACCACGGTCAGCACTGCTCGTATTGTCACCATTGTCGTAGAAGAAGGCGGTGGCAGACTTAATGCCGTATCCTCCATTGGTTTTACCATCATGGAAGGTCACATCTGAAGCATTACTGCCAACAACCCAAGCCCAAGCATCTTTATTCATGCCATTGGCCATGCCAGAACCGAAGTTGACGAGTTTTGAACCATCGAAGTAGAAGATGGTCGTAGCATCGGTAGCAGTGGTCATATTGAACTTGTTATTTGTAGCAAGGCCAGCTGCAAGGTACTTGCTACTGGTCTGACCTTGGATGCGGTAGAAGCCCACTGGAACATTGGTGTTCAGTGTCGTTCCTGCAATCAAGGCTTGCGCTGTTGCAAGGTTATCCGCACTATATCCCTGTGCTTTGAGTCCACTGATAATTGTTGATGCCTGTGTGGTGTAGTCTATACTCTCTACGACAAGCGAATACTGGTTCACCCCTGTTCCGTAGGGATAAGCCTCCAACTGGGCGATAGCATTGTTAAACGCTGTCGAGCCATTGAAAAAATCATCAAGCGCGGCAAGTGCTGCTGTGGCATCAAAGTCTGTAGCTTCAATGATTGCATATTGATTTCCTGCATCAGCTGTGACCCAAGTATTGATAACAAGCTCGTAGTCATCGTCCGTATCTGTTATATTAACGCCGTTGGAGCCAATCTTCATCAAGAAGAGGTTCTTTGTGCTCTGTGCAGTGAGGCTGACGGCAACAACGTTTGATGTCACATTCTCCGACAGGCTTCCATCCTTCTGAACAAACTTGGAAGCATCAGTGGAGTACAAGTAATAGTTGCCCTCAAAGGAGATGACTGCAAAATTGCCTGCTGTGGCGCCGACATTGGCGTTAGAGTTACTTGCCAAGTGGTCTGTCTTGATGTAAAGGTCACCACGAGCGGTGGAAAGTGTGTAGGCTTTGCTGTTGCTCAATTCCGAGAGAGCGGTTACCAATCCTGTCTTTGGAGTTGCTGTCACTGTGATGATGCAATCGGTACTGCCAATTGTGCCAGAGGTTGCAAAGTCGTAGCACAGTGGGCTATAAGCAGAAGTCAATGCAGTAGGAACGGAAACAGCGCTGTTTTTGTTTTGTTCAACCGTTACGGAATTTACAAGAGTTGTGCCGTCACTCTCATAAAGCTTGTAGGTAACATTAACTATGGTGCTGGTGAGCTCTGTATTTATGCTATTGATTTGAGTTACCTGGTCGTCGGCAAGCCTTGCAGCACTGGATGGCATGGTCTTATAGAAGCTAATGGCTGCATCAATGGCTGCATCAGCCGGAGTAACGTAGAACTCCGAGAAGGTGAAGAACACATGTCCATTTGATGTCGCACCATTATTGGTTGCAGTCACCGTAAAGCGAAGATATTTGTATGTAGCTCCCAGTGAAATCTTATCAGAAACATACTCAATAGTTGCGGTGGCAGTGGGCAGACCAGTGTTAATGGTGGTAATGTCCGTGAAAGAGGTACCATCATTACTACCAGAGATAGTAATGCTCGTCGGACGGTTGGCGTTGTTCTGGCTGCGCTTCTTGTAGTAGAAGTGAATGGCATCTACAGCCTCTGTCAGTTCGGCCTGCAGATAGTGGTCAGCGTTGGGACCTGCATTGCCGTATGCAGTGTGGAAATAGGTTGCGTAATCACCGTCGAGTAATGCCTCATATGAGCCTTCTGCTGTCGATTTAGCATTCGAGGTGTACTTGGCTGCGTCTTTAACCAATCCATTGGATGACTGGATGGTGGTAATCCAACCCTTGGCAGTGTTGTAAGCTGCTAATGTCTCTGCTGGGATATCTTCCACAGTAATAGTGAAAGAACCACCGTCGTTTGGACCAGCAAGGATGCGACCGCTGTTGCTGCCTGAATAAACAAACGATGAGGCGCTTGAGTTAACAACAATTTTCTCACCAGTTGCTGCGACAACGGCATCTTCTCCATTTGGGGTTACCGTAACTTGAGCACCGGAAGTTGGGCAGTTTAGCGAGAAACCCGTAATCCTGTAACTGCTTTCATCAACGGAAAGAGTGTATGTACTGCTTGTGGACTGACCAGGTGCAAAGCGCCCATTTTCAGCGTTTACATTGTTGGCTGAAACGGTGAGTGTTACAGCAGGCTTACCAGCCTCATTTGATACCCATTTGGATACCCAGCCAGAGTTTACTACAGCATTACTGGCATTGTAAAAAGATCCAGTAGTGGAACCATACGTGATGGTGTAGGTCGTTGCCCACGAGGCCGTTACGCCCAATAATAGCGTAAGAAAGAGAAGAATTAGTTTTTTCATAGTTAATTAATTATGATTAGTTATTAATTAATTCAGGTTTAAGGCCTT
>Ga0247611_10001328_pt1 | contig 44732 bp, 35 predicted proteins | sample 177DNAGHGhighgp2_FD_192422 | JGI IMG/M metagenome (GOLD analysis project Ga0247611, IMG submission 192422) | Sheep rumen microbial communities from Palmerston North, Manawatu-Wanganui, New Zealand - 1770 DNA GHGhigh gp2 | ecosystem: Host-associated > Mammals > Digestive system > Stomach > Rumen... | reverse complement strand
GTGATGGCACCGTCGATCTTGATGCCCTTGGGTGATGACTTGTAATCGCTCTTGTAGCGGTCGAGCTGCTGTGATGAAGAGACGGTGGATATCGTGCCGCTCGATGATGCCACAACGGCATTGCCACTGGTCTTGATGGTCATCGTACCGCCCGTGGCGGTGAATGATCCGTCGCCGTTGATACCCTTGCCACCGGCACCCGTGCTGGTCAGGTTCAGTGTGCCGCCACTGATAGTCATGTTTCCATCGGCACTGAGGCAACTCGAGGCCTTGGTCTTCTTATCGTCGCTGTCCCACGCGCCACCGCCAGTGGTCTTCACGGTGACGGCGCCGCCGCTGATGCGCATGTCGCCATCGGCCTTGATGCCCTTGGCGGCAGCGGTTGTCACGGTGATATTTAGCGTACCGCTCTCTAAATAGATGTTGCCGCTGTCCTCATCCTCGTGGTCAGTGGTCTCGCCTGTTGAGGTGTCGCCGCCCAAATCACATTGGATGCCGTCGTCGCCCACGCCGCTGATGGTGACAGAACCGCTCTTCATCTGGAAGTACTCCTCACAACTGATGCCATCGCCGACAGCCTTGGTGATGTTCAGCGTCAGGTTCTTAACTGTTATGTAGTCGCCGCTCTTGATGGCGTGCTTCGTATTGCCCGCCACGTTCAGCGTGCCTTTGCCCTGCAGTTGCAGCTGTCCCTTGCTGTAGATGCAAGCCTTCTGACTGCCACCCGTGCCGTCGGTGAGCGTGCTCTCCGTACCCTCCTTGACGCTGAGCTGTATGCGCTTCTTGTTGGTGATGTTGATGGCCGCACCGCTGGGGTTGGTCATCGTCAGTCCTGCCAGCGATACCGTACACTTGTACGAGCCATCGAGTGTCAGCGAGCCGTCAGTGGTCGAACCGCTGAGCACGTAGGTGATCTCATCGCCGTCGATGGCGTCAGTGTTTGTCTGCGTGATGGTAACGTGTGCGCCGCTCACCTCTGCCGTGACGTAGTTGGAGACATTGTCGGCCATCGTCACCGTAGCCGTCGAGCCGTTATAAACGATGTTTACTGTGTTGGCTTTAACTGCTGACTCCTGACTCTTGACGACCAGCATATTCGTGATGTCGCTGATGGTGAACACGTCGTCAGCGACAGTCAGTGTGGTGCCTCCAGTAAATGTGGCAGGCTGATTGGCTGTTACCTGCGATGCCTGATACTCTTTCGTGCCGCTGCTAGTCGTAATCTTCAGCGTCTGTCCCCAGGCTGCTATCGCCAGCACGAGGGCAATTATGCTTAATAATGTGCGTCTCATCTAATTACGATTTTGTAAGTCTTGCTGGTCGTCTTTACAATATACACACCCTTTTTCATCTGCTCTTTAGTCACCTTATGGCCTTGCAGGTCGTAAAAAGTAGCGGAAGCAAATTCTTCACTATTCACTCTTAACTCTTCACTTATTCCCGTCGTCTCGCTCTGCGTCGAGAAGTACATCTTGCTCAGGTCGGCCAGCGCGAATGTCTGGCTACCAATAGTAAGCGTCGAATTATCTAGGTTAATCGTCACTGGCAACGACGATACATCCACTGAGGTCTTTGCCCCGTCTGTCGTCTCAAAGGTCAAGTAGGTGTATCCGTCGGCCTGCGCCGTCAGCGTTCCCACCATTAATGTTAGGAATAAAAACAACTTCTTCATATTTGCGTTACAGTTTGTTATGATTGTGCAAAGATAATGACAATCGGGATGTTGCCCAAATAATTTCAACGAACACCTAGATTCTTTCAATGAACGTCACGCCATTATAGTTTTTTTTCGTACCTTTGCACCCCGATATGAGTAAGGATACAAAGAAAAGAATACTCTTCGTCTGTCACGGGAACATCTGCCGAAGCCCGATGGCAGAGTTTGTGATGAAGGATTTGGTGAAGAAAGCGGGGCTGGAGAACAGTTTCATGATTGAGTCGGCTGCCACCTCGACAGAGGAGATAGGCAATAGCGTCTATCCCCCAGCCCGACGGAAACTGGCGGAACACGGTATTGGCTGTGCAGGTAAGACGGCACGGCAGATGACGCGCTCGGACTACGAACGCTACGACCTGCTGATAGGCATGGACTCGTGGAACATCCGTAACATGAGGAACATCTGCGGTGGCGACCCGGAAGGGAAGATCGTGATGCTGATGGACTTCACCAAGCGACCAGGCGACGTGGCAGACCCATGGTACACGGGAAACTTCGAGACCACTTGGCGCGATGTACTAGAGGGCTGCCAAGCCCTATTAGATCAGTTGGTTAAGTAATGGCGATACAGGTAACATACAGGCGGACAAGTCGATTATCTATGCGCATCGTAAAGAATGGTGATGTGCATGTGTCGGTACCCATCGGAATGCCTCGCGAAAAGGTGATGACGTTCATTGATGAGCACCGTGAGTGGATTGACCATGCAAGGAAGAAGACTTACGAAAGACAGAAACGACGGGCAGAGTTCTTCAATAAACTGCCTTTGGTCACTCGCGCCCAAACCGACGAAGCATTGAGACGATTGAAAGCATTAGTAGAGCCGATGGTGGAAAAACATTCCAAAGAAATGGGTGTCCAGCCAAGCATCATCTATTACAAACCCACTATCTCGCGCTGGGGCCAGTGCAACATCAAAGACCGGAGCATCTGTATCTCTGCCTACGTTCTACTGTTACCGGAATGGTGTGTCGAACATGTAGTTGTTCACGAACTATGTCACCTCTTGGAACCAAGTCACAACGCCCGCTTCCATGCTCTCATGGACAAGTATTTCCCCAGCTGGCGAGAGGCTCGCAAGGAAACGCACAAGATATGCCGGATGGAAGAGAATAAAGAAGAGTAAACTGTAATTCACGCTTCTCGTCTTTGTTCATGAACTATACGACCTCCATACCGAACGGTGACAGAGTCTGTTTTGCTAAACGGAAGTGCATCTTTCCCCAAGAGATTCCAATCATTCTGCTTTTCCACCATACTCGTTATACGACACGTTTTCAGGCTTCCACTTATCCTTTGGTTTAGGCTGCTCTGCTGGATGACCTATGACGATAACGCATAGAGGTACGATGGTCTCTGGCAGCTTTAGCACCTTGGAAACCTCAGCTACACGGTCATCCATCGGATAACAGCCTGTCCATACAGCACCAAGGCCCAGAGCGTTGGCTGCCAGTAGGATATTCTCTGTAGCTGCCGAGCAGTCTTGAATCCAGAAAGCCTGAGCCGGTCCCTGCATAGCCTTGTCCAGATTACCACAAACAACAATGGCAACACCTGCCTGCTTGATTATGCCTCTACGACCAGCAAGTTCGGCCAACTTAGTCTTGTCTGTGACAGCTACAAAATGCCATGGTTGCTTGTTGACGGCTGTAGGCGCAGCCATACCTGCACGGAGCATCGTCTCGATGTCGGCCTTCGAGATTGGCTCATTGGTGTACTGTCGGATGCTGGTGCGCGTCATGATGTTGTTAATAGCGACCTGAGCATCATTTTCTACTTTCTGTTGGGCTGAAACAGTCATTAAACCCATCATTGCAATAAGGCATAAAATAGTCTTCTTCATAATCGTTCACTTTTTAAGTATATGTAAGACAGAGTTGTTGTTTTCTCAAATTTTGGGGGCGAATGTACAAAATATATTCCAAACCTCCAAATTATTGCCCACTTTTCGGACATAATAATTGTTAACAGAACATTTTTATCTAAATTCTCTTAAAACCATCGCTAAAGTATATCATTTCTCCCCAATATATTGTAATTTTGCCCTCATTATAAACAAATGTTGATTTATGAAAAAAGTGATTTTATCATTGTTAGCCGTATGCTTTACGCTGACCATGAACGGCCAGACAGCACTGAAAAAGGTGTATAACGAGGACATCAACCCCATCGAGCAGATAAATCAAGCTATCGAGAAAGCCAAGTCTGAAGGAAAGTTCGTCATCTGTCAGGTGGGTGGCAATTGGTGCCCATGGTGCCTGAAGTTTGCAGATTTCGTCACGAAGGATACTACAATCAGTAAGGTCATAGCGGATAATTTTGAATTCATCCATGTAAATTACAGTCCTCGCAAGTCGCAGGGCGAAGAAAAACTGGCACAAGGCAAAGCCCTAATGAAACGGCTGAACAATGCCGGACGTTTTGGATACCCCGTGTTCGTGGTGCTCGACGAGGATGGAAAAATTCTCCATATTCAGGATTCAAGTTTCCTGGAGGAAGGTGAGGGATATAATCAGGAAAAAGTTCTTCGTTTCTTCAAGAACTGGACTCCAAAAGCTGTGAAGCAATGATACTGCCAGATATCCTCTTACCAGCCTAATACCCAATGACTGTCTGAGTAACGTCCGATGAGTTCGGCATCACGGATGGGATAAAGCTGACGCATCAAGGGATTTCTCTTGGACGTATCTATTGGATTACCCTCCGTATCCAGACTGTTGAACTCAAGGATAGTTGCCGTCTTAGCACTGTCATCAATCCTGCCCCAGCCGTAGGCGGGAACGTCTTCTAAAGTGCAGTTCAGCAGGACACATTCCGCATGAGGATAGTTCTTGCCTTTGTTGTCGGGCAGTCGGCCAAGTTCTGCATAGTCGCTGAGTCCCTTGAAATGACAGTCTACGAAAATGTTTCCATGATTCTCTTCCGTGTTACGAATCCACATGAAAGCACCATAGCTGGTGATGGTACAGTGGTTGAAGAACGATGGGCCACGCCCCAGTATCGTGTCACCGCCACCATCGATACGGCAGTTCATCCAATAACAACTGCCATTGGCCTGCAAGGCATCGCCGTCGCCAATGATGTGAATGTTCTCGAAGTAGTTGCGTTCGCCGTTTACCAACAGTCCCTCTGCCTGACCCTTGCAATTGGTCTTGATAGTCAGATTGCGAAATATCAGGTCACTGCAATTATCGGCAGCAAAGGCGGCACGACGTGAAGGGAACGTACCACGAACCTCATTAGTCTTGATGTCTGCAGGGTGGGGATTGAACACCTCGTTGTTCCTATAGTGAATCACCACGCCATCGCGACTTTCGCCCTCGATGGTGACAAACCGCTTATTGCGGAAGTACACCAGTTCTTCGTAGTCACCATTCTTCACCAATATCTTGTAGCCTTCCTGTGCAGAAGCAATGGAGTCTGGTATAAAGTCCAACGCACCCTGAACCGTTGAGAAGTCGCCCATACCATCTGTCGATACCGTCAGCAAGCGCTGGCTAGCTTCGGGAGCTTTTTCTTTCGTGCGGAACGTCCATCCCTTTTTACCCTTAATACCATTGAAACCACTGATGACATCCTTATCGATAGTGACATAATACTCGTGACCATACTCCAGCATATTATGATGCGGATAGATAGTCACTTGCTTGCCTTGAGTGATGATGGGGTAGAAGTGAAAACCATCTGAAAAACCTCCGATGATGTCGAGCTGATAGCGCCCTGTGTCCCAGGCATTGGCACCAGACGGGGTGCCAGCCTTGGTGTTGCGGTTAGTGATATGTTGCGATTTGTAAATATAAGGTACAGGCGTGTATTGAGCAGCAGGATTCTTCGGCTGACTCTCAGTAGGTCCTGCAGGGATGCTCATATCCAGACGGTCTACTAGCCTTCCCGTTCTTTTGTCATACACAGACACGAACCCTTTCTGCCCGATAGTGACGTCATCGCTCATCGTCAGCACGAGATGAATGTCAATATTTACGTCCGTTGCCCCATTCTCAGGCTGCATCTTGACAACATTGTTTTGTGCTTGACAGTTATACAATGCGTTAACCAGTATGGTCAGTGCCATCAATACTCTTTCCATCTTCATAACGGTCTCTTACTCGTCCATCAGTTTGCGATAGCGGGCGCGTTTGGGTTCTTCTAAGCCAAGGCGCTGAGCCTTGTTGACCTCGTATTCGCTATAGTTGCCCTCGAAGTAGAACACCCTACCCTCGCCCTCGAACGCCAGTATATGCGTGCAGATACGATCCAAGAACCAGCGGTCGTGGCTAATGATAACAGCACAACCGGCAAAGGCCTCAAGACCCTCCTCGAGTGCACGTAACGTATTGACATCTATATCATTAGTAGGCTCATCTAAAAGTAAAACATTGCCCTCTTGTTTCAAGGCAATGGCCAGATGCAGGCGGTTACGCTCACCACCTGACAATACTGCACACTTCTTCTCCTGATCAGCGCCACTGAAGTTGAATCGCGACAGATAAGCCCGAACGTTGACATCCTTACCACCCATGCGGATGGTCTCATTGCCACCGCTCACGACTTCATAGACGGACTTAGCGGGGTCGATATCCTTATGCTGCTGATCCACATAACTCAGTTTCACCGTTTCACCCACAGCAAACGAACCACCATCGGTCTGCTCCAACCCCATGATCAGACGGAATAACGTTGTTTTTCCAGCGCCATTTGGCCCTATCACACCCACGATACCATTAGGCGGCAACGTAAAGTTCAGATCGGTAAACAGCGGCTTCTCAGGATAGGATTTTGCCACATGTTCGGCCTCAATAACCTTATTACCCAGTCGTGGACCATTGGGTATAAATATCTCCAACTTTTCTTCCTTCTGCTTCTGCTCCTCATTCAGCATCATCTCGTACGAGTTCAGTCGGGCCTTACCTTTGGCGTGACGAGCTTTTGGTGCCATCCTCACCCACTCCAACTCGCGCTCCAACGTCTTTCTGCGCTTCGAGGCGGTCTTTTCCTCCTGGGCCAGTCGTTGCGATTTCTGTTCCAACCACGAAGAATAATTTCCCTTCCAGGGGATTCCCTCGCCACGATCCAATTCAAGAATCCACTCTGCCACATCATCAAGGAAATAACGGTCGTGGGTAACGGCAATCACCGTACCCTCGTATTGTTGCAGGTGCTGCTCGAGCCAGTCGATTGATTCTGCATCTAGATGATTGGTAGGCTCGTCAAGCAACAATACATCCGGTTTTTGCAGCAACAGACGACACAATGCCACGCGACGGCGCTCACCACCCGAGAGGTTTTTCACGCTCCAATCACCGGGAGGACAATTCAATGCCGCCATCGCACGATCGAGTTTCGAATCCATATTCCATGCATCAGTCGAATCTATCACATCCTGCAGCTCAGCCTGACGCTGCATCAGCTTATCCATCTTGTCAGGATCCTCGTAGTATTCTGGCAGTCCGAACTTGACATTAATCTCGTCGTATTCGGCCAGTGCATCGTACACATGCTGCACACCTTCCATGACGTTTTCCTTCACCGTCTTCTCCTCGTTCAGCGGCGGATCCTGAGGCAGATAGCCCACCGTGTAGCCGGGACTCCACACTACATTGCCCTGATATTGCTGGTCCAGTCCGGCAATGATCTTCATCAGTGTAGATTTACCAGCGCCGTTCAGACCGATGATACCAATCTTGGCACCATAGAAAAAACTGAGATAAATGTTCTTGAGCACTTGTTTCTGGTTCTGCTGGATGGTCTTGCTCACTCCAACCATCGAGAAGATCACTTTCTTGTCGTCAACTGTTGCCATATCTTTTACATATTAATTATTGCAAAGTGTCAAAACCTATTGCATTCTCGGGAAGGGGAAGCCGCCACCGAAACCGCCTCCGAAGCCTCCGCCACCAAAGCCGCCAAACTGCGACTTGATTTCCTTAGGCACCTGAATACGAGGTTCCCAATCGGTATCAAAACGGCTGATATTCTTATCGAGGAAGGCCAGACGGTCAGCAAGCCATTGTTTGAGGATGGAGATTTCCTCGTCGTAGCTACTGACGCGGTAGGCAGCAAACATCGAGATGGGATCGAAACTGAAATTGCGCCCACCACTGAACATACCGAAGCCTCCCATCATCGGAGGACCCTGGGATGGTGTGTCCTGCTGCGGTCGGTTCTGGCTGACCAACAACTCAGGGAAGGTCTCGAAATGATGGTCTTTGGACTTCTGCAACAATTTTACCTGACTGTCGATAAACGCATTAAGATGCTTGGTGCTGAGAACCGTCTTTCGAAGTTCCTGATAGCGCACCTTGACAGCCTTCCTGAAGGCAGGATCCTGCAACAGCCGCTGCCAAATGGCGGGCGTGGGCTGGGTGTTACAGCCCTCGAAGCACCAGTCCTCCAACTGATTCGCATTACAGAAGTTGCAGTTGCCGTAAGCGAGGTTGTAGTCCCATACGGGTCCAGCCACCAACTTGCCACCTGTACCGTCCTCCTGCTGTTTCTCCTTGTAGAAATAGGCACTTCGCTTATAGCCGTCGGCATTCAGACTGAGTTCGGTGTGAATGAAATAGTCGACAAACGAGGCCACATCAATATAGCGGGCGTAACCCTTCTGAGGATCAGCGAAGTCGGGACCCTGAATCACGCTCTCAACGGTGTCAATATAGTTCTGGATATAGGTCATCTGCTCGGGTTGCAGACTCTTTTTCTTGGGGTAGATGCACGACCAGGTAATCTGACTGGTCATGATGCCAGGACCGATGCCGGGCACCTTAGAGGGAAAGGTAGCATCGTCGTCGTTATAGGTATCGATGCGGAGGATATAGCCACCAGTAACATCGCAGCCAGTAACATCAGACTTCTTCATTTTGTTGATGTTGACGCGATCTGCTCCTCGCTTAATAGCTTCTGAAAGGATGTAGATACCGCAATACTCACCATTGAACACCAGTTCCACCATTTTGGTTCGCGGTGCCCAGTGGCCCATCTCACGCCACATTTGGAAGGCCATTGGGTCACGCAGCATAGAGACATCGTTGTAGGGGGCCAGTAGCACCCAGTCGCTGTGGGCGGGCATGCCCAGCAGGGCGACATCCTGTTCCTTGCCGTCGTCATCACGCAATTCAAGGGTGTACTTCTTCTGATTGAAACTCAGAGAGCTGTTGCCTCGCAACTTGATGCCAATGTTACCGTCGTAACCGTCGGTTTTCATGTGAGCCATCACTTTTTTCGTGGCGTTCAACTCGGTATTGGCAGTAATCGTGATAACAGGCAGTTTACCAGACTGCGCACAGGCATTCAACGTCACAACGAAGAATGCCAACAATAAAAAACGAAATGGTAAATAGTCTTTCGTTAAATTATTCTTTCTCATATTAGTCTTTCGATAAATTATTCTTTCTCATATCTACTCCTTTGACGAACAGAAGAGAAAAAAGTTTATTTTTTATTCTACAAATATTTGTAAAATCAATCACTTTTTCGTAACTTTGCAGCAGAAACATCCCGAAGTAGCTGAGTATCAAACAAACTAAGTACAAAACAAATGAAAAAAGTATTATTAATCTATTTCTTCCTCGGAGGATGTCTTACAGGCATGAAGGCTCAGAATGCATCAACAGCCGTCGCAGCTCAGACATTGCCCTTTCAGAATCCCCAACTATCAGCTGACCAGCGTGCTGACGATCTGCTTACACGTCTGACGCTTGAGGAGAAGGTATCGCTGATGATGGACACCTCACCCGCCATCCCCCGTCTTGGCATCCCGCAGTTCCAATGGTGGAGCGAAGCCCTGCACGGTGTGGGGCGCAACAGCTATGCCACCGTCTTCCCCATCACGATGGCGATGGCAGCATCGTGGGACGACGCCCTACTCCATCAGGTATTTACAGCCGTCAGCGACGAGGCGCGTGTCAAGGCCCAGCTGGCCAAGCGCAGTGGCAATATCAAGCGCTACCAGGGTCTCTCGTTCTGGACACCGAATATCAATATTTTCCGTGATCCCCGTTGGGGTCGTGGTCAGGAAACCTATGGCGAAGATCCCTTCCTCACTTCGAAGATGGGGCTGGCAGTGGTGAGAGGGCTGCAAGGCTATACCTATGAGGGGAAACGTCTGGGGGAAAAATATCAGAAACTCCTGGCGTGCGCCAAGCACTTCGCCGTGCATAGCGGTCCAGAGTGGAACCGCCATACCTTCAATGTGGAGAATCTGCCCGAGCGCGATCTCTGGGAGACCTATCTCCCCGCCTTCAAGGCTCTGGTACAAGAGGGAAAGGTGGCAGAGGTCATGTGTGCCTACCAGCGCATTGACGGTCAGCCCTGTTGCTCGCAGACGCGCTACGAACAGCAGATCCTGCGCGATGAATGGGGATTCGACGGAATCATCACCAGCGACTGCGGTGCCATCCGCGACTTCCTGCCCCGTTGGCATAATACCGCCAAGGATGGTGCAGAGGCATCAGCACAGGCCGTGCTCGCAGGCACCGATGTGGAGTGTGGCTCCGAATACAAGAACCTGCCTGCTGCCGTCAAGCGCGGGGATATCAAGGAGACCGACCTTGACAAGAGTCTACGCCGTCTGCTGATTGCCCGTTTTGAACTCGGCGACTTTGACAGCGACGACCTGAACCCCTGGACCAAGATTCCCGAGAACGCGATTGCATCGAAAGAACATAAGACCCTCGCCCTCGAGATGGCACTTAAGAGCATCGTGCTCCTGAAGAACAACGGCATCCTCCCTCTTAAATCGTCAAATAGTCAAATCGTCGTCATGGGTCCCAATGCTGCAGACTCTGTGATGATGTGGGGCAACTACAGCGGCTTCCCCACCCAGACCATCACCGCCCTGCAGGGTATCACCCAAAAGGCGAAGACCATAGATGCCAATGCCCGTGTGCGCTATATCCAAGGCTGCGGACTGACCCGCAATGAAGCCTTCGAAAGCCGGCTCTCAGAACTGCGCGATCCTCTGGGCAACAAGGGCTTGCAGGCTACCTACTGGAATAACATCCAGATGGAGGGAATACCGGCTACTGTCACCCGCATCGAGAGACCAGTACGTCTGAATAATGGCGGTAACACGGTCTTTGCACCAGGTGTCAACCTGGAGCATTTCTCCGCCCGCTATGATGCGACGTTCATCCCCACCCGTGATGAGACCGTCAGCTTTGAGATCAGCGGCGACGACCGGTTCCGTCTGCTGATCAATGCCGACACAGTCATCAACCAATGGAGCGCACGCCAACGTATCCACAGCGGAAAGAAGGAACTCGCGGTGAAGGCTGGCCAGCACTACCGCATACAAATTGACTATATGAAGGAGGAAGGCTATGCTGCTCTCAACTTCGACATCCGCTGCAAGGTGAATCCTACGCCCGAGCAGCTGTTGGCACAGATCGGCGAGACCGAGACCGTGATCTTTGTGGGTGGTATCTCTCCCAGTTTGGAGGGTGAGGAGATGCGCGTGAGTGAGCCCGGTTTCAGGGGTGGTGACCGCGAGAGCATCGAACTGCCTCAGGCCCAGCGCGACATTCTCGCCTTGCTTCACAAGGCCGGCAAGAAAGTCGTCTTTGTGAACTGCTCAGGCTCGGCGATGGGACTAGTGCCAGAGCTGGAGTCGTGTGATGCCATCCTGCAATGGTGGTATGCGGGTGAACAAGGTGGTAAGGCCCTCGCTGAGGTGCTCTTTGGCGACAAGAATCCCAGCGGAAAGCTGCCCATCACCTTCTATAAGAGCGCTAACGACATGCCCGACTTCCTCGACTACACGATGAAGAACCGTACGTATCGCTATTTCCAGGGCGAGGCGCTTTTCCCCTTCGGCTATGGTCTGAGCTATACCAATTTCAGCATCAGCAAGCCCACTTATAGTAACAATAAGGTACGCGTGAATGTGAAGAATATCGGCACACGCGAAGGATTAGAGACCGTACAAGTCTATATTCGTCGCATTGCCGACACCAACGGACCACTGAAGTCTCTGCGCGCTTACAGTCAGGTGACGTTGATGCCCGGCGAGAGCAAGACCCTGAACATCCCCCTACCCCGCGAGTGTTTCGAGGGCTGGGATGAGAAGACTAATACCATACGCGTCGTCCCCGGAAAATACGAAGTGATGGTAGGCAACAGCAGCGCCGACAAAGATCTGAAGAAAATTGTGGTTAACATCAAGTAAACGACAAGACATATATAAACAACAACTGAGACAACTATGACAACATTTTTTATTGGTCTGCGACCGAACAGTTGTCAAAGCTGTCTCAGTTGTCGTTAAGAAGGACTACGCCTTGTCTTCTTTCTTAGCTGCTGGCTTCTTCTCTGCCTTAGGTTTGGCAGGAGCCTTTGGCTTAGCAGCCTCCAGTTTTTCAAGCTTTGCCTTCAGACGGGTAATCTCCTTGTCCTTCATCTCAATCTCGTCACCCTGATTCTTGATGGTGGTGAGCAGACCCTCGAGCTCGTCGTTGTCGATATCGAGCGGATAAAGAGCGTTTACTCTGTTGATAAAGTCACCGAGAATGTTCATGTAGTTGGTGAAGGCATCAAATGGTCCGCTGTAGATACCACGATCCAATCCCACATTCGAGGGTTTGGTGGTCATGAAGCGGAAGTTATTGGAAGCCTGCAGATAATCCCAGTCCTGATTGATGCGCGGATCATTAGCGATACGCAGACGATCGGCCACGCTGTAGAGTTTATTGAAAGCCTCGTGCTGCATGGCGTTACCCAACCAACAGCTGACGTCACGTTCCTCGTCAACCCACGAGAGGGTATCGGGCACGTCAATCTGCCCTACACTCTTACAAGCCTTACAGATCTCCGTCGGCGTCATAAAGGTAATGCCTTTCTCCTTGGCACAAGCGGGCAGTGCATGGATGAAGTCGAGGATGTTCGACGACAATGGTTGAGCGATACCCAAAGCCGAGAGTTCCATGAAGATATTGATAATCTGCTCCTCTTCCGGCAGACGGGCAATACGGTCAATGTAGGCATCAGCAAAGAGAGGATAGCCATCCCACTCAGAGTTGTTGAAGCGCAGGGAGATATCGTCAGACAGTTCAACATCACGAAGCAACAGCTTCAGGTTCGGAGCGATGTTACAGTTGTAGACATAGTGTGGACTCTTCCAGCCAAGTACGTGCTTGGCACCCTCGGTGAGCATACCCTTGAAGCCCATAGCGGCAATCTGTGCACCGATATCATCGCTATAGATGAGTGATGAGTTACGGGCAACGGTGGGTTTCTTACCGAAGAGCTCCTCGATCTTCGTAGCCTGTTTTTTCACATCGAGGGCGAAGGTCTCTTCGTTAGCCAATGATGACAGACCGTGACTATAGGGCTCAGCGAGGAACTCCACGCAACCCGTCTCATTCATCGCCTGCAGTTTCTCAATCACCTGAGGAGCATGATACTCTAACTGTTCAATACCTGTGCCCGACAGTGAGAAGGCCACTTTGAAATACTTGCCGTTCTCATTGATCATGTCGTGCAGTGTATTCAGTGCAGGCATATATGAGCGTTCGGCGATGTCGGTGATACTACGCTCGTTCTCGTAGTCATCATAGTAATAATGATCGGTACCGATGTCAAAGAAACGGTATCTCTTCAGATGAATAATCTGATGTATCTCGAAATATAAACAAATCGTTTTCATACAATTATGAATTATGAATTATTAATTATGAATTGAATTATTCTTCCCATCCCAAAGTTCTTCTGTAAAGGGTACGAATCCAGCGGCCCACCTTCTCCCAGGTAATCTGATCCACCTCACGCTTTCCTTCTTCTTTCAAATACTGGAAGAGTGACTCATTGTGACAGATAGAGTAGATGGCGTCGGCGAGTGCATGGATATCCCAGTAGTCAACCTTAATACAGTTGTCGAGAATCTCAGCACAGCCACTCTGCTTCGAGATGATCGAAGGCGTTCCGCACTGCATGGCTTCCAGCGGTGAGATACCGAAGGGTTCACTCACAGAAGGCATCACGTAGACATCCGAGGCCTTCAGGCACTCATAAACCTGCTTTCCGCGCATGAAACCAGGGAAGTGGAAACGATCGGCAATACCACGTTCTGCAGCAAGGTGAATCATCGCATCCATCATATCACCGGAACCTGCCATACAGAAGCGGACGTTTCGCGTACGATGGAGCACCATCGTAGCGGCCTCAACAAAGTACTCTGGTCCCTTCTGCATTGTGATACGTCCGAGGAAGGTGACAATCTTCTCCTTACCCGTATGGTCTGGACGGGGAATAGCCTGATATTCTTCAGGCAAAGGATAAACTGCATTATGCACCGTGAAGCACTTCCGTGGATCCTGATGATACTGGTTGATCACCGTCTGACGAGTCAGTTCGGATACACACATGATACAATCAGCCCAGTCCATACCGTTCTTTTCGATGCCATAAACCGTAGGATTCACTTTTCCGCGGGAACGGTCGAAATCGGTTGCATGAACATGGATACAGAGTGGTTTGCCACTGACCTGCTTAGCATGGATACCAGCAGGGAAGGTCAACCAGTCGTGAGCGTGAATGATATCAAACTCCTCTGCACGTGCCACCTGACCAGCGATAATGGAGTAGTTATTGATCTCTTCATGCAGATTACCAGGATAACCTCCTGCAAACTCCATCGCACCGAGATCGTTCACATTCATATAATTAAAATCAGCATAGATATGCTCACGCAATTTAAAATAGTAATTGGGGTCCATGATATTACCCACGCGCTGCTTCACATAGTCATAGTCGACATCACGGTAAGCAATAGGCACGGCATTCATGGCAACGATACGACAGGCGTGCTGACTCTCATCACCGAACGGATGCGGCAGACAGAGAACCGTCTCAATATCGCCTTGGGCTTTCAGACCTTCAGAGATTCCATAATTCGCAGTGGCGAGTCCACCAAACACATGAGGAGGATACTCCCATCCAAACATTAATACCTTCATAGTCGTTCCTCCTTATTTTTGATATGAATACTTATCCATGAGCTTGAGCGTACGCAGAATCTCTGCCACGTTCATCGCAAACGACATGGCACCGCGACCACTGAAAGGCGGGTTGCCGTCGAAGAGTTCAGAGATGGTGCCGATAGCATGGTAGTCCATTTCGTCTTCATAGCCCACGAGCTGACGTTCGATGAACGAGAGACGGGAACGCTTGTAGAGCTTCAGACAGGCCTCCATATAGAAACCACCAAGCCAAGGCCAGGCCGTTCCCTGATGGTAGGCATAGTCGCGTTGGGTCTGCGGACCCACATAGATAGGATTGTAACCTCCACTCTTCGGCGAGAGCGAACGCAGTCCCTTCGGAGTGAGCAGCTCACGGGTGCAAATATCCACCACACTCTTCATCTGATCCTGAGAGAGGGGCGAATAGTCGAGGGCCACAGCGAAGATCATGTTCGGACGGACACTCCAGTCCATCATGTTACCATCGACATAGTCGAGCAGATAGCCATATTCATTAACGAAGGTTTCCACGAACGATGTCTTGGCGAGCTGGGCACGCTTCTCGAGAGCCTCAGCATCTTTGGCCTTGCCCTGCTCGGCCTTCATTGCAGCACAGAACTTCAGGGCATTGTACCACAGAGCGTTGAACTCAACGATATAACCCGAACGTGGCACCACCGGCTTACCATTGGCCGTAGAGTTCATCCAGGTAACAGCCTTGTCGCGGCCATTGGAATACAACAGGCCGTTCTCATCCAGGCGCAGATTGGGATGCTTGCCCTTGATGATAAAATCAACGATATCGCTGACAAGCTTGCCATATTTCTTAAAACCGGCATCAACGCCCACCTCTTTGACATACTGTTGAATAGCCCAGATAGCCCAAAGGGGTACGTCCGGCTGTTCTATCTCGTAGATCTTGCCAGAGATAGGTTTATCAGCCATAAACTCCCGAAGAGCCTTCTCTGCAGTCTTCATCACCATCTCGAAATAATCAACCTCACCGATGGAGAGTGTCAGTCCGGGCAGAGCGATGAATGTATCACGGGCACGGCACTTAAACCAGGGGTAACCGGCCAGCAGATAACGGTCGTCATTGGGCATGCGGTTGTGGAACTGATGGGCAGCACACACCAAGCAATGATAGAAGTTGTCGCGTGGTTTGCGGTCTTCCACCTCAGCGTCGAAGAGTTTCTTGAGCGACGATGACTTAATCTGCGACGTCGATCCCGAGAAGATGATGCTCTCGCCCTTCTTGATGGGCATCTCGAAATAGCCGGGCACGTAGAGATCCTCATTCGAGGCATAACCACGTTCTTGTTCCTTCGGATACTCGATGCCACGATACCAATCGGGTTGGAAGACAAACTCATTCTTCTTTGAGAACTGCATGTAGAGGTCTGGATAACCGGCATACATACAGGTCTTGATGCCACCGTCTACTTCATGATATTCACGACTAGCGGTCATGTTCTCATGTGTAAACTGGCGGACGCTACGAAATGCCAGGAACGGACGGAAGCGCAAGGTGGTAGCTGAATGAGCATCCACCAGCGTATAACGAATGAGGATACGGTCCTCATAATGCTGGAAGATAACCTCCTTCTTCAAGATCACACCACCCACACGATAGGTCGTCGTAGGTACACTGCTGGCATCAAACTCACGGATGTACTTGTGTCCGTTAGGACTGAAATTGTTGCCCTGATACTTGTGGAGTCCGAGGTTGAACTCAGCACCGTGCTGGATGACCGTACAGTCGAGCGATGACAGGAGCACATGGTTCTCGTCATCGAGTTCGGGTACAGGAACAACCAGCAGACCGTGGTACTTGCGCGTATTGCAGTCAACGAGTGTGGAACTGCTATAAGCGCCCGAACGGTTGGTTCTGAGTAATTCGCGACGGAGACTCTCTTGCAAGTTAGTCATCACGGCCTTTTCTAATCGTAAATAACTCATAGTTCCCTGTTAGGTTTTTATAATGTTCGTACTTTTTTTTGTAGTTTGAATTTCCAAAATTACACATTTTCCGACAAACGGCAAAGGAAAAGGGAATATTTAACAATTATTTAAGGCTATATCATCAAAAAACCTCTCAGAAGAGAGGCTTTTTTATGTTTAAGCAGGAATGAGGAAGTTGATGACTTCCTGTTCGACATCAACGCGGAAATCACCCTTAGGCGTCTTCATCAACCGTCCGTCGACACCCACCATCGCCTTCTTGGCATAGTCCACCTGCACTTCCGTCGTACGATAGGGATGCACGCTGCGGTGATTCAGGAATCGTCCTGTGATCAACAGCCAAAGTCCCTCTATCAGCTGCACCATCTCAGGGTGATAGACCACCGAGACATCAAGCATCCCATTATAAGGCACAGCATTCGGCGTCTGTCCGTAACCTGGTCCACTGCCGATGCAGATGGTCATTACCTTACGATCAATGACATCGTTATTGATCTTCAATTTCATCTTATATTCCATACGATGGAACAGCATCACGAAGAGCGACGTGATAAAAGATAAGGTACGCGAACCGAACAGACGACGCGTCTGACGACGCAGGTTCATGATATCGGCTGTCATACCGATGTTCAGGCAGTTCAAGAAATAACGATGGCATTTCTCTTCATTGGCGTTTGTATAGCGAATGCAACCGAGGTCTACTTTACGGACACGTCGTTTTATAAGCCAGTCGACGGTCTGTTCTACTTCGTCCTCGTCAAAATCCCAGAAACGGGCAAAGTCGTTCATCACGCCATTAGGAATCACACCTAAGGCAATCTCTTCGCGAACAGTCTTTTCCTCCATCATCAGACAATTTACCGCATCATTCAGCGCTGAGTCACCACCGGCGATGATAATCGTTTTATAGCCATTGCTGATCATCATCTTCACCAGACGTTCCACACTATCGGCCGTCTCACTCTGCACCATATCATATTGCACCTTACGCTCGTCAAGTGCCTTCCGGATCTTCTCCCAGCGCTTACGCGGATTGCAGATTCCTGTCTTTGGACAATAAAGGATGCCCCACCTTGTACTTTCTACTGCCATGCTCTTTTTATTTTGACGACAACTAAGACAACTTATACAACTTTTCTTTTTCACCCAAAGGGTGAATGTTGTCTATGTTGTCTGAGTTGTCGTTATTATAAACTATTGTCGTATAAACTCATTATTGTCTCTATTTTGTCTTCTATCGGGAGGGTTGCGTCTATCCAATTGATTTTAAAGCCCCTACGCTCCATACCACGAAACCACGTCATCTGTCGTTTGGCAAACTGATGGATGGCAATCTCCAGACATTGGAACATCTCGTCGTAAGTGAGCTGACCTGTCAGATATTCTGTCACAAACTTATATTCCAGTCCGTAATAGATGAGGTCTTCTGCAGGAATGCCCTCATCAAGTAGGGCCTTCACCTCCTCCACCATACCACTCTCCAAACGGGCCTTCAGTCTACGGGTGATCTTCTCCCTCCTCAGTTCGCGGTCTATACTGATTCCGATGATGAGACTGTCCACTGCTGGCAACTCCCGACGTGGTGTCGGATGCTCCAGATTATACGTCTCAATCTCTATCGCCCTGATGGCTCTCTGACAAGAGTCTACGTCGGTCTTATTATGCATATTCGAGCCCGTCTTAGCCTTCAGCTCTGTGAGCATCTGCGTCAGTTCGCCCAACGACTTTCCTTCGAGACTATCGCGGAGTTCCTGATTCTGAGGCACAGGCGAGAGATGGTACCCTTTCAATACGGCCTCGATATATAGGCCCGTGCCCCCACAGAGGATAGGCACCGCTCCCCTACTCTGTATATCCTGATAGACATCGAAGAAGTCTTGCTGATACTCAAAGAGGTTGTACTTCGTTCCCGGCTCCCGGATGTCTATCAAATGATAAGGTATCACAAAAGAACTGTCCCTCTGTGATACCGTGTAATCCGCCAGATCCTTCCCCGTTCCGATATCCATCCGACGATACACCTGCCGCGAATCGGCTGATATCACCTCTCCGCCAATTTCTGCCGCCAACCGTGCCGCTACGGGAGTCTTTCCCGAAGCTGTCGGTCCAAGTATCGTAATCATCTTCTGCATATCGGGGGCAAAGATACACAAAAAAAGCTGGCCGACAAAATAAGACGGCATTTTTTTGCAGCTTATCCCCTATTGTTTGCCATCGATGTCACAGAACCAGGCATTGATTTCCTTGCCTTCGGGTACCTTTTCGAGGTAAGCCTTGCCCTGTTCCTTGGAGATATTCTTGCCGTTAAGCGTGCACTCATCCAGTTCACCATAGATCTCAAGGGTGAATAGTTTCCAGAGTTGCTTACCGTTCTGGAAGGCATATATGATATGCTGATAGGCAGGTCCGCCGGCGGAGCCGGAAAATATAAGATAACAGATACCGTCCTTCTGACAAGCCGTAGGCGACTGATGGGCATTCTCCACATCGACGAGACGGAACTTACCGTCCTTGCGAATGAAGAAGGCACCGTTTTTATCGTCCTTGTCGCGCAGCCAGATCCACTCGTTATCGTAGTCGATAAAGCAGTGGGCCCACTTGGCAAGCTCGTTATATTTGTGTGCGTGAGGATCGTTCTCAAGATAAAGTTTTTTCATCTCTTCGATATCTTTCTTCCAAATGGGGATCTGTTCGTCGACCATGACATGGAACCCTTCATACTCGTGCTCGATAAGCTTTCCATCGCGGAGATAAATCATACCGACACAGAAACTCTCGGGGGCACCATGAGTATAGCAGAGCTCCAGCCCCTTCGGTCCTTCGAAAGCAGCGACAATAGCGTTGGAGATATAGCCGTCGGCATCTGCGTTCCATGTGCTGCTGTACGTGGGGTCATAATAGCCCAGCTGTTCATACTTATAGACCTTTCCGCCATCAATAATCACCTCGAGAGCGAGGGCATATTTGCGGTCTTTGTCGTACTCATTTTTCCTCGGTGCGTTCTTATATTCCCCTTTGAACTCTATGGTGCCATGGACATAACGCCCATCGATGGTCTCGAGCATCGATGAAGCGTTGGCCTTCATGCCATACTCCTTCTCCAACTGCCTAATGATGTCGGTAGGTAGACTGGGATAGGTGCCATCGGCAGCAGCATCCTTCAAAGCCAGACGCTTACGCGACTTCAGATAGTTGTCGGTGACAATGACGCGACCCCAGGTGTCAACGACAAATCCATCCTCATCAGCCTTGGGCTTATCCTTAGCATCAACATAGTCGAAACGGGCACAGAGCGAAGGAATCTCCTTACGGTGAATCTCACCCAAGCTAGGCGTATTGCCATCCGGATCCTTCAGTACTTCGTCGATGTATCGGATCTTAATCGTCTCATCGCCATCAAGAAGGTTAGTATATTGAGCTGCATTGCGACGGAACATATCCTGCAGTTCCCAACTCTTATAACACGCCTCAAATCCATCGAGAGTGCCACAAATCTTCTTATACTCAGCCTTATCGGGTTCCTCGATGCCTGACCAGTAGAGCATCTGCATATAGTTCCCGTCGGTGCCGATGAGGAACATGGGCAACGGGGTGGTGTCGTTTTCCTCGATGATGCTGTCGATGACGACAGCCGTCGAATCACTACTTTCATCAGGAGCCGTCTGTCCCTTCTGCTTACAACTGATCATCACGGCCATTGCCAAAATGGCCCAAAGCACAAGTCTCTTCATATCACTTTTCCACGTCAGGTCCTATGGGGTTCTTACGGGGTTCAGGGATGAAGCTGGCATCATCGCCAAACTTATTATCGTGGTCAGGAGCAACAAGCCTTTTCTGTGCCCCGATGATAGGATGATAGATTTCGCATTTCTTGAGTACGATATCGTCGTCGCTCACGAACAGCGGAGCATCTGCCCAGTTGCCGAAGAAACGACAGCCCTCGAACACCACATGCTCACTGCCACGATTAGTGATGAGCTCGTATTCGCGGTTGCTGAAGAAGTCGCACTGATAGAACTCCACGCGATCCGAACTATAGAGTTCCATGATGCCATAGGTGCAGTCGTGGATATTGCTTCTGTACATGCGGAATTCCCTGGTATCACGCGTCACAACTCCATAGGTGCCACAACCGTAGAGGTCGCAGTTAGACACAGAGATGCGTTCTCCCCCTTCCACACCGATCACACCACCGTCGCAGTAGCCGCCCTCAGTATGACCGATCGTAAGATTCTCCACGTTACAGCCCACGCAGTTCATAAAACTCAGACAAAAGGAATAACGGGGATTGACCTCGATACTGGAATTATGCTTACCACGAATAGTCAGACCTCGCATGTTCTTCAGCACCAGTTGCTGACCGTCGTTGCAATACTCGCTGATCACAACAGGCTGGTCGTTGCCGTCACTCTTGGCGATGGTCACCCACGCACGACCAGGAACACCCGAGAACCAATCCTCGCGCTCCAAGATTCGTGAGAGATTCAGATGAACATCCTCACCCAGTTCGATGACACGATCGTTGCCGAGGGCATTGATAAACTGTTCCTCGGTATTAACGGTGATCACACCATCAACGGCCTGCGCCATCTTCGGAGCAGCCTGACTATTCTCATAACGCACGCGATTGTCATCGTCCTCAGCCTCCTCACTTTTAATGAGTTGTATATTGGTCATCTCGATGATATTGAGTTTGATGCTGTTGTTATTTGTCACTGGCTTATACCAAGGCTGACTGCCGAAATGATCCTGCAAATCCTTCGACTGGAACTTCCACCCGTGACGGGCTAAGATCTCATTGCGCATCAGTCGCAGCTGGGGCTTCGAGAAACGACCCAGATAGCGGGTGTTCATCAGATAGTTCTGCAACATCCAACTGACGTCGCGTTCATCGGCAATCTTCTCCTGCGCCACACAGTTTTTCAGATTGTCGGGCGTCAGGGTCAACGTGTAACAACAGTCGCCATTGGGCTTGCGGACTGCCAGGAAGTTCATACTCTCCTGACGGATATAATCCACACGAGCGCCAACCTCACCCCGGATGAAGATCCACCCGTGCGAATTGGTTGAGTAGAGCGTGTAACGGCCTTCCACACCGTCGACCTTGTTCAGGGCGAACGAATCACCACCCATATCCACACTCTCACCTTCCATCCTGACGTTGCCCTCGTTATCTACGATGGCAACATACAGGCGCTTACCATCCCACCATTTACTACCATCCTTGATCGTCTGCGACGAAGCGAATAGTGAACAGTGAATAGTGAATAGTATTAACAGTAACTTCTTCATATCTACTTACTCCTTCTCTCCTTAATACTCCCTATTCATCAGTCTGTGGAAAGCTTCCGTCAGGTCGTTGGCCAGACGCGAGGCAAAGATCTCATCCATCTGTTTCTGACCTTTGATATCCTCATGGAAAAAACCACCGGAACCCCAATAGTAACGGGTCTCATTATTCTGACTCTTACAGAAATAGAACACGAGACTACCCTTATCGAAGAGGAATTCTTCATAATAGTTGCGGGCACCCACATTATAGCTACGGGTCATGAAATAGGGCGTGTAATAGACATTGCCCAAGTTCTCATCAAACTCCCCACTATAATAATAATGTGTCACATCCTTGACAGGTCCCGCACCAGGCGCCATATAGTTACTGGTCACCACGGTCTCATCCAGCGGCACCTCAGCCTTCTTCTTGTCGGCCATTCTCTGCTTGGCCTCAGCATACATCTTTCGGATGTTTGCCACCTGGGCATTCTGTGCCTGTACGCTACCTAGAGCGCACAAGCACAGAAGCATAGATATCATTATCCTTTTCATTGTCTTGACCAAATCGTTATTCCGTTGCGGGAAGGGGATCAGCATTCTTCGCCTTACCCTTGGCAGCCAGTTCCTTCAGTTTATCCTTGCCCTTGAAGGCGAATACCCATACCAGGAAGCCCGACAACACGAGCAGACTGATACCCAGCAGCGGACGATAGAACAGCCAGGCGAGTGCGATGACGATCAGCGACCAGGCGATACCGATAACCGTGCAGACCACGCCGACACCCCATCCGAAGATACCAGCAATGAAAGGCACCACCTTCAGGATGGTCTCGATGAAGCCGAAGATACCCTTCAGACCGCCGATGACCAACAGAATGCCGAAGATACGCAGTGCCCAGAGAATGATATTATTAGCTTCCTTCTCGGCATCGATAATCTCATCACCACTCTTCTTACCCATCACGAGGGTCTGGAAGCGTTTACCGTTCTTCGCCTTGAAAGGTTTAAACGTATTGCCGTCGACCACAGCCATCACCGTCACCTTGGCAGGAACGATTTTCTCGAAGGTCACACGCACATCACCTACCTCAGGTGAACCAGGCACGCGACCGAAGTAAAGCACGTTACCGGCCTGATGGACATACTCCAGATCCTTCTTGTTCTCGGCTTTGGCCATGATACTATCTGTTACACGCTGGATAGAATCATTAATAGCCTGGATAGAGTCTATCACCGCCTTGGCAGAATCAGAGAGCAACGCCTTGATAGAATCGGGAACCACAGGTTGCTGGACAGGCTTCTGAACCGGTTCTTGAACAGCATTCTTCACACCATAGAAACGCTCATAGGCAGCCTGAGTGAGTTTGTCGAACTGTGTCAGCATATCCTCACTGAGCGCCAGGTCCATTGCCTCACGTGAAGAGATACGATGAATCAGGTTCTCACTCAGCTGATAGGCACCGAACGATACGTTCTCAGCGTACTGTTCAACATCTTCAAAAGTGTTCAGCACCATGTTCTTCTTCTGATAGGCAGGATCCTTGAACTCCGCCGACTCCACAGGACGGCGTACCCATTCCTTGCTATAGGTATAGGTCGTAGTGGTCACTTCTTTACCACCCAACTTATCTTCACGTTTCCGCTGCTCATGCTCCACCCACTGGTAGTACTCTACAGTACGCATGATGGCAATAGCCTTCGCACCAAGACCGAACTGAGCGTCAGTCAGTGAGTCTTCTGTCGTGGCCATAGCAGTACCGCAAACCAGTTCGCCTTCCAGCGAAGCATCTTTCTTGTTGGGATTCTCCATCTCCACGTAGGCACGTCCTGCCTCGTCGAGCATCTTCTCGGTCTTCACGGCACGACCTTCGTTCCACCACAGCAGCACGGTACCGATGATGAACATCAGGATTCCGCTACCGATTGCCTTAAATGAATTGCCTACCCGGGTTCCATAACCCGTCGTTGTTGTTTCTGTATAAGCCATAATTCTGAATGGTTACTGTTTAATAATACGTTTTATGGCGGCAAAGATACGAAAAAAAAGCCATTCTCCAAAGAAGAATGACTTTTTTTATATTTAATCCGTATTAATCAGTGTCAATCGGGAACTTACATCAGCATAGATTCATCATTCAGGTAACGCTCCATACTTTGACGGGCATCCTGCATATACTTCATATCATGGAAGTTGTCGATCACCCAACGGCCATCCTCAAAGACCAGGTCCACATAGGCCGGTGTATATGTATCGTCCTCATAGACGGTAAAGGTCACCGAGGCCGTCATTTCCTCACCGAGATTCAGGCTGAACACCTCAAACTCATCGAAGGTCACCATACCTGGCTTACGCGTCATCGACCAGTGGTCAATGTCAAAGAAGAGTGTGTTCGTCTGATGCTCTCTTTTACGAACAGCCATCAGAAGTTTATTCCATGATTTGGAGCAGTAGCAACGGTCAAGAATCTCGTTCTCCATAACACCTCCATGCGCCATATAGAGCGACTTGACGATTTTGTAGATACCCTCCACACGATCTTTCACCACAGCGGCTTCCATCTTCATCTTCACCTCTGTGTTCAGCGTGTCCGACACAGTCACTGTGTCCATACCGAGTAACTCGTTCGACAGACTCTGAGCCTGTGGGTTACTCTCACTTTGACAGCTTACCATCACCAGGGCAATGGCAGACATCAAAATCATCCCGATTTTCCTCCTTAAATGTTCCAACTTTTAATGGTTTTACTAACTAATTTTACCTAATCGGGTGCAAAGATACAAAAAAAATGCCATTCTTAACATAAGAACGGCACTTTTTTTATTGATAAGTGTAATTTTAACGCTTATTAAAGTTCTGCGAGGTACTTAATGGTGCGAACCATCTGAGAAGTGTAAGAGTTCTCATTGTCGTACCAAGAAACAACCTGAACCTGATAGGTATCGTCGTCGATCTTGCTAACCATGGTCTGAGTAGCGTCGAACAGTGAACCGAACTTCATACCGATGATGTCGCTAGAAACGATCTGATCCTCAGTGTAACCGAAGCTCTCAGTTCCAGCAGCCTTCATGGCAGCGTTGATACCCTCCTTAGTGATGTCCTTACCCTTAACAACGGCAACCAGGATAGTGGTAGAACCTGTAGGAGTCGGAACGCGCTGTGCAGAACCAATCAGCTTACCGTTCAGCTCAGGAATTACCAGACCGATAGCCTTGGCAGCACCTGTTGAGTTAGGAACGATGTTCTGAGCACCTGCGCGGCTACGACGGAGGTCACCCTTGCGCTGAGGACCGTCGAGAATCATCTGGTCGCCAGTGTAAGCGTGGATGGTTGACATGATACCGCTAACGATAGGAGCATATGCATTCAGAGCTGCAGCCATAGGAGCCAAGCAGTTCGTGGTGCAAGAAGCAGCTGAGATAACAGTGTCAGCAGGAGTCAGAGTCTTGTGGTTTACATTGTAAACGATAGTAGGCAGATCGTTACCAGCAGGAGCAGAGATAACAACCTTCTTGGCACCAGCCTGAATGTGAGCAGAAGCCTTCTCCTTAGATGTGTAGAAACCTGTGCACTCCAGAACTACGTCAACGCCCAGCTTACCCCAAGGCAGCTCAGCAGCGTTAGGCATAGCATAGATAGTGATCTCCTTACCATCAACGATAATAGAGTTGTCTGTAGCCTCTACAGTGTGCTTGCCCTCACCGAACTTGCCAGCGAAACCACCCTGAGCGGTATCGTACTTCAGCAGGTGAGCGAGCATCTTAGGACTTGTCAAGTCGTTGATTGCTACTACTTCATAACCTTCAGCCTCGAACATCTGACGGAATGCGAGACGACCAATACGGCCAAAACCGTTAATTGCTACTTTTGTCATTTTTACTTAATTATTAAATGGGTTTATACCTAAATTACTAACTTTTTTCGGTCTTTTCGACATTTTTTTTCGATTTCGGATGCAAAGTTACGAAAAAATTCCTATATTTGCACCATAAATCTGTCAAAAAAGAAGTGAAAAGAGAGAAGTGAAAAGTGAAAAGACTATAATTCCGGTGTGCGAACACGGAGATTGCAAAACGCAGATTACAAATTAAACCTCAATATTAACATTAAAAAAATTAAAGAGTTATGGGATTTATTAGTGAATTCAAAGAGTTTGCCATGAAGGGCAACGTGATGGACATGGCTGTCGGTGTGATCATCGGCGGTGCGTTTGGAAAGATTGTGACCTCTCTGGTCAATGATGTTCTCATGCCGGTCATCAGTCTGTCTACGGGCGGCATCGACTTTACCGATCTCTTTGTCAACCTCGGCGAAGGCAACTACGCAACCCTCGCAGCAGCCAAGGAGGCAGGTGCAGCCGTATTGGCCTACGGACAGTTCATTCAGAACGTTATCGACTTCATTATCATCGCCTTCTGTATCTTCTTGATGATCAAGGCCATGAACAAGCTGAAGAAGAAGGAAGAGCCCGCTCCGGAAGCACCGAAGGGTCCCTCTCAGGAGGAGTTGCTCGCTGAAATCCGCGACCTGCTGAAGCAGAAATAACATCTACACCTTATTTATAATATATGGGCGATGCCACTCGGCACCGCCCATTGTCATATAGGGAAGGAGTTTAGCATAAAAAAAGTCTCGTTTTACTGCCGGATTGCTGCCAGTTTAGTAACACTTGGACGCCATTTCTACAGATAGGTTGTCTTTCTTCAGAATTAAGTGGCGCTTATGGGGAAATAAGTGGCGAGTATTATGTCACAAAGTGTCCTGACCCCAATGTGACATTATTCTGAATATTTTGACAGGCCATTATCTTTTACGGGTTTGCCGTTTTCGTCGAGCTTCACGGTCTTGGCATAGACAGGACGCATGCCGTTCCACGTAAACGTGTGCTGCTTGGGACCGTCATTGCCCCACTCGTCGATGAGCAGCGTTTTACCCTTGCGTGGCAGGTGACAGAATATCTGTGTGAAGTCGCCGCGGTCACCCCAGCGGAAACCTGTCAGAATGTCGGGCTCAGGGGTGAGCGTCTTCTTCGCAGCGTCGTAGTCGTAGAAGCAGACGAACTCCAGGCAGGGATCGGTGGGTTTACCTATGCGGACGGCAAAGAGCCGGTGGCCGTTGCTGCGATTCCAGAAACAGGCCGACATATAGGCACCATCAGTTCCAGCATCATCCAGCTCGGCATAGCCGTTCTTGGCATCGACGGTAACGGTGAGTGCCGTCTCTTTGTCGAGCACGCGCTTGTCGAGCCCCTGTTCCATCGTCTCGCAGATGGCACCGCCCATCCATGTGGGCCACGTGTGGTTGAAACTTTCGAGCATAATGCCAAGACTACCGTTGATGACGTTAGTGATGGTCTTCGTGCCCCACCCTTTGTCAATCACTTCGAGCGGGCAGCTCTCGAATTCACGGTCCTGTGCGCTGGCACTGATGACGGACATCATGAATAATGATAAAAGAATCAGCAGATTACGCATAATGGTGGTCCAAGAAAGGAATTACTCCCACTCGATCGTTGCGGGTGGTTTTGAGGAGATGTCGTAACAGACGCGGTTGACACCACGTACCTTGTTGATGATCTCATTGCTGACCTTCGCCAGAAAGTCGTAGGGCAGATGGGCCCAGTCGGCTGTCATGGCATCCGTAGAGGTCACGGCACGGAGGGCGACGGGATTCTCATAGGTACGTTCATCACCCATCACACCGACACTACGGACGGTACTGAGGAGAATGGCACCAGCCTGCCAAACCTTATTATATAGCGTTTCGCCATCGGCATCGACATACTCGCGCAGACCACGGATATAGATATCGTCGGCATCCTGAAGGATACGCACCTTCTCTCTCGTGATGTCGCCCAAGATACGAACGGCAAGACCAGGTCCTGGGAAAGGATGACGGTTGATGAGGTGCTCGGGCATACCCAACTGACGGCCTACACGGCGAACCTCGTCCTTGAAGAGCCATTTCAGCGGTTCGCAGAGCTGCAGATGCATCTCCTTGGGCAGACCGCCCACGTTATGGTGGCTCTTGATGACCTTACCCGTGATGTTCAGCGACTCGATGCGGTCGGGATAGATAGTACCCTGAGCGAGCCAACGGGCATCGGTAATCTTCTTGGCTTCGGCGTTAAAGACCTCAACGAAGTCACGACCAATGATCTTACGTTTCTGCTCCGGTTCGGTGACACCAGCGAGGTCACTGAAGAACTTCTCTGAGGCATCGACGCCAATCACATTCAGACCCAATACTTTATAGTCATCCATCACCTGCGTGAACTCGTTCTTGCGGAGCATACCGTGATCGACGAAAATACACGTGAGACGATTGCCGATAGCACGATTGAGCAAGACGGCAGCCACAGAGCTATCGACACCGCCAGAGAGACCTAAGATGACACGATCCTGTCCTAACTGGGCCTTGAGCTCAGCCACTGTAGTATCGACAAACGAGGCAGCGCTCCACTCCTGACGGGAACCACAAATGTCGACCACGAAGTTCTTGAGGAGCAGTGTGCCCTGCAAGGTGTGGTACACCTCAGGATGGAACTGCACAGCCCAGACGGGTTGCTTGGTTGAAGCAAATGCGGCGTTCTGTACGTCCTTGGTAGAGCCGATGACCTTAAAGTCCTCAGGGATGGCGGTGATGGTATCGCCGTGAGACATCCACACTTGGGAGTGTTGGTCGAAATCCTTAAAGAGCGGGTTCGTTGTGTCCACCGTCTGCAGATTAGCACGTCCGTACTCACGCGAATCGGCCTTCTCAACCTTTCCACCGAGGGTATGACTGATAAACTGCGCACCATAGCAGATGCCCAATACGGGGATACGGCCTACGAACTGCGAAAGGTCGACCTTGAAGGCCTCCGGATCGTGTACCGAATAGGGGGATCCACTGAGGATGACACCTATCACAGAAGGATCATCAGCAGGAAACTTGTTGTAAGGAAGGATTTCGCAAAAAGTATCGAGCTCTCGGACACGACGTCCGATGAGCTGTGTGGTCTGAGAACCGAAATCCAGAATAATAATCTTTTGCATATATACTATTTTGTTATAAATTCATTGGCTTGGTCAAGGGTGTCGAGCTTTCCGACGTCAAGGAGTCGAAGGTCTTTCTGTTCGTAGCCTCGGATAAGACAATCGGCACAGACTTTCAGATAGAAGTCCATAATAGGGAAACGCTCGGGCATCTGTTCCAACAGAGGGAAGATGGTTGGCCAGAGGACGTGAATGCCAGAGAAGGCCAGGCGTCGGTCACCGATACGACCTCGGAGCTCACCAGTTTCGATATTGGTCCAACCTTGAAGGCGCAGGTCGTCGTCGAAGAGCAGATAACGCTTGGTCTTGCGCTCGCTCACAAGAAGAAGGGCATCGGGATGAGGGATGTCCTCACAGAGGGGACAGTCCCTCTGTACTTCGCGAGCTTCGCACAGTAGGGACAGTTCCCCTGTGAGAATGTCAACGTTGTGAATGAGGACAGGCGATGAGGGATCGAAGAGAGGCAGGGCCTTGCGGATGCCGCCACCAGTCTCGAGAAGTCCAGATGTCTCATCGGAAATGCGGATGTCCAGTCCGAAGTTATCGTTCGCACTCAGATAGTCGACAATCTGCTGGGCAAAATGGTGGACATTGACCACAATACGTTCATAGCCGGCAGCCTTCAGTTTCATGATCACATGCCAAAGCAATGGTTGTCCCCCTACCCTTACCAATGCCTTCGGCATCGTGTCGGTAAGCGGTTTCAGTCGCGTGCCAAGGCCCGCAGCAAAGACCATTGCCTGTTTCATGCCCGCAAAATTACACAAAAATAGCGAAATAAGCCCAATTTCTTAGGTTATTTTTACTAAAGAATCAAAAAAAACATCACTCTTTAAATTTATCCGCGAAAAAATATCTAACTTTGCAGCCGATTAATCAAAAATGTCCTAACAGATTATGCACAAGAACTTATTATTGCTTATTTCATTATTCAGCACAAGCATCGCTCAGGCACAGGATAACAAAAGCGACCTAGTCATCAACGAAGTCATGCAGTCGAATGTTGAATGTATCATGGACGATATCCATGAATTTCCCGATTCTTGGGTGGAACTCTACAACACCACCGACCAGACCATTAATTTAAAGGATTACAGTCTTTGGGATAAGGACAAACCCAACAAAGCATGGAAGTTGCCCGATCAGACGGTAGAAGCACATAAGTGGGTGCTGGTCTACTGTGACAAGGAAGATGATAAGGGCGGCATGCATGCCAGCTTCCGTCTGGACTCCGGTAAGGCAAAAGTGTACCTATTCAAGAACGGTGAGCGCGTAGACTCCATCGTGGACCTGAAGAAGCAGAAGTCGCCGGATATCGCCTACGGTCGTAAGACCGACGGCAGCGATGAATGGGGTTATCAGCTGACGCCCACCCCAGGCAAAGCCAACACCGGTGATATCTGCGACTACGACCATATCCTGGGTAAACCCGTGTTCAGTGAATTAGGTCGTGTGACGTCAGACAAAAAGGCCATCAACCTTACCCTGAGTCTGCCGGATGATGCCCCTGAGGAGGCCTACATCACCTATACCACCAACGGCAGCGAGCCTAAAGCCACGGGTACGAAATACTCCAAAGCCATCAGTATCAACAAGACGACGGTGATCCGTGCCAAGGTGTTCTGTGACGGCTGGCTCTCGCCTATGAGCACCGCTCAGTCGTATATCTTCCATCCCAGAAAGATGACCATCCCCATCTTCTCTGTCCAGACCGACGACAGGTATCTGAACGGTGGCAACTATATGGGTCTTTTCAAATATAACACGAGCAAAGACGACAAGAAGACACACGACTGGCGTCGTCCTGTCAATATAGAGTTCTTCCCTGTTGAGGGTGAGGAAAGCGCCTTCAACCAACTCGGTGAAACCCGTATCCAGGGTGGACAGTCGCGTTCGAATGCCCTGAAATCAATGGTCTTCTATGCCAACAAGCGCTTCGATCCAGATAACAAGCGTTTCATATACCCGTTCTTCCCCGACCAGAAGCCTGGTATCTCAGAGTTCAAGTCATTCTCGCTCCGCGATGGCGGTAACGACTTCGGCGATTTGTACTTCCGTGATCTTATTATCCAGCGCACAATGGCTAGTCACGTCGACCTCGACTGGCAGGCAGGCCATTCGGCCGTTCTCTATATCAACGGCGAATACATGGGTATGCTCAACATCCGCGAGCGCTCCAATGCAGACAATATCTTCAGCAACTACAACGGACTGGAGGACATCGATATGGTGGAAATCAGCCATGAGAAAGTTAACAATGTTGACCAGTTTATAGAGGAACTGAAGGAAGGCGACAGCGATTTCTATGAGGCTTTCAAGGCTTTCTATAGCGAAAAGGGACACACCAAGGAAGAATATGAGGAGTGGATGGACGTCAGCGAATACCTGAACGTGATGGTGATGAACCTCTACTACGGCAATATTGATTTCCCTGGCAATAACATCGTCTTCTGGCGTCCCAATGATGACGACACAGAATCGGGGCTGCCCAAGAAATTCCGCGTCATTGTCAAGGATACCGACTTCGGACTTGGACTCTACAACAGACAAAACGACTATAACACCATCGACCTGCTCTATAATCCCAGCAAGCACCAAGGTGACGCCTGGGCCTGCACAGAGCCGGCAACCCGTCTGTTCAAGAACATGATGGAGAACGAGGACCTGCGTCAGATGTTCATCGACAAGAGCAGCATTTATATGGGCGACTTCATGAATGCCGAAGGAACTGGTGAAATCATCGACGCCATCAAGGAAGAGGCATTGGAGGAGTTTGTAGCCCACCGCGACAAGTACAACTCTTGGGGTAACAACCGCAACGATATCCTTAACAAGTTCGATAGCGCCAAGAAATGGCTCGCAGGTTGGGTCGAAGAGAACCAATGGGGCGGCTGGGGCGGCTGGCCTTGGGGCGGTGGCGGTGGCGGAACGACTGTCCATGAGTCTCGTCCGTACCATTTCTATGCTCAATTAAGCAAGCAATACAACCTTGGAGACACCATTCCTTTGACAGTCAACAGTAAGGGTTACGTCTCGGATGTGGTCATCAACGATATTCCTCTCTCCAAGGACGTCTTCAACGGCAAGTACTTCGCCAACCGTCAGTTAACCATCACGGCCCAGGCGACAGACGGTAAGCAGATCAACGGTTGGAAGGTGACCATGACCACGAGTTCAGGCAGTAAGAGCACAAAAAAAATCAATGGCAGCGATTTTGTGATGACAATACCCAAATGTAAGTCAATGAACATCGAAGCCATCGTAGATGTAGAAAGCGGTATCGATGCTGTCGGCACCTCACGTAGTTGGACCTGGAAGAGAACCGCCGACGGCATCCTGGTATCAGGAGTTGCTGAAGGTATCAGCGTCAGCCTGCACGACCTGCGTGGTATCGCCCGTGAGACGGAGACCTCGACAGGTAGCGATATCATCCTGCCTGCAGAAAGTGGAAAGATGTACCTGCTGAAGGTAGGTGGCGAGACGATCAAGATACAGTAAGAAAAATATAAATGGAGCGGCTATGGAATAGGAACTATTGCAAGGTGATGGTGGCGAACTTCACGCTGTTTTTCGCCTTCTATATTCTCACACCATTGCTGCCGCTCTATCTGAGTGAACATTTCGGAGCAACCAAGGACGTGATCGGATTAGTGCTTTCGGGCTATACGATCACGGCCTTGTTGTTTAGGCCTTTTAGTGGGTATGTGGTCGATGCTTTCCCTCGTAAGACAGTGCTGATGATCAGCTTTGGGGCATTCGCCATCTTCTTTGCGGGCTATCTGGCGGCCTCTACCTTATTATTATTCACGATTGTCAGGACGCTGCATGGTGGACCTTTTGGGGCACTGACGGTTTCTAATTCAACGGTGGCTATCGATGTATTGCCATCGAGCCGGCGTACGGAGGGTATTGGCTATTATGGGCTGAGTAATAACCTCGCAATGGCCATTGCACCAACGATAGGTATCTTTATCTACAAATACACGCAGAGCTTTGAACTGTTGTTCTGGCTGGCACTGGTTGTTGCTTGTGCGGGGTGGATCGTGGATGCAACGGTGAAACTGGATGCCAAGGCAACCATCAAAAATAAACAGAAATTCTCCTGGGATCGCTTCTTTTTGGTGAGGGGGTGGTTGCTGGGACTGAATATGGTGGCGTTTGGGTTCAGTTTTGGTGTGCTGAGTAATTATCTGGCTATTTATGGTAAGGAGGTGATGGGGATTACAGGCGGAACGGGTACTTACTTTATGCTTTGTTCCGTGGGTCTGATTCTGAGTCGCTTACAAGGCGGAAAGGCTTTGCGTGATGGACGTGTCACCCATAATGCAGGCTCAGGTATGGTCATCTCCCTCATCGGCTATACGCTCTTTATCCTTGTGCCAACACTATCTGCACTATTCACTATTCACTCTTCACTATTCACTTCTTTAGGTTATTACGGTTCCGCCCTGCTCATCGGCCTCGGCAATGGTCACATGTGGCCGGCTTTCCAGAATATGACGATCAATGTGGCACAGAACAACCAGCGTGGCACGGCTAATAGTACCATCCTGATTTCTTGGGATATCGGTATGGGACTGGGTATTCTTGTGGGCGGTGTGGTCTCAGAACTCTTAGGCTATTCTGCCGCCTTCTGGACCGTTGTCCTCGTGAATGCCTCTGGTGTTGCCTGCTTCTTCCTCGCCACGAAGGCCTTCTTCCTCCGCCGAAACCTCAACGAAACAGTCAGATAAAAATAATCCCGCCAGTTGGCGGGATTACTTATTTCTTTTGTTTGTAATAGTCGAGGGCAGCGCCGATAGCCGTGCAATACTGCGAGTACTTTGGAATGTGGAAACGGATGTCGTAGAGCTTCTCCAAAGCCGGGAATACCTCCTTGCACTGGGGCAGTAGCGAGAGGTTACCGATCAGTACGAAGTCGCGGATATCGCTGCCTAAGGAAGCCAGCCAGGCAGCAGAGCCGATGCTCTGAAGCACCATCTTGATGATACCTGCGGCAATGTCCTCCTTCGAGGCGTCACTCTGGGCACGGGCGAAGTTAGAGGCCGTTGTATCCATCGGCAGACCAGGTAACGGTTGGGCACTGATATCACCGATGGTCAGGTCGATATTGCGTACGTTACCCTGTTTGGCGAGGGTGGCCACCTGTTTGATGTCACTGGTATTCAACATGATACGCGCCAATCCCGCGAGTGTTCCTCCTCCGACTCCGATACCACCGATATGCTTCATCTCATCGCCGTCGCATTTTACGAACGATGTACCTGTTCCCATCGAGACCACGATGGTGTGATCGAGTTTCGATTCGAAACGGGCACCCAGTCCATCTGCGATAAACTCCTGCGATTTGCTAGTGGGCAGACCGTAGATGGGTTGGTCGATATAGGCCGCACCTACACCCGTGAGCATCACGTGTTCCACATCGCTCAGTTCGATGTCGTTGTCATGAAGATATTTGCCGAATGCACCGTAAAGTGAGGTGATGGGGTCAGCGGCTGTGATACGGATAGGGGCAGAGACCTTATTGTTCTTGATGCCTACAATCTTTGTCGTGGAAATACCCACGTCGATTCCAATAATTATTCCCATAATTAAACTACGATTATTATTTTTGACGACAACTTAAACAACTTGGACAACATAACAAAAGTTGTTTTTGTTGTCATAGTTGTCGTTTTTATATATTATTTATCGTTCATTTGATCGAATTTTGCAAGTTTGTCGAGGTAGTACTGGCGCAGGGTTGACCAGTTGTAGTATGGATACTGGTCGGTAGCGATGGGCAGCTTGGCCTCGCGCTCGTTCAAAAGAGCCTTGACGAGGATATCGCCAGACTTACCCTTCTTCGGACGATAGAAGATCAACTGGATATTACATCCCATGGGGAAGATTTTGTAGTTCTGCCAATATTGGTCGAGTTCATCGAGGTTTTCCACTTGTACGGCACAGTTGTCGAGTTCCAGCAGACATGCAAGAGGCATCACGCATACCTCGTGGCCAAAACGGAGTGTAGCCTGTGTCTGGGTGACGGTATCAGCGGTCTCGATGATGTTCTTAAGCAAATTGCGTTGGCTGAAAGGCATGATGCCTTTGGTGAGCGGTGCTGGACCATAGGCGATATACCAGCCAATATTGTTCTGTTTCCAAAGGTCGTAAATCTCTTCTTCGGTAAAGATCGAGAAGAGTTCGATGTCTGTGTCGTGACTCTGCATGTTGGTGGCAATCTCGAAGAGGCTGCGCATAAACGAGCTGGCCCGCAGATTGTTGAATACATACTGCTGATCGTTGAAGAGGGCCTTCATCAGTCGCTCAGGGTGGGTATATTTGTCGCGGAAGTTCTCACGACGCAGCTTACCATCAGTACCCGTCTCTTTCACCAGACCGTCCCAAGGCTGGTTCAGATAGTACTGCAACGACTCGCTGACATCATTGTGGAAACGGGCCGTGGGATTGGCGGCTGCCAGTTCCTCGCACTCGGCGATCATCGAGAGGATGCAGCGGTTGACAACCGTAGAACGGGCATCGATGGGCACGTTCTTGGTCTTGAAGATCTCTGGGAAGTTCTCGGTCATACGTTTGCCGATGCCGTGATGCTGACGCTCGCCAACGGTCGACAGGTCGCCCAGTCGCTTGACGGATGTCGGCTCGAAAGCCTCAATCTTTTTGAGCACTTCCTCTCCGAGGGGAGTCAGTTTACCTTGATCCTTGGCATCGCGGAGGATGTCTCTAGGACCCGTATAGCTGTTGTCGCTGATTAGCCAACGGGAACCGTGACGACCGTAATGGCTCATATAGTAAGGCTCGTAGCCCTTTGGGGCCGGTGTGAGGGGTTTGTCAGGAAGTCGACGGTTATAATCCAGATACTGACTGCCAGACAAATACTTGTTGGCCTTGATTTCTTCGCGTGCCGTCTGGGCTGATGCTGATGATGTCAGCGCAAACGCTGCTAATAGTAAAATGAAATGTTTCATACCTTATTATATATAATATGGTGCAAAGGTAAGACATTTTCCGGAGATATGCAAAAAAAAGACCAAAAAAAGAAAACCCGGCTCCACAAGGGAAAACCGGGCTAATGAAAGGAGGAGTGGTACCTCCAGGAATCGAACCGGGGACACACGGATTTTCAGTCCGATGCTCTACCAACTGAGCTAAGGCACCATATTTGGTTGCATTCCTTTCGTTTGCGGGTGCAAAGGTACAAAGAAAAAATGAAACTCAACAAGAATCGATGCAGGAAATGGATTTCTTTAGCGTTTATTAACAAATTAAGAAAGTTCATTCCAACGGGTTCCAGCCCTGTGCTTTTAACTCAAACTCCTGATTATCACGGGTTACGAGAACTTTTCCGAACTTTTCTTCAGTAACATGTCCAATCAGCTTAATTCCCTCGATTTGCTCAATTTTCTCGTGGTCACCGATAGGCACCGTGAACAACAACTCATAGTCTTCACCGCCGTTGAGTGCACAAGTCGTGACGTTCATGTTCATCTCCTCCGCCATCACCGCCGTCTGGTAGTCGATGGGAATATTCTTCTCGTAGATACGACATCCCACCCCCGACTGTTTACAGATATGCATCAATTCCGAAGACAGACCGTCACTGATGTCCATCATCGCCGTCGGTTTGATACCAGCCTCCCGCAGCTTCTCGATGATATCGCCTCTGGCCTCCGTCTGCAACTGTCGCTGCAACAGATATTCCTTACCGCTAAAATCCGGTTGGAAGTTGAAAGTTGAAAGTTGAGCGTTGAGCGTTGAGAGTTTCTTTTCGTCGCCAGCGGCTTTCGCTTCAGCGATTTTCTTCTGGAGGTCATTGATCTGTCCATAGTAGACGCTCTTCTCACGCTCCAACAACTGCAGTCCCATATAGGCGGCCCCTAAGTCTCCACTCACACAGATAAGATCCGTGTTCCTGGCACCGTTGCGATAGACGATATCCTCTTTCTTGGCCTCACCAATACAGGTGATGCTGATGGTCAGTCCGGTATACGAAGAGGTGGTGTCGCCGCCCACGATGTCCACGTTCCATTTCTCACAGGCCAGTCGCAGACCGGTATAGAACTCCTCCAGATCCTCCACCGAGAACCGTTTGCTCAGTGCCAGCGATACCGTCATCTGACGAGGAGTGCCGTTCATGGCAAACACATCACTGATATTCACCATCGCCGACTTATAGCCGAGATGCTTCAGGTCGATGTACGTCAGGTCAAAGTGTACCCCTTCCATCAGGAGATCGGTGGTTACCAGCACTTCCTTGTCAGGATAACTGAGTACGGCGCAGTCGTCGCCCACGCCGTACTTCGTACTTTCGTTTTTGATCTCTATATCCTTGGTCAGCCGGTCAATCAGGCCAAACTCACCCAATTTCGCTATTTCCATTCTTCCGTTGGATGATCTGTATTGAACTTCTCTTGATGCTGATGTTCCAGCAACTCTGAGCGGATAATCATCTCACGCATGATTTCCGTCATAAACGGCTGCGCCTTGTTGGCTGCCTGCTGCACTTCCTCGTGACTCACCTCAACAGGTACATCGAAACCGCCAAGGTCGGTGATGACAGATACGCCGAAGCAACGGATGCCGCAATGATGGGCCACGATCACCTCAGGTACCGTAGACATACCTACAGCGTCACCACCCAAGATACGGTACATCTTGTATTCAGCCGGTGTCTCAAAGGTAGGTCCCTGCACCCCGACATAGACGCCATATTTCACACGGATTTTCTTCTCATTGGCAATCTCCGAAGCCAGTTTGATCAAGCTCTGATCGTAGGCCTCATGCATATCCGGGAAACGTGGTCCTGTGGGGAAGTTCTTGCCACGCAACGGGTGCTCGGGGAAGAAGTTGATATGGTCGGTGATAATCATCAGGTCACCCACATGGAACGCCTCGTTCATGCCACCGGAGGCATTGCTGACGAAGAGTGTCTTGATGCCCAGCTCGTACATGACACGTACGGGGAACGTCACTTCCTTCATCGAGTAGCCCTCGTAGAAGTGGAAACGTCCCTGCATAGCAAGGATATCTACCCCACCCAACTTTCCGAAGATCAACTTTCCACTATGTCCTTCCACGGTGGATACCGGGAAGTTAGGTATATCAGAATATGGGAACTCCGTCTTGTCAGTTATTTCTGAAGACAATTGTCCGAGGCCGGTCCCCAGAATTATCGCAGTCTTGGGACTTGTGGTCATCCTTGCCTTTAACCAGGATGCTGTTTCTTGAATTCTTTCGTACATAACCTATGATTTTTTCGTTAAACGATTCTTCTCCATTTTGCATAAAACTGATCTTGACCGGTAGCACAAGCAGGTTGTCCCTGACCTCATCGCTCAGTCCTTCAACCGTTTCCAGTCTCACCATGTCTTTCTCCGTGGTGATGATCACCTTGGGCGACGGCATAGCGGCAAAGGTCTCGTTGATATGGTGGATATCCTTCTGCTTAAAGGCATGGTGATCGCTGTAGGCCAACGACTTGACCTCCTTCGCATGTGGTTTCACGTCATAATAGATCTGCTTGGGCGATGCGATACCTGTCAACAACAGCACGTGATAGTCTTTGAGGTCTTCGAGACGACTCACGGGGACAGGTCCCTTGGATCGTTGAGTCATTCTCTTCAGCCGGTCATAGTCGAACGTCGTGAAGAAGAGTTGCTGATAGGGATAGAGGTTCATCTGTTTGATCAGAACCCTGAACTCCATAGGAGTCAGGTCCTTCGGACACTTCGTGACGATGACGATGTCTGCCCTATCCTTCCCCTTCACCGGTTCACGTAGTCTGCCGGCAGGCAACAGTTCGTCATGAATGATGAGCCGGTGGTAGTCCACCAACAGGATATTAACCCCCGGTTTGACATAGCGGTGCTGGAAGGCATCATCGAGGAGTACCACGTCGATATCTTTCCCGGCCACACGTTCTTCGGTCAGCCGGTCAATACCTCTTGTGCGTTTGGCATCCACCGCGACCTCCACCTCAGGGAATTTCTGTTTCATCTGATAAGGTTCATCACCAATGTCCTTCAGGGGTGTATCCGTCTTGGCCAACACGAAACCGCTGGTCTTGCGTTTATAGCCACGGCTGAGTACCGCCACGTTGACCTTGTCTTTCAGCAACCTCACCAGATATTCGACATGGGGTGTCTTGCCCGTGCCACCCACGGTGATGTTACCCACCGCGATGACCGGAACGGCATAGGAACGGCTTTTCAGGACGTTCATCTCGAAAAGCATATTCCTGAACTTCACGACGCAACCATACAGCCAGCTCAGCGGCAACAGTTTCTTGTTAAGTTTGATGTAGTCTCCCTCCACAACCCACTATTCACTATTCATTTCACTCTCACGTCATCGAGCAACTTCGCCTGGATATAGCTATTGTTCTTCAGGTCATTACGGATCTCCATCAGCGGCTGATAGAGGTCACCGAGGACAGACCGCAATTCACCATCCAGATAGCTACCTTTCTTTTCCGTCGAGAGAAACTGGTCCATCCAATTGCCCTGTCCGGGATAGCTGGCTGTGTGATATTCCTTGAGCTTCGCCAATTCTGCGGCCTTCTTCACAGCATCGTCCAGACTGCCGAGCTTGTCGACGAGTTTGATCTTGATAGCATCGGTAGCCAGCCAGACACGTCCCTGTGCGATGGAGTCCACCTGATCAGGTTTCATGCCACGACCCTCCGAGACGATATCGAGGAACGACTGGTAGCCGCGGTTGATATACGTCTGCATGTGACTCATCACGTCATCTGTGTTCTTACCCAGAACCAAGTCGTTCTCGAAGTCCGTATATTTATTGGTGGTCACGCCGTCGAAGGTGACACCAAGTTTATCCTGTACCAATCCGCTAAAGTTGGGGATGAGTCCGAAGATACCAATACTACCCGTGATGGTCGTCGGCTCAGCGAAGATATAGTTGGCCGGTGAACTGATCCAGTAGCCGCCGGAGGCTGCAAGGCCACCCATTGATACTACGACAGGTTTCTTCGCCTTGATCAGTTTGATGGCATGGCGAATCTGTTCAGAAGCCACAGCACTACCACCGCCGGAGTTCACACGGAATACCACCGCCTTAACATCGTCATCCTCGGCCAGTTTTCTCAGGTCCTCTGCAGTACTCTTACCCACGATACTGTGTCCGCCGCCCATCAGCAAATCCATGCTCTCGCTATCCACGATATTACCATAAGCATAGTAGACGGCAATCTCTTCACCATCCTTATTCTTCTTCGACTTCACGTTGAGCATCTCCGAGAGCGTCAACTGTGGGATGTCATCATCCTTGTCGAGTTTCAGACGCTGTTGGATAGCAGCCTTGATCTCCTCCGGATACAGTACCTTGTCGATCAACTTCGCGGCGATATAATCCTTCGACACCGCCAGCATCATGACACTATCGTTGGCCAACTGGTTCAGCTGTTCAGGATTCACCTTACGGCTCTCTCCAATCTCCTTCAGCCAGTACTGCCAGATGCCATTCAGATAAGCTGCACGCTGTTCACGGTCGTAGTCGCTCATTCCCGTCAATGTATTCTGTTCCACGGCACTCTTGTACTTGCCGACCTTAGCCACCAGGTACTTGATACCCAATTTATCGTACAGACCCTTATAGTATTGTCCCTTGCCGCCAAGACCTTTGAAGTCCACCATACCTTCGGCATTCAGGAAGACACTGTCAGCCACACTGGCTACATAATAGGATGCCTGCATATACTGGTCGGCGTAGGCCATAATCCACTTACCGCTCTTCTTGAAGTCCTTCAGGGCGTCGCGCAACTGCTGAGCCGTTGCAGGAGCATCGAAGGACACAGTTCCACCCTCTAGATAGATACCTTTGACATTCTCGTTGTCCTTAGCCTTACTGATGGCACTGACCAGGTCGTCAAGTCCCATCGCACTCATGTCGCCCATACCCAGAATGGCGTCAAACGGTGTTCCTGCTTCGGAACGCTCACTGACGGTACCACTGAGTTTGATGACAAACACGGAATTGTCCCTGACCTTGGTTGAGGCAGAGTCGCTGGCAAGGATTCCCACCAGGGAAATCACAAAGAAAAGACCCACCAGTACCATGAAGATGATGATACCACAGATGGTGGCCAGCGTCATTTTGAAAAACTGTTTCATAAAGTTTCTATAATTGGTTACGTAACAGATTGCAAAGATAGTAACTTTTACTGAAACAACCAAATCTTAGTGCATTTTTTTGACTAAAGTCCACTATTGCTACTACTATTAGGCCCAAAAAGTCTTGGTGCTTTCAGTTTTTTTTCATAACTTTGCAGCCATAAAACAAAACTAATCGCAAAGACAATGAGAAAGACTGTGATTTTATGCCTGATGCTGGCTGTAGGCTGCATGATGGCAGAGGGAAAAAAGAAGGTAAAAACGGTGGAACTTTGGCCCGATGGGACGGAGATCCCTGCATGGTTCAGTGACACCAGTCGTGTGGACGTGAGTGGACTGAAGCGTTATGTTGTGACTGACTACGGCGTGGACCGTTGGGCTGATGGAGTGCAGACGAAGGAACTGCAGGCCGTGATCGACAAGTGTGCTGCTGAGGGTGGTGGTGTTGTGGTGATTCCGCGTGGTACTTTCCTGAGTGGATCGTTGTTTTTTAAGCCCAAGACGCACCTGCTGATAGAAGAAGGTGGTGAATTAAAAGGTTCTGACCGCGTCCGCGACTTCCAGATTGTCAAGACGCGTATGGAGGGACAGACGCTGAACTACTTCGCAGCCCTAGTGAATGCCGATGGCGTGGATGGATTCACAATCACCGGTCCCGGCACCATCAACGGCAACGGCCAGAAATATTGGGAAGAGTTCTGGATTCGCCGGAAGTATAATCCCCAGTGCACAAACCTGGAGGCGATGCGTCCTCGTAACGTGTACATATCTAACAGTAAGAACGTGACGGTGCAGGATGTGAAGATTATCAACTCGCCTTTCTGGACGAATCATCTGTATCGTTGTGAAAATGTGCGCTATCTAGGTTGCTTTATCTTTGCGCCTACGGAGAATGTGACACCTGTGGATCCCAAGCGTGGCGGTCCCAGTACGGATGCCATCGACCTGGATGTGTGTCAGAATGTGCTGATTCACGGCTGCTATATGCATGTGAACGATGATGCCGTGGTGTTAAAAGGCGGCAAGGGCACGTGGGCAGATCAGGACCCTGACAATGGTCCTAATAAGAATATCATCATCGAAGATTGTATATATGGTAAGGTGCATGGTTGTCTGACGCTCGGTTCTGAGAGTCTGTTTGACCATAATGTGATTCTGCGTCGTATCGATGTGAAGGCGGCTACGCGTGTACTCTGGTTGAAGATGCGTCCTGACACCCCACAGCATTATGAATATGTGAAGGTCGAGGATATCAAAGGCCAGTGTGGTTCATTCCTCGTGGTACGTCCCTGGACACAGTTCTTCAAGCCTGAGGACCGTGCAGATATGCCGTTGTCACAATGTAACAATATCTATATTAAGAACATTGATATGAAGACGAAGAATTTCTTCGATGTAGGTACCTCGGATAAGTATCGCCTGACGGACTTCTTCTTCGAGAATATCAATGTGACGGACGAAAAGGATGCCTTTGACAAGGCGATGATTGAGAATTCTACGGTGAAGAATGTGGTGATAAATGGCACAAATCGCTGACAACTTGGCACAACTATAAAACTTGGCACGGTTTTGGCATAATGACAGGCGGAGTGGTCATAGGACGGCTCCGCCTATATATATAATAAGGTTTAATATTAAATACAAACAGAATTATGAACATCAAACCATTAGCAGACCGCGTGCTGGTATTGCCAGCCCCTGCAGAAGAGAAGATCGGAGGTATCATCATTCCTGATACCGCAAAGGAAAAACCCCTCCACGGCACCATCAAGGCCGTTGGTCAGGGCACCAAGGACGAACAGATGATCCTGAAGGAGGGCGACGAAGTGCTCTACGGCAAGTACAGTGGCACCGAACTCGAGTTCGAGGGAACCAAGTATCTGATGATGCGCCAGAGCGACGTCCTCGCCGTCATCGAGAAGTAATTATGCATTATGAATTATTAATTATGAATTAAAACTATGGCAAAGGATATTAAATTCAATATTGACGCCCGCGACGCAATGAAGCAGGGTGTCGACCAGTTGGCTAACGCCGTTAAAGTAACACTTGGCCCGAAGGGACGTAACGTAGTGATTGAAAAAAAGTTCGGTGCTCCGCAGATCACCAAGGATGGTGTGACTGTTGCTAAGGAAATCGAACTCGAGGACAAGTTTGAGAACACAGGTGCACAGCTCGTAAAGAGCGTGGCTTCTAAGACCGGCGACGACGCTGGTGATGGTACCACCACCGCTACCATCCTGGCTCAGGCTATCGTGGCCGAGGGTCTGAAGAACGTGACTGCCGGTGCTAACCCCATGGATCTGAAGCGTGGTATCGACAAGGCTGTGAAGGCAGTGACTGAGCACATCGCCAAGAGTGCTGAGCAGGTAGGCGACAACTACGACAAGATCGAACAGGTGGCTACCGTATCTGCCAACAATGATAAGGAGATCGGTGAGCTCTTGGCTGAGGCTATGCGCAAGGTCTCAAAGGATGGTGTCATCACCATCGAGGAGAGCAAGAGCCGCGATACCCACATCGGTGTGGTAGAGGGTATGCAGTTCGATCGTGGTTATCTGTCAGCTTACTTCATCACCGACAGCGAGAAGATGGAGTGCGTGATGGAGAATCCTTATATCCTCATCTACGACAAGAAAATTTCTAATATCAAGGATTTCCTGCCCATCCTGCAGCCTGCAGCTGAGAGCGGTCGCCCCTTGCTGGTGATTGCAGAAGATGTTGACTCAGAAGCCCTTACTACATTGGTAGTCAACCGTTTACGTGGCGGTCTGAAGATTTGCGCTGTGAAGGCTCCTGGCTTTGGCGATCGTCGTAAGGCCATGCTCGAAGATATCGCTACCCTGACTGGTGGTGTGGTAATCAGCGAGGAGAAAGGTCTCAAGCTGGAGCAGGCTACGCTCGAAATGCTGGGTACTTGCGATAAGGTGACTGTCTCTAAGGACAATACCACCATCGTGAACGGTGCAGGCGACAAGCAGGCCATCCAGGATCGTATCGCTCAGATCAAGAAGGAGATTGAGGTGACGACCTCTTCTTACGACAAGGAGAAGCTGCAGGAACGTCTGGCCAAGTTGGCTGGTGGCGTTGCAGTACTCTATGTAGGCGCTAACTCTGAGGTTGAGATGAAGGAGAAGAAGGATCGTGTCGACGATGCTCTCTGCGCTACCCGTGCTGCCATCGAGGAAGGTGTCGTAGCTGGTGGTGGTACCACCTACATCCGTGCCCAGGAGGCTCTGGCTAGCCTGAAGGGTGACAATGCTGACGAGCAGACCGGTATCAACATCATCTGCCGTGCTATCGAGGAGCCTTTGCGTCAGATTGCCGTCAATGGCGGTGCTGAAGGTGCTGTGGTTGTTCAGAAGGTTCGCGAGGGCAAGGGCGACTTCGGTTTCAATGCCCGCACCGATGTCTACGAGGATCTGCGTGAGGCCGGTGTCATCGATCCTGCCAAGGTAGCTCGTGTAGCTCTGGAGAATGCTGCTTCTATCGCAGGTATGTTCCTGACGACAGAGTGTCTGATCGTTGACAAACCCGAGAAGGAGCCTGCTATGCCGATGGGCGGTGCCCCAGGTATGGGAGGAATGATGTAAAGTAAGAATTGAATAGTGTTTGCGAAAGAGGCCTTAATGGTATAATTTTGCAAACCGAATATATCAA
>Ga0247611_10001327_pt1 | contig 44760 bp, 21 predicted proteins | sample 177DNAGHGhighgp2_FD_192422 | JGI IMG/M metagenome (GOLD analysis project Ga0247611, IMG submission 192422) | Sheep rumen microbial communities from Palmerston North, Manawatu-Wanganui, New Zealand - 1770 DNA GHGhigh gp2 | ecosystem: Host-associated > Mammals > Digestive system > Stomach > Rumen... | reverse complement strand
TTTGAGCCCGAACCCATTGCAGGCGTTACCGGCATAGACCCCTGCGTGCTGGTCGATCACGACGGCAGCGCCTATATCTACTGGAGTGGTATAGGCATTCGCGGGGCGAAGCTCAAGGACAACATGAAGGAACTCGACGGCGAGCTGCAGACCCTGCGCATGGCGCCTCCGGGCAACGAGCAGGCACTGGCTGAGGGGAAGCGATTGCGGCCCATGGAGGTCAAGGTGGGCGGACAGCCGATGGAAGGCTTGCCCGAGGGCTTCAAGGAAGGCCCCTTTGCCTTTCGTCGCGGCGACTGGTACTACCTCACGTTTCCCTGGGTGAGGGGCAGCAAGGAGAATGGCGCAAACCCCACCGAGACGCTGGCATACGCCATGTCGAAGTCGCCCTTAGGGCCTTGGGACTTCAAGGGCATCATCATGGCCGAGCATGCCAACGGCTGCTGGACCAACCACCACAGCTTCGTGGAGTATAAGGGACAGTGGTATCTGTTCTACCACACCAACTTCTTCTCGCCGAAGGATGACAAACGCCGTTCGGTGTGCATCGAGAAGGTGGCCTTCAATGCCGACGGCACTATTCAGGAAGTGAAGGAGACCCTGCGCGGCGTGGGCATTAACCAGGCCACGGAGAGGATAGAGATTGACCGCTACAGCTCGCTGAACGACGGCGGAACCGTAGCATACGTGGATACCACCAACTACCAGAAGGGAGGATGTGTTAACCTGTCAGGGAAGGGCAACTGGGTGAAATATGCCGGAGTGGACTTCGGCTGTCTTACCGACGCCTACATGCTCATCAGTGTGAAGGCTGCCGACAACACTGAACTGTGTGTCCGGGAAGGAAGTGCCAAGGGCAAGGTCATTGCCCGCATCAAGCTCACCGTGAAGCCCGACGAGCCCGCAGGTGCCAATCCCATGATGGCCCGCTTCCGCCGCGACCTGCGCAACCAGTGGCTCACGCAGACCACTGCGCTGGCCTACACCCCGAAAGGTGTCTCTGATCTGGTCATCACCAACGAGGGCAGCGGTTCGCTCAGCGTGGACTGGGTGCAGTTCAAGAATCGTCCCAAGTATTTTAAGACTGCCACCGCCACGCCCGCAAAGCCCGACGACGAGGGCTTCATACGCCGCTGGATGCTCCTGGAGCCTATTGACAAGCCCAACAGCGGCAATACCGTCTTTACCGACAGCTATCTGCGCGAGCACTTCTACCGCGAGTATTTCAAGGGACAGCAGACCATCCTGCCTAAGGACGGCCAGAAGGTCACAGCCGTGTTCAAGCAGGAACAGGCTCCGGCAGGCTTCGGTCGTGGCCAGGCCGCACCGGCCCAGCCTGAGGTGAAGACCGTCAAGCAGACGCTGACGTGGCATGCCTTGGACAGCGAGAACTTCAACGTCAAGCTGTTCCGCTTTGCCGAGAAGTGGGGCACGAAGGTCTACGGCGTGCTCTTCTGGGGTGTCACCGTCATCGACTGCCCCGAGGAAATCCGTGACGTGCGCCTGGCCGTCGGCTCCAACTCGGCTTCCATGTGGTGGCTCAACGGCGACGAGGTGCTGCTGCTCAGCGGCGACCGCCGCATGGTGAAGGACGATGCCATGTCGCCGCGCCTAACGCTGAAGAAAGGACGCAACATCCTGCGCGGTGCCATCATCAACGGACCGGGCATGAGCGACTTCTGCGTGCGCTTCCTCGACGAGAAAGGTAACCCTGTAACGAACTACGAAATCAAGTAAATACAATGAAACACATAGCTTTTCTGCTTGGTTTACTGGCCATCGGTGCCACAACCAAAGCCCAAGTAGGCGAACCCTACATACATGACCCCTCGACCATCGCTGAGTGCGACGGCAAGTACTACACCTTCGGCACGGGCGGTGGAGGACTCATCAGCGAGGATGGCTGGACATGGCACAGCGGGGCCGAGCGTCCCGGAGGCGGTGCTGCTCCCGACGCCCTGAAGATAGGCGACCGATACCTTATTATATATGGAGCCACCGGCGGTGGCCTGGGCGGCGGCCATAGCGGGCGCATCCTGACCATGTGGAACAAGACGCTCGACCCGAAGTCGCCCGACTTCAAGTTCACCGAGGCTGTCGAGGTGTGTGCCAGCGACGGCATGGAGGATCAGGACGCCATTGACCCCGGTCTGCTTTTGGATCCCACCACCGGACGCCTCTGGGTGAGCTATGGTACCTACTTCGGCACCATCCGCCTCATCGAGCTGGATCCGAAGACGGGTTTCCGCGTGAAAGGCAACAAGGAGAAGGACATTGCCATCGACTGCGAGGCTACCGACCTTATTTACCGCAACGGCTGGTACTACCTGTTGGGCACTCACGGCACCTGCTGCGACGGCGTGAACTCTACCTATAATATCGTGGTGGGCCGTGCCAAGAGCGTACAGGGACCCTATCTCGACAACGTGGGCCGCGACATGTACCATGGCGGTGGCAAGATGGTCGTTGCCGCTGGCGACCGCAAGACGGGTGCCGGACACTTCGGACGCACCATCATCGACGAGGGTGTGGAGATTGCATCGTTCCACTGGGAGGCCGATTTCGACATGGGTGGGCGCTCCACACTGGCCATCCGGCCGCTGCTCTGGAAGAACGACTGGCCCTATTGTGGCGAGCAGTTCAAGGGCGGTGTCTTCGAGATCGAGAGCGAGCGCCGTGGCTACGCCCTGGAACTGGCTGTTGACTTCGTCCGCATGAAGCAGGAGCGTCAGGGCTGGTTCAACCGCGATCAGATGCAGCAACCCGTAAAACCTGTTCCTAACCAGACTTTGGACGAGGTGAAGGACGGTTGGCCCGAGGGCAACATCCCAGCCCGCATTGGCGACTATATGTTCCGTCCCTGGCAGCGCTGGAATGTGCAGCCCGTTGAGGGTAAGGGCTACCTTGGAAACACTTATTTCAAGATTGTCATCGACGGCACCGAACGTGCCTTGGCTGCAACAGCCGACTGCGAGGTGACCACTGTGCCGCAGTTCAGCGGTGCCGACGAGCAGTTGTGGCGCATAGAGCAGCTTACTGACGGCACTTTCCGCATCATGCCGAAAGTCATTCCCGGGCGCGAAGGCCTGAACAAGCACATCTGTCTCTACTCGGCCGGCGACTCTACGCCGACGCTGGCCGAATACGACTTCAGCAGCGACAACTCGAAGTGGAATTTCCGTAACCATTAAGCGTTAATTCTCCCTAAAAAGGTGCATCATATTGATTTTTTTTGTAATTTTGCGACGCATAGAAATAATAATGTCTAAATAACACATAAGTATTTATGAAGAAAATGTTGTTTGCTGCCCTGGCAGCCATCGTTCTCTGCGCATGCAGTGGCGAGCCAGACTATCTGAAAGTGAAGGGTCTGTCCATCGGACTGCCCGCAAAAGTGTTTGCCGACTCCCTGCTGAATCGCGGCTTTGAGCTTGACTCAGCCCACTCGGGTGCAGAGTTGAAGGTGTTCAGGCATCCCGGCGAGACGGCCTATTCCATCACCATGGCCTGCCAGGGTGATCAGATTGCAGCCGTCGAGGAGGATTATTATGCCACTTACAACGACTCCACCCGTGCATTGTGGCAGCAGCTGCGCGACCAGTTTGCCGAGGAGCTTGGCCGCAATCCCGGTATCCCCAAGCGCAACGACGACCACAAGATTGCCGAGTTCGAGACTTCGGAGTATAAGCTGGTGGTGACGCTCGACAACCATTCAGTGCCTTTCCTCAGCGTGCTCTATGAGATGAAGGCTCAGGACAAGTAGGCCGATGAGCGTGACCCGCTGTCTGTTTTGCCGCAAAATGCCCGTGCATTTTGCGGCTTTTCTATGGCCTGTTTTGCGGCAAAATACCGTCCGTTTTGCCGCATAATACATTGCGTTTTGCGGCAAAATACAATGCGTTTTGCGGCAAATCACACGCCGTTTTGCGGCAAAACGTAGCACGCTATGCGGTAAAGTAATGTAGATTGAGCATTTTTTATAGTTCGTTGTCCGTTCTTTTTCGTACTTTTGCCACGAAAACTACTTTACTGTTACTATCTTATGAAATGTAACACCTTATTAATAGCACTGACCCTGTCGCTTGGAGTTTTGACAGCCCGTGCAGGCGTGGTGTGGTTCAACGGCACGTCGCCGGTCAGCTATACTGTCGAAGGCAAGGCGGCTCCAGTGGTCGACATTGCTCTTCAGATGTTTTCCGGCGACATGCAGCAGGTCACTGGCCAGCGGGCAGTGGCGTCGGCCAATGGCACCGTGCGCATTGTTGAGCTCGACAAGGCTTCTGCTGCAACGGTCAGGCGTCTGCGCTCGCAGGGCGTTCCCGTCGACTCGCTGCTGGGTCGTCACGATGCCTTCTTTGTAGGCAGCTGTGAGAGCGTCGAGCCAAAAGCATCCCGTAAGTCACAAGGACATGATGGCATTTGGGTGGTGGGCAGCAACGGCCGGGGCACGGCCTACGGCCTGCTGGAGCTGAGCCGCATGGCCGGCGTGTCGCCGTGGGTGTGGTGGGGCGACGTGGTGCCCGAGAAGAAGAGCCGACTGGAGTTGCCCGAATCGTTCAGCACCCTGCAAGCCCCGAGCGTGGCGTATCGTGGCATCTTCATCAACGACGAGGACTGGAGCCTGCGCAACTGGGCGTGGAAGCATTATGAGAAAAGCGACCAGTTCGGTACCATGGGTCCCAAAACCTACAAGGCCATTTTCCAACTGCTGCTGCGCCTGCGTGCCAATGCCATCTGGCCAGGCATGCATACGGGTACGCCTGGCTTCTTTACCATTCCCGGCAACAAGGAGATGGCCGACTCGTGCGGCATCATCATTGGAACCTCACACTGCGAGCCACTGCTGCGCAACAACGTGGCCGAGTGGGACCACGCTTCCCGTGGTCCATACAACTACATCACCAACCGCGAGCAGGTGCAGCAATATTGGATAGAGCGTCTGAAGGAGGTGAAGGGCAGCGAGGCGCTTTTCACCATCGGCATGCGTGGCATTCACGACGGCTCGATGGAGGGCGTGAAGACCAAGGAGGAGAAACTGAACGGGCTGCAGCAGGTCATTGACGATCAGCGCGAGCTGATACGCAAGTACTATCATAAGGATGTGGAAGAAGTGCCTCAGGTGTTCATTCCCTACAAGGAAGTGCTTGAGATTATGGAGAGCGGACTGCGTGTGCCCGACGACGTGACGCTGATGTGGTGCGACGATAACTACGGCTATATGACCCGTCTTTCTGATGCCGAGCAGCAGCGCAAGGGTGGGGCGGGCGTCTATTACCACCTGAGCTACTGGGGGCGCCCGCACGACTATATGTGGCTCTCCACTACGCAGCCGGGACTTGTCTATAACGAGATGAAGGCTGCCTACGACCACAACTGCCGCAAGCTGTGGATTGTAAATGTTCATGACCCCAAGGTGGCCGCCTACGACCTGGAACTGTTCCTGGATATGGCGTGGAATATTGATGGGGTGAGCCCGTCGACGCTGGAACAGCATCTCGAGAACTGGCTCTGCACGCAGTTTGGCAAGGAGGCCGGCGAGCGGCTATTGCCCGTTATGCGGGAGCTCTACCGGCTGTGTGGCATCCGCAAGCCGGAATTCATGGGATGGACACAGGTAGAGCTGGCCGACCGCAAAGCCTATCCCCGTGGGCGCTCGCAGGTGGTCGACACCGAGTTTTCGCTTACCGAGTTCGACAACGAGGCGTGGCACTATCTCTCAGACTACGAGCACATCTGCTTAGGGGTGCAGGAGGCCGAGCGGCTCATTCGTCCCGAGCTGAAGGATGCCTTCTTTGCCCATGTGAAGTACCCCGTGCTGGCTGCCCGTGCCATGGCCGCGAAGATGCTGGAGGCACAGATGGCCCGCTCGAAGTATCAGGGACAGACCGACAAGTCGATGGAAGGCCGTGAGCACTATATGATGCAGCATGCTGCCCGCGCCATGTATGCCTATCGCGACATACAGCGGCTCACCCAATACTACAACGACTCGCTGGCCGGAGGCAAGTGGAAGGGAATCATGAACATGATGCCGCGCGACCTGCCGGTGTTCAATCCGCCAATCCTGCCCTACCTGCCATCGGAAGACAAGCTTTCGGGCTATGGTTTCTACTTGACCCACCCCGTCTTTCCCGACCATGCCGTTGCCCGTAATGCCTGCCGTTACCAGTCGGCCACCGACGGCGTGCAGGCTATCCAAATGCTGGGCCATTCGATGAATGCCGTAGCTATTCCCAAGGGTGGCGAGGTGGTCTACGCGTTCTCGTGCGACGAGGAGGGCGACGCCACGCTCTTCACGGCCATGATTCCCACGCAGCCCAACGACAAGGGTGACCTGCGCTATCAGGTGACGCTCGACGACCAGGAGCCGGTCGTCATCTCGCTGAAGGAGAAGTTCCGCTCGGAGTTTTGGAAGCAGAGCGTGCTGCGCGGCCAGGCTCTGAAGAAGACTCCCGTGAAAGTGCAGAAGGGCAAGCACACGCTGACCATCAAGGCACTGGACGACCATATTATTCTGGACCAGTGGATGCTTGACTTCAAGAAAGACCGTAAATTCTATGTTATTCCAGTGAACCATTCTAAAAAATGAAACGATTATTTTTTGTTGTGGCCCTGCTCGTGGCTTTGACCGCGCAGGCTCAAGACCGGAGCTTCAATGTAGTGTTTATTGGCAACAGCATCACATACGGTGCTCTGCACAAACAGCGTGAGCAGACGGCTCCACCGGTTCAGTGTGCCCGCTGGCTAAGCGGGCAGGAAGGCATAGACACCGTCTACTTCAGCAATTGCGGCCGCAGTGGCAAGACTACCTATCACTTCCTGCCCAATGCTGCCGACGTGATACCTGCAGGCGACAAGACCTATTTCGCAGATGTGGTGGCCGATACCTGGAAGTTGGTAAAGGCACACCCTGCCCTACCGCTTGTGTTCAGTATCATGCTGGGAACCAACGACAGTGTGGAGCGCAAGCATAATTCGCACACTACGCCCGATGACTACGTGAAGAACCTCTGCGCGATCATCGATTCGCTGCTCACACTTTGGCCCGATGCCCATGTGGTGCTCAATAAGCCCATCTGGTATTATCCTGACTATGTGACCAAGGGAGGCTCTGTGGCTTCAAAAAAGAGTCTGAAGTTGCTCGACACCTATTACGACTGCTTTGCCAAGGTAGTGGCACGTTGCAAGGCCGGACATGTGCATGTCGGCGACCGCGATGCCTACGAATACTTCAAGAACCATTATAAGACCGACATTTCTGAAGAGCAGGACGCACGCGGCAAAAGCTATTGGCTGCATCCCAACGAAACGGGGGCTAAGCAGTTGGCAGCATTTTGGGGAGAGGTCATCCTGCCGGTTCTTAAAGAGATGCCTGCTGTGGACCCGCTGAAAGGCAAGAAGATAGGTTTCATTGGCGATAGCTATGTGCGCAACCATCGTGAGCCGGTCGAGAATGCCTGGCATTACAAATTTGCCAGAAAGCACGGCATGGAATACTATAATTATGGAAGGAACGGCAACTGCATTGCCCTCGACCTGAAGCAGTGGGGAACGGGCATGTACAAGCGCTACACTGAAATGCGCAGTGACCTTGACTATGTGGTTGTCATTGCCGGGCATAACGATGCCTCACAAGGGCGCATCGACAGCATCGGTATCGACACCTTCCGCGAGCGGCTTGCCATTCTCTGCCAAGGACTCATTGAGAAGTATCCCCACGCCCAGATTTTCTTCTTTACTCCGTGGACCTGTGAAAACTTCACGGGCAGTCCGCGCCAGCAGGTGGTCGATGCGATGCTTGAGGTGTGCGGCTCCTTTGGCATTCCCGTGTTCGATGCCGCCCGTCGCAGCAACATCTTCGCCACCAGTCAGCAGTTCCGCAAAATCTACTTCCAGGGAGGCAAGGGCACCGATACTGCCCACCTCAATGCGAAGGGGCACGACCGTTTCCTGCCGGTGGCCGAATCGTTTCTGTTACAATACATGAGATAGCCATGACGATATTACGACACCTATCTGCTTTATTCCTTTTTGGCAGCCTTGCACTGACAGCCAGCAGTCAGGTTGTTGAGCCATTGCCCGATGAGGCTTGGAACGAGTCACAGTGGATTTGTGTGGCCGATGCTCCCGAGGTGACGGGACGCGTAGATGAACACACGCGGGCGGCCGACGGAGCCAATTGGTTCGTGACGGCCATCATCAACGAGCGGAAGGTCAAGAAGGCTCTTTGGATGACCACGAGCCTGGGCGTGAACGAGCTCTACGTGAACGGTCGGCGCATAGGCTATGAGGTGCTGCGTCCGGGCTTCTCGCATCACAGCCGCACGAAGTATTCCTTTACCTACGACGTGACAGAGGCCTTTGCGACAAAAAAGGGCGAAGTGAATCGGCTGGCCGCACAAGTAACACCCGGCTGGTGGGCCGACAAGATTATTACGCCCAGCGGGTCGAACGGCATGTACGGACAGAAGTGTGCCTTTCGCGGTGTGCTGGAACTGACCTTCACCGATGGCACAAAACGCTTTTACGGCACAAACACAAAGGATTGGAAGGCCGGCATAGCAGGCCCCGTGAAGCATGCAGCTATCTTCGACGGAGAAGAGTATGACGCGAGGGCTCTCGCACCATTCACGGATTTCTCGGATCTTTCCCAACCCGTAGTGAGCAAGGAGTATAAAGGCATCATCGTGCCTAACTGCGGCGCCGAGGTCTATCATATCGACCAGTGGGCGCTCACCCCTAAACACGCTTACATCTATTCTAAGGTAGAGGGGAACGGCGCCGAGGCTTACGGCAAGATTGTCACCGACCGCGAATATGTCGGCGGGCAGTCAATGGTTGTCCGTCCCGGAGAGCATCTCGTGGTAGACTTCGGACAGAACTGCGCGGCCGTGCCCTCGTTCAAATTCTCAGCCCAACCGGGCACACGCCTCACTTGTCTGCCTGCCGAACTGTTGAACGATGGCAACGGTGCCAAGAACCGCGGCATGGATGGCCCGGAGGGTAGCGTGCATCGCCGAAACCTACGCATTCACGACAAGAGCATACGGCTGGATTACACTTTCACTACTACCAAAAAGTGGTATCAACTCTTCACCCCTCGCCAAACCTTCTTTGGCTACCGCTACCTCGACATCACGGCCACCGATGAGGTCACCATCCAGGAAATTCAGTCCATCCCCGTGAGCAGCATCACGCCAGAAATGGAAACAGGTCACATCACTACGGGCAATGCGCTCGTGAACCAGCTCATCTCGAATACCGTGTGGGGCATGCGCTCCAACTATCTGAGCGTGCCTACCGACTGTCCGCAGCGTAACGAGCGACTGGGCTGGACGGCCGATACGCAGGTGTTCTGCGAAACGGGCACGTTCTTTGCCGACACACGCCGTTTCTTCCATAAGTGGTTGCGCGACCTGCGCGACTCGCAGAGCGATGTGGGTGGCTTTCCTGGTGTGGCTCCTCCGGGGCAGTATGGAGCCGGTTCTCACGAATATATGCGTGTAGGATGGGCAGATGCCGGTATCATCGTACCATGGACCATTTGGAAGCAGTTTGGCGATGTCTCCATCATCGAAGAATGTTGGGAATCGATGAAACGATATATGACACATGTCAGTGAGTCGAAGTACGATCACGCGGTACTTGCCAAGGAGAACGGCAATTACCAATGGGCAGACTGGCTAAGTTACGAACCGATGGAGAGTTGTGGGGGACGTATACGTGAAAACGGACAACCGCTTCCCGATGTACTCCAGTACTGGAATTATCTCGGTGCTTCCTACTGGGCTATCGATGCAGCAATGATGGCTGATATGGCACGGGCGGCAGGCAAGGATGCCAACTTCTATGAAACGATGACTGACGAGGCTAAGCAGTACCTGCGTGAACAGTTCTTCAACGAAGACGGCACCTTCAAGTGCGACATCCTCAACACCATGCAGACGCCCGCTCTCTTTGCGCTGCGCAACAACCTCTTTGAGGGCGAGGCAAAAGAAAAGCTGATTGAGCGTCTGCGCGAGAACTTCCGCCAGCACGGCGACTGCTTGCAGACGGGCTTCCTTGGAACCAGCATCCTCATGCCCACGCTCACCGCCAACGGCATGACCGATGTGGCCTACACCCTGCTCTTCCAGCGCAAGAACCCCAGCTGGCTCTACAGCGTGGACAATGGTGCCACCACCATCTGGGAGCGGTGGAACAGCTATATGAAGGAGAAAGGCATGGGCCCCAAGGGTATGAACAGCTTCAACCACTATGCCTACGGCTGCGTATGCCAGTGGATCTGGCAGACCTGCGCCGGCATCGCCAGCGACCCCGCCCAGCCAGGGTTCAAGCACATCATTATGCGCCCTGTCCCAGACCGCCGTCTGGGCCATCTTGACGCTACCTACAAATCATCGGCAGGTCTCATTGAAAGCCATTGGTGCTATCAGGGCGAGAAGCTGAGGGTAGGCGGACAACAGGGCGTTGAGTGGGTGTGGACCGTCACTATTCCCCAAGGTTCTACCGCCACCATCTACCTGCCCGACGGCAGGGTGGAGGAGAAAGGACCGGGCACCTATACCTTCAAGACCATGCTATAGAAGACAAATCCGACTAAACAAAAACTCTTTATTATGAATAAGTTGCTGATTTCCATTCTTTCCTTGACGCTGTTTCAGCAGGCAACAGCCAAGGACGTGTTTGTGAGCACACCGAAGACGACGCTCATGCTTTCTGCCGACGAGGGGCAGACGCCACGTATTCACTACTACGGTTCACGCATCCGGCCAGAGCAGGCGCATGAGGTGTACGATGCCAGGAGCATCAACCAAGACGCCTATCCTGCCTTCGGGCGCAACAGCTTTGACGAGACGGCACTGAGCGTGACCCATGCTGACGGCAACATGTCGACCGAACTGGTGGTCACAGGATGCCGGCAGGAAGGCGAAAAGACCATCATCATGCTGAAGGACAAGAAGTACGACTTCTTCGTAGACCTCTGTTACAAAGCCAATGACCAGAGCGACGTCATTGAGACTTGGACGGTGATCCGCAATGGCGAGAAAAAGCCGGTAAAACTGGAGCAGTATGCCAGTGGCGTGATGCCGTTGCGGCAGGAAGGCGCATGGCTCACCCATTTCCATGGTGCCTGGGGACAGGAGGCCGGAATGACGGAAGAGCCGCTGACTGCCGGACTGAAGGTCATTGTGAACCACGACGGCGTGCGCACGGCGATGGACGACCGTGCCGAGGTGATGATATCGCTCGACGGACGTCCGCAGGAGAACAGCGGACGGGTCATCGGTGCTGCCCTGTGCTGGACGGGCAACTACAAGTTGCGCCTTGAGACACGCGGAAAGTATCGCCACACGTTGCTGGCTGGCATTGACGACTTGCATACGGCCTACACGCTGAAACCCGGCACTTCGTTCACAACGCCGGTGCTGGCACTGGTCTATAGCGAGGAGGGAAAGGGTGGCGTGAGCCGTGCCTTCCATCGCTGGGGCCGCAACGGACAGTTGCATAACGGCAAAGCCCTTCGTGAAATTCTGCTGAACTCATGGGAGGGTGTCTATATGAACGTCAACCAGGAGGTATGCGAACAGATGATGGATGGCCTAAAAGAACTAGGTGGCGAACTCTTCGTAGTAGATGATGGCTGGTTTGGTCGCAAATATCGTCGTACGTATGATGATAAGGCACTGGGCGACTGGATCACCGATACGGTGAAGTTGCCAAAGGGTATTCCTGCCCTTGTAAAGGCTGCTGAGCAGCGCGGACTGAAGTTTGGTATCTGGATAGAGCCAGAGATGACCAATAGTGCTAGCGAACTCTTTGAGGCCCATCCCGACTGGGTGGTTGCCCACCCCACGCGCGAACTGTCGAAGGGCCGTGGTGGCACGCAGCTGGTGCTCGACCTCTCAAACCCCAAGGTGCAGGACTTCGTGGTTGGCATCGTTGACAATTTGGTAAAGGAGAACCCCACACTGCATTATATCAAATGGGACTGCAACATGTCGATGCAAAATTTCGGCAGCAGCTATCTGACCGCCGACAAACAGAGCCATCTCTTTGTGGACTATCATTTGGGCCTTCGTAAAGCTTTGGAGCGTATTCGCAAGGTCCATCCCGACCTGGTTATCCAGCTCTGTAGCAGCGGCGGCGGCAGGGTGAACTGGGGAGCCTTGCCCTATTTCGACGAGTTCTGGGTGAGCGACGACACCGACGCCCAGCAGCGCCTGTTCATTCAGTGGGGCACCAGCCATTTCTTCCCGCCCATGGCCATGGCCCAGCATGTCAGTGCCTCGCCCAATCACCAGACGGGCCGCGTCATTCCCCTGAAGTTCCGCTTCGACGTGGCCATGACGGGTCGCTTGGGCATGGAGATGAAACCCAGCGACCTGAACGACCAAGAGCGTGACTATGCCAAGAAGGCCGTGGCATTCTACAAGGAGGTGCGTCCCATCATTCAGTTGGGCGACCTCTATCGCTTGTTGTCGCCCTACGATAACCATGGTTTCTCCAGCGAGATGTTCGTTACAGAGGATAAGTCAGAGGCTGTGTTCTTCTGCTACAAGTTCGAGAACTACATTGGTCTGGAGACTCCCCGTTGGCACATGGCCGGGCTGGATCCCCGTGCCACCTACGTATTGAGTGAGTTCGAGCCTGCCGACCGTGGTTCACGTCAATTTGAAGGCAAGTCCTTCTCGGGCAAGTTTCTCATGGAGACTGGTATTGAAGCAGCTCTTGGCCGTCAGTTTTCCAGCCGTGTCATCCGGCTGAAGAAAGTATCATAAGACCGTAAGAAGATGAAAAAGCCGCTGATTCTCCTATGTCTTTTGGCCGTTGCTGCCCGACCGGCTTCACTTCAATGCCGAGGGTGCGCAGCAGCTGGGGTGTCGGATGTTTGACAAAATGAAGAAACTAAAAATAATCAAATGACTCGAATGAAGAAGAAAGCAATTACACTCTGCCTGCTGCTTGCCAGCGTCCTGGCCATGCAGGCACAGACTGCCCGGCAGTTCACGTTGAACATCACTCCCGACGGGCAGTCGAACATGGCGTGCTACCTGCCAGCCACCCCTTCCGGCCGTGCCGTGGTGGGTTGTCCCGGCGGTGGCTACAGTCATCTGTCTATGCAGAACGAGGGACACGACTGGGCCGCGTGGTTCAACCGCCAGGGCATAGCCTACTTTGTGCTGACCTACCGCATGCCTAAGGGCGACCGCAACATTCCCATGAGCGATGCTGCCACGGCCATCCGCACCGTGCGCGATTCGGCCGCTGTCTGGGGCATCAATCCCCGCGACGTGGGCATCATGGGCTTCTCGGCAGGCGGACATCTGGCCTCGACCATTTCTACGCATGCCGCGTTTGCCGAGCGTCCCGACTTCAGTATCCTGTTCTATCCCGTCATCTCGATGAACGAGCGCGAAACCCACAAGGGCTCCGTCGACGGCTTTCTCGGACAGGATAAGGGCGACAAGCAGCTGGTACGCGACTTCAGCAACCAGAATGCCGTGCGCCGCCACCTCACGCCGCCTGCCATCATCCTGCTGGCCAACGACGACCGCGCGGTGCCCCCTGTGACCAACGGCATAGCCTATTATTCGGCCATGCGCCGCCAGGGCAACGAGTGTGCGCTGCACGTTTACCCCACAGGCGGCCACGGCTTTGGTTTCCGCAGCAACTTCAAGTACCACGACCAGATGCTCTGCGACCTGGCCAGCTGGCTTGCCAACCACCGGGCACCGCGCCCCGCCTCGCTCAAGGTGGCCTGCGTGGGCAATAGCATTACCGACGGTCACGGCATAGACATGAGCTCGCAGCGTGGCTACCCGGCCATTTTGCAGCAACTGCTGGGGGCAGACTATCATGTGCGCAACTTCGGCGTCAGTGGCCGTACGCTGCTGAACAAAGGCGACCAGCCCTACATGCAGGAGCTGGCGTGGCGCGATGCCCTTGCCTTCCGTCCCGACGTGGTGGTCATCAAGCTGGGCACCAACGACTCCAAGCCCCAGAACTGGCAGCATGGCGACGAGTTCGGGCGCGACCTGCAGCAGATGATTGACCAGCTGCGACCCTTGGAACCCGTTCTGGACAAGAAGGGCCGCCCTACGAAGAAGATGAGGCGTGCCGCCTCGCCGCGCATCCTGCTCTGCACGCCCATACCCGCCGTAAAGCCCTCATGGCAGATCAGCGACTCGGTCATCACCCATGCCATTATTCCTGTTATTAATAAGGTGGCTCAGCAGAACGGCCTGCAAGTCATTGACCTGCACACCCTGTTCAAGGCCGACCGCGAGAACATGCAGGCCGACGGCATACACCCCACCGATAAGGGTGCCCGCCAGATGGCCGAGATCATTGCTGCAGCCATCAAGGAATAAAGAGAAAATACAGATCAACGTAACAAACTACTTTCTATGAAAAGATTAACACTTCTACTACTGGCGACAGCCATCCTGCCATCGTCGTTGTCAGCACAGCGCATGCAACAGAAACTGGCGCGCAGCGTTGTTGCTGTGAACCGTTCGGGCAGCTCCATCCGCAGCGTGACCAGTGTGGCGGGCACGGGCTCGCTCATCTCCTGGCGCAAACTGGCACAGGAGCCCGAGGGCACCACCTATAATGTCTATAAGCGTGCCCAGGGTGCCAGCGACTACACCAAGGTCAACAGCAAGCCGCTTGCGGTGACTTGCCTCTCGACCACGCTCGTCAGCGGCACGGAGTATGCCGTGACGGCCATCAGTCCCGACGGTACTGAAGGCGAGATGAGCCGTCCGTTCCTCTACAAGACACAGCCCTATCCCAACGTGTGGTTCAATTTCGATTTCGATAACACGGTGCTCAAGCGCAATGACTATCGCACCAAGTTCTGCTGGCCTATGGACCTTGACGGCAACGGCGAGTACGACGCCGTGGTCGTCGACCGCCTGTTTGCCGGGGCGGCATCGGGCGAGGAAAGCGACAACGAGGAAAACACGGCTACTACCAGCCACAAAATCCAGGCCTACCGGCTCAATGGCGAGCTGCTGTGGACGGTCGACATGGGACCGAACGTGAACATCTGTGCCGGGCAGAACGACATGGTCGTGGCCTACGACATCAATTGCGACGGGCGTTGCGAGGTGATGATTCGTGCCAGCGACGGCACCCGTTTCTGGGACAAGCAGAACAACACCTGGGGCAAGTATGCCATGGGCAGCGCAGTGGCCGACGTCGATGGCGACGGCATCGTGGACTACCGCTCGCAGAACAAGCGCAACCGTCCCTTCTACGTGTCGGTCATCGACGGTGCAACAGGTGCCGAGATTGCGTGCAGCGAGCTGAAATACAGCGAGGTGACCGATGGCTCCGACAGCTACACCCGCACCTCGCGGCCCCGCTACATGAGCGACGGCTATTCGGCCATGGACGGCCATTTCGCCATTTGCTATCTCGACGGCATACATCCCTCGCTGGTCATGGAGTGCTTGGACAGAGACACCGACAAGACCCACCACAACTACGTGTTTACCTGGGAATATGACTGGAGCAGCGGCACGCCCACGAACTGGCACCACGACAAGACCTGGAGCCGCAACGACAAGCGTCCCTGGCCGGCCGAGTTCCATCAGCTGCGTGTGGCCGATGTCGACGGCGACGGCTGCGACGAGATGATTCAGGGTGGCTACAGCGTGAACCCCAAGACCGGGTGGTTCTCCTCGCCCGGCATAGGCCATGGCGACCGCTACGTGCTGAGCGACATAGACCCCGACCGTCCTGGACTGGAGGCCTACGCCATTCAGCAGAGCGCCTTGCTGGGCCAGCTCATCTACGATCCCGCCACGGGCGAGCATCTCAAGGAGTGGTATCTGCCCAGTGTCTTCGACGTGGGCCGTGGTGCCTGTCTCGATATTGATAATGCGCACAAGGGCTATGAAGTCCTAAGCTATGTCGATGACTACGTCTACGACTGCAAGGGCGAGCGCACCGGCCAGACCCGCACGGGCTCGATGTTCGAGGGCGTGTGGTGGGACGGACGCCTGCAGCGCGAGTGGCTCAACTCTCCCGGCGGCAGCGGCTGGGGCACCAACATGATGATTACCCGTGTCCTGGGCGACCGTCTCTGCGAGTTTTCGCAGGAGTCGTCGTGGGCCACTCATGGCGGCACAGGCACCCGTCCTGCCTTCATGGGCGACATCACCGGCGACTGGCGCGAAGAGATTATCCTGGCTAAGCAGGACGACAATGGAAGCACCGGACTGGTGGGCTACACCACCAATATCCCTACTACCTATAGCATCTACTGCCTGCAGCAGGATCCCCACTACCGGGGCGACTGCACCACGCGCGGCTACTACCAGCATCCCAATACGGGCTTTTATCTGGGTGGCGGCATGCCCATGCCCCCGTTGCCCCCAGTCTATGAGGCCGACGTGCGCAACCAGATGGCTAACGGCAAGTCGGTCATGTTCGATTTGCAGGGCAGCAACAGTGCGCCCATCGTCGTCGACCACGCGCCCTCGGTGCTCTATCTCATGAACCCGCGTGGCCACGACTATACGTTCAGCGGCAAGGGCACTACCGGCGATGCACGCCTCGTGAAGTCCATGCAGGGAACGGCCACGTTCAACTGCGATCTGGGCCATTCGGGACTGAACCTCATCAGCGAGGGCACGCTCTACGTCAACGGCACCGTCAGCGGCCCGGTGGAGCTGCGTGCCCGTGGCACACTGAGCGGCCATGCCGTGCTCTTGGGCGATGTCACTTTCGAGGGAGCCTTGAACTACGAGGGATGCCGACTGAAACCTACCGGCACCTCGGGTGTGCTGACCTTCAAGAAAGACCTTACCTTGCCTGGTGAGGTATATACAGAGGTGGAAGTAGCAAACGGCCAGAGTGGCCGGCTGCAGGTAGAGGGCAATCTCACCTTCAAGGGGACTAACTATCTCACGGTCAACCTGCAGAGCCTTGATGCCGCAGAATATGTAGTGGCTGAGTGCAGCGGCACGCTCACCTGCGACCCGTCGAAGCTTGTGACACGCGGCCTGGAGGGCATCAACTACGACCTCAAGGTGCAGGACGGCAAGCGCCTCTTGCTGGTCATCAACGCCACCCGTGCGCCTCAGTCGAACGTGCTCTGGACAGGTGCAGAGAGCGGCGTTTGGGACTATAAGACCCGCAACTTCTCCGTAGACAACACGGCCACCGCCTTCGTCTCCGGCGATCAGGTGGTCTTCAACGATGCCGCCGCCAAGAAGACGGTTAGCGTGGCTGAGATGATGGTCACTAACGGCGTGGTGTTCGATGCCGGTAAATATGTGCTCAACGGCGACGGAGGCCTCTCGGGCGAAGGTGGCCTCACCGTGAACCGGGCTGCCGACGTGACGCTCAACATGAAGTACAGCGACTATACGGGCAAGACCATTGTGAACGGCGGCACGCTCACCGTGTGCAACTTCTACGACGGTGGACAGCGCAGTGCCATCGGGGCTGCTACGACGGCCGAGGGCAACCTGCAGCTGAATGGCGGCGTGCTGGTGCTCGCGAAGGAGAACATGGCCACCGACCGCATCATCACCCTCACCGACACGGCCACCATCCGCGTGGCCCAGACGTCCAGTTCGCTGTCGCTCAAGGGACAGGTCAAGGGCTCTGGCTATCTGGTGAAGGACGGCCCCGGCCAGCTGAACTTCACCTACGGCGGCGCCAACAACTTTGCCGGACTCATCGTGAAGAAAGGCAAGGTGGCACAGGGTGCCTGGAACGCCACCTTCGGCAAGTCGGGCTCGCCCATGCTGCTTTGTGGCGGCGAGGTTCATCAGGTGGATGTCAACAGCACCTCGACCGTTCCCACCTTCAACCATGTGGTCACCGTGCAGGAGGGCACCAGTAATACCCTCGTAGGCTCGTCGCGTGGCAAGATCAACGGTTCGTTCAAGGGTGCAGGCAACCTGACCATCCGCACCAAGTACGTGCGCTGCGACGTGGGTGCCTCGTTCAAGGACTTCGAAGGCACGCTCACGGCCATTGGCGACGGCGGCAACTTCCGCCTCATGAGCAATGTCACCGACATGCAGAAGGGACGTCTCGTCGTGGGTGCCGGCACCACCGTCAGCCACGTGCAGAGTGGAGGCAACGGCGAGGTGGCAGCCACGATGAAGATTGGTTCGCTTGCAGGCACCGCTGCCGATGGCGTGCTCGGTGGTTCGCAGAGCAGCTATCAGGTGGGCTTCCTGGGCGAGGACAGTCGCTTCAGCGGACTGCTGAAGGCAAAGGGCATTACCAAGGTGGGCAGCGGAAAGCTCACTCTTCTTACGCCTGGCCATACAGCGCCCATCACCGTCAGTGGCGGTACGCTTGCCTGTCAGAACACCACATCGGCGGTCTTCACCACCGCAACCATCACCGTGGCCGCTGGTGCCACGCTCCAGGGCAACGCGCTGCTCAGCGGTGTCACCGTGCAGAAGGGCGGCATCCTGCAGGGCGGTCTGGGCACAGCCACCGGTACACTGCGCATAGGGGGCAACCTCAACTTGGCCGATGGCGCCACCGTGAGGTGCGTGCTGGGGGCTGCTGCCAACACGCAGATCAACGTCAAGGGCGAGATAGCCCACCATGGCGACACCCTGCTCATCGTCGTTCCGGCGACGCGCCTGCTCGATCCGGGTGACGAGATCCAGGTGTTTACAGCCACCTTCAGCGACGCCACGGGTCAGGTGGTGGTGCGCTGCGAGTCGGAAGGCCGCAGCTACCAGTTCGATACCTCTACGCTGAACACCGACGGCAAGGTGCGCGTGCTCTCGGCTGCCGATGCCATTCACGGACTGAACGCCGCCGATGCGCTGGTCAATGTCTATGCTGCCGACGGAAAACTGCTGAAGAGCAGCGTGTCTTTGACCGATGCCTTGTCGGGCCTTCCTGCGGGAGTTTACCTCGTAGGTGGCAGGAAGGTCGTCAAACGCTAGGGGCAATTGACTGTGACTTATACTGATTGTCTTCCATTATGCCGCAAAACGTCTTCCGTTTTGCCGCATAATGGAAGACATTATGCCGCAAAATGCAGGACGTTTTGCCGCAAAATGGAGGGTTGTTTTGCCGCAAAATGAAGGGTCGTTTTGCGGCAAAATGGAAGTCATTTAGCCGCTTATGCTTTTTTAACGGCAAAAACTATACGTTTTCAACCTTACATGTCGCTTTTTTTTCTTATTTTTGCAACAGCAATGCAAATCCTGAATGTTTAACTATTCAACTTTCTCAAGATAGAATTTAGAAGGAGATAGAAGGAGTTATCGCGGTCTGCGACCGCTTAGGAGATAGAAGTCAATAGACTTGCACTCCACAGAAACACTCCGCGCCGAGCCAAAACTAACGACTCTAACTCCTAAGGCCGAAGGCCGATCGCTCGACCTCTGGTCGCTTGCAAGGCAAGAACTCCTTCTAACTCCTTTTAACTCCTGAAGTTGAGCGAATGCGAAACTTGAATTTAACAGTTGTAGCTTATGAAAAGATCTTTAGCGTTTTTCATGGCGGCTTTGGTGAGCTTTAGCCTTTGGGCCCAGAAGCAGGTGGTAAGCGGCACGGTCGTGAGCAGCGCAACGGGCGAGGCGCTGACTGGTGCCAGTGTGACTGCCGAGGGTGTTGCCGTTGTCACCAATGGCGATGGTTTCTTTACGTTGAAGACTGATGGCATGCAGAAGGCCATCACGGTGTCATCGCTGGGCTATCAGTCGAGCAAGATTCAGGTCGAAGGGCAGTCACAGGGACTGAAAATCAAGCTCAAGCCAATCACCATTCAGCTGAACGAGGTGTTTGTAATGGCTGCCGACCCGCGCGATCTGGTGGAGGCTGCCATCAAGGCCGTTCCCCAGAACTACAGCCGCCAGCCGGAGCTTTACAATTGCTTCTATCGCGAGACAGCCATGAAGCGCCAGCATTATGTCTACGTGGCCGAGGGCGTTGTGGATATGTACAAGACCTCCTATACCAAGACGACAGCCAGCGACCGCGTTGCCATTCGCAAGGGGCGCCGACTGCTGAGTCCCAAGCAGGGCGATACGCTGGGCATAAAGGTCATAGGAGGCCCGGTGACTTCCGTAATCTTAGACTTGGTGAAGAACACCGATTTCCTCCTGAACACGGAAGAGCTCGACAACTACGACATGAAGATGGAGACGCCCATCAGCATCAACAACCGCATGCAATACGTGGTGGCCATCAGCCCCCGCTGCAACATGCCATACGCCCTCTACTTCGGCAAGCTCTACATCGACCAGGAAACGCTGGCCTTTACGCGGGCCGAACTGTCGCTTGACATGACAGACCATGAGAAAGCCACCCGGCTGATGCTGGTGAAGAAGCCCTTCGGCGTAAGGTTCAAGCCTAAGGAAATGTCGCTCCTCGTAGACTATCGCTACGTGGACGGCGTGATGCACCAGAGCTATATCCGCACAACGTTCCGCTTCAACTGCGACTGGAAGCGCCGACTCTTCTCGACGCCCTTCACTGCCTTCTGCGAAATGGTGGTCACCAGTAAAAGTGACAATGCCATTCTGCCCATTCGCGGCCGCGATTCCTTCGACCGCCGTGACGCCTTCTTCGACAAGGTAGACTACTTCCTGGACCCCGTCTTCTGGCAGGACTACAATATCATCGAACCCACGGAGTCACTCGACCGCGCCATCGACAAGCTGCTGAGGAAACATCAAATTCAGGTTAAATAATTTGGCATTTCTCTCATTTTTACGTAACTTTGCCATCCAACTAATATAGACATCATGATAACTAAGAAACTTGTATTTGCGATGTTGGCAATCGCAGGTGTTGCACTGCATAGCAGCTGCTCAGAAAAGAAGGGCGAGTTTCTCACCCTTCAGGTAAAAACCCAGTATGGCGTGCTCGAAGGCTTCGAGCAGGACGGCGTGAAGAAGTTCCTGGGCGTTCCTTTCGCTCAGGCTCCTGTTGGCGAACTCCGCTGGAAGGCTCCTCAGCCTGTTCAGGCTTGGGAGGGCGTGCGCGACGCCAAGCAGTTCGGCGACGATCCCATGCAGCCCGACATCTTCGGCGACATGTCTTTCCGTGGCCCTGGCCGCAGCGAGGACTGTCTCTACCTGAACATCTGGACAACCGCAACGACAACGGCCGATGCCCTGCCCGTGCTGATCTATTTCAATGGCGGTGGACTGATGGCCGGCTCTGGCAGCGAGCCCCGATACGATGGCTCGTCGCTGGCCAAGGAAGGCGTCATCGGCGTGACGGCCAACTATCGTGAAGGCGTGTTCGGCTTCTTTGCCCATCCCGACCTCACGGCAGCTTCCGACTATAAGGGCAGCGGCAACTATGGCTTCCTGGACCAGGTAGCGGCCATCAAGTGGGTGAAGGAGAACATCGCGGCCTTTGGCGGCGATCCTGCCAAGATTACCATCGTGGGCGAATCGGCTGGTTCCTTCTCTGTGTCGCTGCTGATGTGCTCGCCCCTCTCCAAGGATCTGATTGCCGGCGCCATGCTTTCCTCGGGTGCCGAAGTGTTGCCCTACGTGCCCTCTTCCCAGGCCGATGCCGATGCAGCCGGAGCAGAACTCTTGAAGCAGGCAGGTGTTGCCAGCCTGGCCGACGCGATGGCATTGGATGCCGACTCACTGCAGAAGCTCCTGCCGCCCCGTGGCATGGCCAACGTGGTGCTCGACGGTTACTTCATGAAGGAGAAACCCGATGACATCTTCCAGAAGAACGAACAGGCCCAGGTGCCTCTGCTCGCAGGATGGAACTCGCTGGAAGCCCATCCCATGCAGGCGCTGCAAGGCCAGGCTCCCACCCTTGAGAACTACAAGAATGCCTTGAAGACTCAGTTCGGCGACATGACCGACGAGATCTTCGCGGCCTACGGCATCACGACCGACGAGGACGTGCTGAGCCAGAAGGGCTTCGACCTCGTCAGCGACCTCTTCACGGGCTTCCCCACCTGGAAGGTGTGCGACTATCACGCAAAGTCGGGCCTGCCCGTCTATCGCTACCACTACATGCACCCGCGTCCGCAGGTGTCGGCAAAGATGGGCGACAAGACTGGTGCCCTCGCCGGTGGCGTGCGTGAAAAGACCGAGGAAGAGAAGAAGGCCGGGGCTCAGCAGCCTACCATTGCTCCCGGTGCCGTACATTCTGCCGACATCGAGTATGCTATGGGAACCCTCGATACCAACGAATTCTACGACTGGACAGACGATGACCGAGCCATCTCGAAACTCTTCCTGACCTACTATGCCAACTTCTGCAAGACGGGTAATCCCAACGGCAAGGGGCTGCCTCGGTGGACGGCCATCACCAAGGACAACCTCGATGCCGCCCCTGTGATGAAGATCGACGTAGAAAGCAAGGAGGTAGCTTCACAGGAAAGGGAGAATGCCTATCGCACACTCGAGAAGTTTTACAGAAGCAAGAAATAATGAATATGACGTTCATTAATATAAATAATGGCCATTATTTTTAAAATTCTGGCCATTATTTTTAAAATTCTGGCCAGAATTTTAAATGCCTACGTTCCCTGAATGAATTAAGGACAAACCGCACGAATAGTCAGGCCTACATATCTGTCTTCCCACGATTTGTAGCCCTCTCCAAAAAATGAATGGATTTCATAACAGACGGCGTGCTGATTGGCACCGGGACTCATGTCTGTTGTCCAGTAGTATATCTGATTCACTACATTGGTAGAACCAGCATGCGGGAAATAGATGCAGTTGCCGTTAGGTCCCGTCGCCCTCATCACGGTATGGCCATTCAGTAGCACGTTTTCGAAAGTACAGTTGTCTACAAGTTCCTGAAACTCCTCAGGGGTAGGTATGTGCCAGTCGCCACCCAGGAATTCGTGGGCAGCATCGTCCTCCAGGTCGAGCCGCGACTTTCCGTCCACCTCGCCCCAGCGGCTGTCAGTCACGTATTTGGAGAACTTGCTGTAATCCCTGTTATCTTCGTACACTTCGTTGCACAACAGGTAACTTTCCCAGTCGTAACTTCCTTCCTTGGGAGCTAGCTCGCCCCACGCGATGTAATAGCCGTTTTCAGTCTCCGTGCGGGCTCCTATGTTGGCCGATGCCCAGCGCACAGACAGTCCGAGGTCCACAGCCTTGATATCGCTGGGCTTTGGTAAGGGCTGCAAGTCAGCCATAGCCAGGCGCAGGAAATGGGATACATAGTCGATGGAATCCTGGAGCTCTAAGTTCACCTTATTGATGAGGGGCAGGTAGACGTGTTTCTTCTGTCCGTCGTTCTCGACCACGTAGGCCCTCATGGCAACAGCACGCTGGTGGTTCCTGTCAAGGGCCTGATAACTCGCTGCGCTGTAATCTTCGGAATTGATGGTGTTCAGCAGCTTTTGGGCTTCGGCAATGTTGCGGTCAAGGACGTTTAGTTTCAGATATACGGTGTCAGGCGCTGCCCCCCGTTCTTTTACAGGACGTATGGGCAGTCCCTCGCACCTTTCAACGGACCAAAAGGTCGAAAGGTCAATCTGACTGATGGTGAATACCTTTAATGCGCTGCCCTTGGCACAATCCTTGCACCACATCTTGGTGTCGTTGTCCCAGGTTATCAGCTCGTTGCCCTGCATCCTTCCAGTGGACGGGAAGAAGACGGCGTTGCCGTTGGATCCTATCAATTGGTAGCCATAGACGCCGTTGCTGATGGTGGGTCTCATCCTGCAACAATTTTCGTCGGTCGTATAGGAATCGGTAAGGAGATTCACCTCTTCAACTGTGGGCAGTCGCCATCCTTGGCCCAAGATAACCGTTGCGGCATCATCCTGAGGTAACAGAAGCCCGCCATCTTTATAGTATGTATAGGAGCCTTGCAACTTGTAGGTATCCCACGAATAGACCTCCTTGGGTTCTGTCTCGCCCCAGGCAAAGAAGTAGCCCGTGTCCTCGGGCCGCTTCGCTCCTAAGTTCTTGGTGGCAATCATGAAACTGCCCACTCCCAAGTCTACATAGTCATCAGTCGTTTCGTACTCGGCATACTTGACAACAACCGGCTGCGGCTCTGGCACCGGTTCGGGAACAACATCATCATCCTTCTGGCATGATGCAAACATACACATCATGAGAGATAAAAACACATAAAAAACTTTTTTCATTATTTAAAGTTTCTTTGATTTCATTGTTTTTTGTATGACTTCAAAAAACTAATTTTTAGGTTTTTCACTCCCCTTGAGTGTCGATACATATTATTCTGCCATACGTGTCGAAGAGAACGAACTGGGTGTACTCGTCGTTTACCGGCCCTCCATAGACGGCATCGTAATTGGCTTTAAGCGACACGTCCTGCAACAAGTCATTCCCAGTTGTCATCAATGCCACGTGGGTACTTTTACCAGAGTATAACACGCACAGCCTATCTTTGTCGATGAAGTTCATACAGGTAGAATAAAACTCATCATACTCATTGGACAGCGTGTGTGTCCATGCCATCTTTCCCTGTGCATCCACCTTGACAACAATGGCGGCTGGGCCGTATCCTCTGTTGGTGTTGATCTCAGCTCCTCCAAGGAAGTAGATGTTACCCACCTCGTCTCGGACAGCCTGCTTGAAGTAGGCCAGATAGCCCAGATCCCTGTATTCTGAATAGTCCGAAGATGTGCCAATGATATTGCCCAAGGCATCAAAGGTGATAGCCACAAATGTATAGTCACCTTTCCTTCCCATCGCCACCATATTGCCGTCAGACGTCTCATGAACGATATACAATTCATCGGCGAGGTCGCTTTCCTCCTCATGAATCAGCCGACCGTTGGCATCTACGCGGGCGAAGTAGTATTTGCCTGCAGTGTTGTTCCTGCCCACTATAGCCATGCCTCCGTCCTTGCAGGCGCAGGCACCAGTGATGAGATAATTATCGGTTTTGGGCGAACAGCTGTATAGAACGCTACCCGTCTCAGAATCTACCCTATATGCCATATAATATGACCAGGCTGCTACGTCGCCTTCCTCCGACACAGACGCATCATTAACTCTGATATTGCTTCTCCACTTCACCATTCCATCGGCATCAGTTCGGCGGAGACGGTAATTGTCGTCAGCATCATTCATGTACTTTTGGGCAATATCGAGGAAGTCATCTCCAGGCATTGGACAGACAAGGCTCACCACTTCCTCATTGTTTCCGTATGGATCCATTTCGCGCCATCCGGTCACAGTGGCATACGACTTGTGCGTAGTGAACGTTTGCTCCTTGATAAGCACCTTCTCACCATCCAATGCGGTAATAAACAAGTGATAATCAGTGTTTGGTGTCAAGGCGCGCAACACCACCTTTTTACTCTTCGTCTGACTGACGAGCACACCGTCGAGATAGATATAATGCGTCAGGTTCTTATAGAGTTTCACCTCGGCACGGTCCTTGTAAACCGTCACCATCGCGGGAAGCTCGCCATTGCTGTACGCAGGCACCTCCTGACCGTAGGAAATCTCTTCCCATATCGTATCAGTGCTACAACCGGACGTCACCACCAGTCCGGCCATAAACAATGCGGATATTATGATTGATTTCATGTTCATTTCATGTCAAAATTTAAGAACTTCATATTTGTAGCGCCCGGATAATCTTTGTATTCAAGCACTGGGCCCAGAATGAGCTTGCCGTTATGGAATGTACCGGCTAGCATGCTGGGGCCTAATATCCTGATACCATAAAGTCCTAACAATTCCCATTTCCTGGTGTTGAAGTCATAGCTGAAGATGGCAGAGTTCTCGTTGTTACCCGCATAGAAGAGTTGGCCGTCATGCTCCAGCAGGCATTGATCCTGGTTGATGGTTTCGTAGACCGATGTCAACTGTGTCTCCTTGTTCCAAGTGTCTTTGCTTGAATCATATACCCAAAGGAAACCTTGTGGCGTCAATAAGTATCCATTGGTCGCGCCGTTACCGGTCTGCATCACCACCTGCTTAGTAGGTCTGTCGGCCACCTTCGTCCATTCGCCCGTGGAAATGCCATACTTCCAGGTCTCCATACACTGTTGGTTGGTGCTGAAATAGTATCCACCACAGATATACACTTGGCCACCTGCAGCAAACATCTTCATATTGGCAACCCCGTCCTCCGTAGGCACGTCTGACAGCTTCTTCCAACAGTCAGTCACGGTATCATACTCATACAGTTCGTTTTTTACCAAGTATTTATCGGCGTAGAGCCATGTGTAATCCTCCGTAATTCCATACGCCTTGGAGCCCACAACCACCATCTCCTTGATTTGGTAGGGCACATTCTTGTATTTAGTCCATGCCTTGGTGTTGAGGTCATAAGATACAAGCAGACAGGGGTCAGCCCATGTGTAATAGTACATCTTGTCGCCAACTCTGAAAGCAGCCCTGGCATTATAGGGTTGGTCATTAAACTCAGTAAATGGAATGGTTTCCTCCTCTTCCGCCTTCAAAGGCAGGATCCGGATTTTCTTCGGCAACGGCAAGTCCACGTCACCCCAGTGCAGGGCTACGTCGTATGTGCCCGGTCCGATGTCATCGGTCATGTTCACTTCGAAACTGGCGTCTTCCTCGTCGTCAAAATAGAGACTGGCGCCCCATGCATCACGGGTAATAGGGTAGATATGGTCACCCACCCTGACCTCTACAGGCTGACCTTTCATCGCAGCCCTCACGACAATGCCGAAGCGTCTCCTCGCCGAGAAGTGCAGAGCTACGTCGTCAGTGGTATATTTCGCAGGATAGCATCTCCCCTCGTAGGTTACATTATCAACATAGCGTGGCTGCCCCCAGATGCGGAGATAGCTCTCGGCAGTCATCTTGGCCAAACTAACCATGATGGACCTTGACTTAAACGAGTTTTTTTCCGTCTTCAGCACAGCACTCACCACATATTCGTTATCTGATGAAGCAGGCACTGTGAATGTCTTCTGAATCTTCTGCACGCGCTCTTCTTCGAGTTCTATGCTAATGGCAGACAGCGCACGGTTCAAATCCTTTGCGTCATAGACCAGCAGCTGCAAACTATGATTGGAAAAGGCCTCACCCTTGTCAACAGTCATATAGGCTGTGAACGAATTGGCCGAGGTGATGATACACGAATCCATCATGATACTTGGAAGCGTATAGTTCTCCACCTCTTTCACCTCCTCTTTTGTACAAGCCGCTAATGTCAGGAAAATGGCAAATAGTGATAGTATTTTCTTCAATACCTTTTTCATTATTTAGAATAACTCATGTTTACTTTCGCTTCAACAAAAACGAGAATTGTGGGGTTATTTGCGCACGCCAAAATTCTTACGCGACTCGTCATTAATGATACGGCTGGCCTGGCGACCGTCGAAACGAGTGGGGCCAGTGATGAAGTCAGGTACATTGAAGGACAGGAAACGGTCGCGATAGAAACGTCGCGGATTGCGCTGCGGCAGCATAAAGGCCTTGGTGACTGTGCCATCGGCATCGACATGACAGAAATAAGGCCGTGTAAACAGGCCATCGTCGCGACGGGAACTCAGCACGAGCCAGCGCGAATTGGTGCTCCAGTTGTGGAACGACTCGGTGTCTTCAGAGTTAGCCCCGGCCATAGGGCGACTCTTAAGTGAAGAGTGAAGAGTGAAGAGTGAAGAATCGGCTGCCGCCTTTTCCAAGTCGAGGAGCCAGAGGTCGGCCTCATGGTGCCAGATGCTGAACTGTCCGTAGTCGGAAAGCGTATAGCACAGGAACCGTCCGTCGTAGGAGGGGCGGGGGAAGGACACCGACTTGTGCTGAGACGCGGCATCAATGACGGTTTCTATATGGTCGCCGAAGGTGCCCGTTGCAGGGTCGAAGTCGATGCGGCAGAGGTTATAGCGGATTTCATTAAGTGAAGAGTGAAGAGTGAAGAGTGAAGAATTTGCGGCGCAGAAATAGAGCGAACGGCCATCGGCAGAGAAGACGGGGTAGGTCTCGTAGATAGAATCCTGCTTGAGAAGCGGCGAAAGGATGAGCTCGTTCTTCTCGACGTCGTAGACCTGAAGATCGGAGGCCTCGTCGAAGACCTCTATGCGGTTGGGGTCGGCGCTGTGGAACAGCTGGCGCGTGGTGTTAGTGGAATAAGCGATGTAGCGTCCAGAGGGATGCCAGTAAGGATAGACGCAGAGACCGAGGGTCTCAGGGGTTTTGGTGTTGTAGGCGGTGAAAGTGCCGTCGCCGTGCCGCAGCAGTGTGGCACCATGTGGGCCTCGGATATGGAGGCTCATGTCGGCAGGGTTACCACGGTTGAAGCTGTGGCAGTTGACACAGCCCTCGAACTGGGTGTTCTCAATCAGTGCACGCTCGTCAAACGAGGAGAGGTCGCGCTCGTAGATTCCCATCTTGCTCCACACCTCGTAGCCTGGCGCAATGAGGCGGTAGCAGAGACCATAGTCGATGCTGTCGGGGCTGACGTAGATGGAGAAGGGACGATAGGTGTGCCAACCATCGTCGTACTTGGCCGAGACGGTGACGCTGAGCGAGTCGCTGGCGTTCTGTGCGAGCAGCGTGTGCCAGTCGTCAAGGTCGAAGTCGACAGCCCCACCCCCGTCCCCTCCCCAAAAGAGAGGGGAGGATTGGCTATGCAGCTCGTTGCCGTGGCTGTCAGTGATGGTGGCGTCAACAAGCAGAGCCGTCTCGTCGGCCATGCTGAAGTTGAGCGGTGCAATGTTTACGGGGATAGTGACGCCGAGGTAGTCAGGATAGATATTGGGCTGAGCCGCCTCTTGCTTTGCGTCCTTGACGGTCTCGGTGCAGCCCATCAGCCCCATCAGTCCTATTAGAATATATAGTTTCTTTTTCATTGTTTATTGGACATGAATTGATTAAAGCTTTCGCGGTCGCCTGTCAACATATAGTACGCCAGCAGGTACTGATAGGCTATGTGGTTGTCGGTATTGCTTCGGTAGAGGCTTTCGAGCATCTCGGGGGTCACGTGGTCACTGAAGTAGAAGTCCTCTTTGTAGACCCACTGCCGCAAGCGTCCGTACTCGGGATGCTCAGAAATTGCTTTTTCATTACCCAACAGCGGCAAGGTCTCGTTGGCCCATTCGCGATAGAAGAGGGTCTTTTGCAGGGCCGAGAGATACTTGCGGGCCACCTCGTATTGGCCGTTAATGAGGTTGGTCTGGGCCAGCCGCTTGTAGCAGCGGGCGCTTTTCTGGAAGTCGAGAATAGCTTCCTGAGCCTCGAAGACGGTTCGCTGGGCAACGTTGATCATTCCCAACTGATAGAACGCCTCGGCGGTAGGCAGGGGACTGGTGGCATCTTCCTTTACATCGGGCAAAAGGCCGGCGATGCCGTTCTGGTTATAATTGAACATCTGTTCCAGGAGCATGCCGTTCATGGCCAAGGCCAGGTTCTGTACCGTCACGCCAATCTGGTTGTTGGGCTTCTCGCTGTTGATGGTCTCGAGGATGCGGTTCCATTGTTGGTGGCGGGCCATGAAGTCGTATTGCATCACCTTCTCGGCCTTGAAGTTGGCGTTTTTCCAGACGAGGGAACCCATGATGATGGCAACGAGCAGGAAAGTGAAGAGTGAAGAGTGAAGAGTGAAGCGCTCGACCTCTGGTCGCTTGCTACCGAAGGGACGCAAGAATCGGCTACCGCTTTTGAAACAGCGGAAGGCGTGGACTGCAAACACAGACACGAAGACTGACAGAGCAGCACCCCAGAGCAACCAAGGGAATAGGGTGGGGTAGCGATGATAATGGATGCCATGCCACAGGCCGTCAATGGGTATTGGGAGGCAGACAGGGCCAACTAATATATATAATAAAGGTATGGCGGCAATGAGCAAGATGCGTCGTGTCCAACCATGCGACAACTTCACAATAATCCAGGCTGTGAGCAGAGTAAGCAGGACTGCCCAGACACCACCGAGTAGCGCATTCTCGTCGAGCAGGAAAAGCCAGAGCAGGAACGAGGGCACAAAGCTCAAGCCATAGGAAAAGGGAAGAGCGAAGAGTGAAGAGTGAAGAGTGGAAAGTGAAGAGTGAAGAGTGAAGAGTGAAGAGTGAAGAGTGAAGAGCCGAAACGTCAGCAGCTGCACCGCCGAGAGTAGCAGCGCGATGATGAGCGCCCCCACCCAGGCAAAGAGGAAGAACTGCGTGCAGAAGCGGCCCAGCAGGTCGGCTATGCCGCCGGGCTGCCTGACTATCTCCCACATATAGGTGCTGTCGAAGAGGAACAGCTGGTACTGTTCCTGATAATGCAGATGGTGCGGATAGGCCAACCCGAAAAAGAGCAGGACGGCCACAAAAAAAGGTAAAAAGGTAAAAAGGTAAAAAGGTAAAAGGCTTTTTACCCAATTGCCTCTCTGTTTTTCTGTATTTGCTTTTGCTTCCATATTATTTACCTTTTCACCCTTTTACTTTTTCACCCTTTTACCTTTTTTTACTTATCAAATACCCTGCTGAACTCGTCGACGCTGATTTTGACGGGCTCCACCATGAACTCGGGTCGGTTGTAGCTCTTCAAGAGGAAGGTGTTGTATTCCGGGTCTTCCTGCGGCAGCATAAAGGCTTTTTCAGCTTTCCCGTTATTGAAATAGGCAAAAAAGACACGGCTGTAGTTTCCATCATCACGACGGCTGGCAACCATTATCCAATGTCCGTTACTCGACCATGTGGGATAGCTTTCTGAATAGCCTTTGCTGTTCACTGGAGTAAAATCGAGGGCAGCGCTTTTCTCAACAAGAGCGGAATCCTTGTGTAATGGTATACAAACGATGTCGGCTTCTTCGTGACGGCTATGGAAACAACCATATCTTCCTTCGGCAAACATCAGATAACGACCATCGGGACTGATACGTGGCAACGTAGCACTCTTATCCTGCGACACAGCATCATAGACCAACTCCTCCTCACCAAAATCATGAGATTTCACATCGAACGAACGGCGATACAAATTGTATTGTATTTTGGGGAAAGTTGTTCTGATATCCTTGTCATGCATCTCCTCTGGAAGTGGCATGGTCTTGCAATAATACAGGAACTTGCCATCAGGCGACCAGGTAGGATAAACCTCCAACAGTGTGGAGTCGTTGCTGACAACGCTCACTGAGTCGGTCTCTACATCATAGAGAATCAAATCGCTGGCTTCATCATAAACCTCAATCTTGTTATGATTTTGTGTATGGAAGGCCTGGCGGGTCAAATTGGTTGAGAAGGCAATGAGTTTTTCAGTTGGATGCCACGATGGATAGACGCCCGACGAGATGGTATAGTCGCGTTTCAGATTGACCTTCGAGACCTTGCCGTCGTTCACAATAATGGTACCGCCATTGGAGAGGCGCACATGGAAGAGCATGTTGTCGGTCTTATAGTTCTGATAACTGTGACAATTCAGGCACTGGCCTTTTTCTCTGTCAACACAAGTTATCTCATTATTAAAAATCTGTGATTCTTCAAACGAGGAAAGGTTTCGCTGGGCAATCTCCATATAACTCCATGCAACGTAGGTTGGTTCAATGAGACGATATGAAATATACTCGTCAATGGGTTCTTCGGCTACATGTATCTCAAACGGACTGAACGACAGCCACTCGTCTGCCTTCTGGCCCCACACCTCGACTTTGATACTCTTACCTTTCGAGGCATCAAGCATGGCGTGCCATTCCTCCTCGGGAATCTGCACCTTGACGCCATTGCCGTAGGTCTGCTGCTGACCGTCGGGCGTGGTAAAACGTGCTACACACGCTCCGTACTCATTAGCAGGAAGCATGAAGTTGAGAGGCGCTATGTTGCAAGGAACAGTGACATTGCAATAATCGGGATAAATGGCTGGTAGGCTATTCGCTTTTTGGCTGGCAGATGGCACATCGGCGTGATTCGCACATGATGACAACAGCAGCAAGGCAACAGCCATAATCTGAAAACAGCACAGTATATTTCTTTTCATTGTTAGCATAGAATAATTTCTGAGGATAAGTAAACTTTATTAATAGAGTCTTCGGCTGAAGAGGTTGTAATACCAATAAGTATCGCCATAATTATTTCGCATTCTCTCAGCAACTTCTTCACGACTCTTGCCTGACCGCAACAACTCCCCAAGGGTATTCCAAAAACGCTTATATCGTTCATAGAGATCCTCATTTACAGGAATCATCACACGTTTTTCTTCGGGTGCCTTGTCCATATACAGGATGTAGGCCTCGGCCACAGGCACAGGGAATGCCTCGCCCATATGCAACTTGATAAATTTGCGGAACGAAGCCCAGAAACGACGCGAATCTCTTCGTAACATAGAATAGAACAACGCCTGTTCGGAAGCCAACTTACTATCCGATTCATACCACAGACTGATGCTGGTAACAATATAGCCATCGCTACTCTCCACACCAGTAATCTCGTCTGGGTAGGAATTGTGCAGTTCACAAACCGTTTCAGGCACCGTTGCCGGCTTCCAGTGGGTATAGAAAGGATGATGGTGAAGCTGAGCAATATAGCGATTGGCCAGTTGGTCTTCACCATTAGCGTATGCACAGCGGGCAAGCATCTTCAGATAGACAGGGGAGAAACCCGACTGGACGGCACATTCAAAACTAAGGCGGAAACCCTCGTTAAACATGCCATAGTTGTAATATGTCAATGGTGCCGCTATTTCCAGAAAACTTACATGAACGGAATCCGGATTGTATATGCTGGTTCCTTCGTTACCCATCGCAAAAGAACGGTCGAGCAAACCGCCTTCGTGCATCAAGGCAACATTTTTGAGAAATACCATCGTGTTGGTGGGCTTCTTGTTCTCTTCTGCCATCTTCACCACTTCTTTCCAGTTGTCGTCGAAAGCATAGCGCGACATGCGCATTTCGTCGATATAGTTCCTGTCTTGGAACATTAGAGACATGGTGAAAACGATACCGCCAACAGTACATACCACAGGAACGAACCATTTGGACAAATACCTGCCACATATCGCAATCAGCACTAAGACAGCACCCAGCGTCCAGAAAGGAACAGACAGAGACTCACTGAAGTCTGACGGTGTAACGAAACGAGGGAAACCACCATAAAATACTGTTTCCAGTTTCATATTTGAGTAGAGCAAAGCATGCCAGACAATGGCACTTGAAACAAGCACTGCAACGCTCAGCAATTCACGCCAAGTGGGTCTCTCCACAATGGCCAGACAGAGGACAAAGAGCAAGGCAAACCAGCCAAGTACAGGAAAGAGGAAGAAACCCAAAAGATACCATACGAAATGCCATTTTCGAGGAGTACAACGTGCGCCCCACAAAAGCAATAACATGATGAGTAAGCCAACGGACTGTGAGAACCAATAGCCTCTGATGGTAAAGGTATAAATCCAATAGCCCAAATCAACAACAGAAGTAAGAAGACAAGCTACTGGCAAGAGCATCAGTGCAGAGGCGCTTTCCTTTAACCGGAATGCTTTTACACCCACAAAGAAAATGATGAGCCAAATACACCCCAACATAGTTGTGCCTAAAGCGGGATGATAGAAGAATTGTGTCAGCCAAGCGCCGACATATTGCATCAACCCAAAAGGTCGCGACATGAGGGTGTTAAAGAAAGGCGTTCCATAAAGGAATTCAGAGCGGTCGTGTGCTGCATAGAAAACCTCTTGATTGATGTATAATATGTATACAACAAATAAAACAAAAACCAATATACTTCCATAGAGAGTTGCTCTACAGATTTTGTCTCTACTTACCATTTATACCATTTTTTATATGCATATTCATTAATAGGACGACAAAGATAACGTTTTTTTTACTGTAACACTAATTATGAACCTTTTTTTTTATAATTTTAGAGGAAATTTAAAAAACAACTCAACTTCAAGAGAGGCTTATGGCCCTCGATAACCATTGTATCCCAAATAAATCTACTTTTTCTGAGTAAAAAAAGAGGGTATGCCTTTTGACACACCCTCTAATTATACTATTTCTACAAGGAAATATTACTCCTCGTAATAGATTGCGTTAACTTGCATACTACCTGAGGTAACCATGATGTCGAGGTCCTTACCAGAACCACCATTACCACGTGCACAGTCCTTAGCAATAGCCTCGGTGAGAGGAAGCTCCCAAAGACCGTTAGTCCAATGGACATCTTGATCGCCATCATAACGAGCAGACCACCAACCATTCATGATACGGCCGGCACAGTCGGGCGTAGCCTCTGAGATGTCGAAGATAAGAGTCTTCAACCCCCAATACACATCGTCAGACAGGTAGGGAAGGAAGCCTTCTTTACCATTGATATCAACAAATTTACCCTCATTGTCACTGAAGCGCATGCAAGCTGCATTCCAGGCAGCGGGCTTGAAAGGAGGCTGTGCAGCGGGATCCTCTCCATAAATATAGAACTTCTGGAGCGGGTCGGTGATTTCCTGGCAGTTGATGATGAAACTATCCTTCAGCAGGGTACCGTCGGCGCAAAGAGCTGTGAGGAATACTTTATGCTCAGTATCCACATAATTACCATTCGCATCCCTATTCACCTTCATCTTCTTCTTGGTGTAGTTGTTGAAGAAATCCTTGCCACCAAGACTCCATTTGGCGTTGACGGGAGCCGAAGTAGTGCAGGTAATGACATTACCGTTCTTGCCACTCGGTGCCTGGTCAACAGTGACAGAGGACATAGCTCTGAGCTGGTCGGCAGTGATGTGGCCACCATTGCTGATATCCTCATGAGTAGCATCGCATGCAAATAGCATACTTACTGCTGTGAAAAGCAAAAATATCTTTTTCATATTTAAATCAAATTATTGGATTAATTATAGAGATCAACGTATTGTGTCTTAGGATCACTTGCATCCCAGCCTTTGTTCTGCTTAAGCTTACCCTCCATCAGAGTAATCTGCGACTGAGGCTTAGACAAGAAGCCATCAGTAGCGGCATAACGCTCAGCCCAAGAGCAAGTCATGTGTTTCATGGAGACCTTGTTGGCAGTATTGCCCTTTACAACAACCTGCTTGCCAGCCTGTGCCTGAAGAGCCTTGGCAGCATAGCAATTCTCACCGCCATCCTTGCCCGACCAGCGACGCATGTCGTTGAAACGAATGCCCTCGAAAGCAAACTCCCAGCGGCGCTCGTCCTGAACGGCTTTCAGAGAGTAGGCAGTCTCCTTGACACCGGCACGCTTCTGCACCTGGTTCATGTACTGAGCATCTCCAGTGAGCTCGGTCAGCATCAGCAGCACGTCGGCATAACGCATCAGGTAGAAGTCCTCAAAGTGCTCACCCTGCATGGGGTTGTCAAGCGTGCCCTTGAAGTCTTCCTGAACAGCATGCCACCAAGGTGTGTCGCCTGTCAACGCATCCAGCGTTACGCCGCACCACTTCTTGACGCCATAGCCAGACTCCTCACAGTCGTCCTTTACGTAAGAGTATGCAGCAAGCTCACCCTCACAGTCGATCAGAGAACCCAGCTTACGGATGTCGGTACCGCTGGTCTGCTCAGCAATGGTCCAGTCATCCCAGATATTGCAAGAGGGAGTGCCCTGGCCCCAGCCCTGGGTGAAGGGATAGGTGCAGTCACGGTTACCATTGTTACCGTTCACGCGGAGAGCCCACCAGCAAGAGAGATAGTTGCAATACATACGTGAGGTAGAATAGGTACCGCCATTTTCAATGGCACCATTAATACCCCAAGCGGAAGCATTCATGAACTGAATCTGGAAGAGTTCCTCATCGTTGCCGTTACCCATGCCAGGCTGGTCGAAGCAGTTCTCACGCTTCATGTCCTTGATGAAAGCGTATGAGTGGCCGGCATCATCCTGAGCCTCGTCCCACAGCAGGCTGTTAGAGTACTGCCAGAGTGAACGATAGTCTTCCAGGAGCTTGTAAGCACCAGAACCAACGATTTCCTTCAGACCGGCAACGACATCTGCCTGAGAAAGGGTCTCCTTGTCGCAGCCCTCCTGCTTGACAAGATCAATAGCAGGGGCAGAGCCAGAAGCCAGCTCACCAACCTTCTTGTAGAAGCCGGCCCAGAACATATAGGCACGAGCGGCGAAAGCCTCGGCCACGTACTTGTTGGCATGACCAGAGCTCTTTTCAGTGCTCATCAGGTTTATGCCCGACACGAAGTCAGAAAGAATCTGAGGATAGATAACCGTCTCAGCATCTGCCTCCTCCTTCATCTCTTCAGTGATAGTGGTAGATGTAATCAGAGGCACATCGCCAAACAGCTGAGTAAGCCAGAGCGTGTAGAGACCGCGCATGAAGTAACCCTCGCCAAGAAGCTGGTTGCGCTTGGCAGTATTACCTTTCCAATCAACGTTGTCGATGGTCTCAATCTGGTTGTTTGCACGGTTAATGCCGCCATAGAGAAGGACAAATGCCTGCTGGTATTGGTCAACGCTCATCTCTACGAGATGGTGCATGGCCTTCACCTTGTTGTCCTGCAAACCACCCGATCCATAGCAGTTGTCCGACATGACTTCCCACCAGTAGAAAGGATTCTGTGTGTCGGCATCTCCGCCACCCATTGTATTCATGATACTATAGGTTGCAGTGTTCAGAGCCTCGACGTCTCCAATCTTACCAGGGAAGGTAGCTTGAGTAGCATCGGTAACACGCGGGTCGGTATCCAGCATGTCATTGCAGGAAGTAAACAAAGTTGCTGATAAAACAGCTACTGCTGATATAAAATACTTGTTCATAACTTATTGTCGAATTAGAATTTGATACTTGCACCAATCATATAAGTACGAGACGGTGGGTAAAGACCCAGGTCTATACCAGAAGCCCATCCGTCGCCGCCTGCTGCGTTACCAACCTCAGGATCGAGGCCAGTGTAACCGGTGAAGGTGACGAGGTTCTGTGCCTGAACATAGAAGCGGAGCTGCTGGAACGGGCAAGACTTCCAAACGCCCTTGAAGTCGTAGCCGAGCGTGATGGTCTTGATCTTGAAGTAGTCAGCATCCTCCATGTAGCGTGTAGATACGTAGTTGGTATTAGCGTGACCCGTACCGGAAATACGTGGCTGAGTGTTTGAGGTACCCTCACCATGCCAACGATCAAAGATTGTGGTATCGTAGTTGTGCCACCAAGAATCGCTGAATGAACGGTATGAGCGCATAATTTGCATGCCGAATGCACCGGCACCGTTGACAGCGAAGTCAAAGCCTTTATACTGCAGACCGAGGTTGATGCCCAGCATCAGGTCGGGGTTGGGGTTACCAATCTCATGACGGTCGCAAATGTCATTGCCATCAGCATCCTTAGCTTCTGCGTATGTAATCACACCATCGCCATTCCAGTCATCCCAGATGCAGTCACCGGGCTGTGCGTTGTCGAGGACAGCCTTGCCGTCAGCACGAGCCTGGTCAATCTGTGCCTGATTCTGCCAGATGCCGCTGTAGGACATGCCGTAGAAGTAACCGATAGGCTTACCTATCTGAGCACGGTAGATGTACTCAGTGCCCTGCGAGAGGACGCTGGCACCACCATTGATGTAGCCATTCTCGTTAGCGATACGTGTTACTTCGTTCTTGTTGGTAGCCAGGTTCACGCCGATGTTGTAGTTGAAGTCCTTGCCAATCTTGTCGTTCCAAGAAAGAGCGAGCTCAATACCAGTGTTCTCAACGTCACCACCATTGATGTAGGCAGGGTTCGTACCCTCGATGGCAATACGAGGAGCTACGATGAGCCAGTCCTTTGTGGTCTTCTTGTACCAGTCGAAGTTCACGCCCAGACGGCTATTGAGGAAGCGGGCATCGAAACCGAGGTCGAGCTGCTCAGAGGTCTCCCATGTAACATCGGGATTCGGAACGATGTTAGCGTAGGCACCAACATTGGGCTTGCCATTCAGAGTGAAGTCCATGCTGTCGCTGAACTTGTAACCGCTATCACCAGAACTGCCAGACTGAGCGATGGTAGCCAGATACTGGTACTTGGCAATACGGTTGTTACCGTTCTGACCCCAGCTTGCGCGAACCTTCAGGAAGTCCATCCAGCTCTTGGTGCTCTCCATGAATTTCTCATTGGAAACAACCCAACCTGCAGAAATAGAGGGGAACATACCCCAACGGTGACCGTCGGCAAAGATGCTTGAACCGTCATAACGCATGGTGAGGGTAGCCATATAGGTCTCGTTCCAGTCCCAAGTCACACGACCGAACCAAGAAGCCAGATACTCTTCGTCGTTGGGATTACCACTGAGCGTAGCATTCTTGAGGTCTGTGCTGAAATTCTTCAGGTAGGCAGAATTCCAATCCTTAAGAGTTGCGAATTGCGAACCCTCGGGAACAGAGTTAGAACCACTGAGGTTCGTGCTCCAAGCGGTGCTCTGGAAGCTCTGACCGACCATGGCACTGATCTTGTGACCGGCAATGATGGGAAGATCGTATGTCAGGGTGTTTTCAACAGACCAGCTCGTATTGATCCATGCGCTCTGGCTGACACTGTAAGACGACACGGTGCCTGAACCGGAAGAGGGAGAACGTGGCTCGCCGAAGTTGCGATAGGCACCAGAACCCCAGTTGTAGTTCAACTGAGAACGGAAGCGCAGGCCCTTGATGGGCTGGATGGTAATGAAACCAGTAGCGCTGGTGTTGATGTTGCGGCTCTCGGCAATGGAGTTCCAACCACCCTTAGAGAGACCTTCGTAGGGGTTGCTGAACCAATAGTCGTTCCATTTCGTACCGGGAATCACAGTACCGTTGTCATCATACTTGGCTCCATAGTTCACATGGTTGTAAAGCTCACCATTATCAGCATACATAGGTACGAGCGGGTTTGTCTGGAGCAGGCTATGGATATAGCTCCAGTACATGCCGTCCTCAGCCAGGTCATGGTTCCTGCTATAGCCGATAGAGATGTTCTCACCGATGGTGATGGCATCGAAGTCCTTGGCCTTCAGCAGCACATGGTCGCTGTTGATGCGGATGGTGTGACGCTTGTAGAACGAAGCTTTGTCTGAACCCATGATACCCTCGTTGCCTGTATAGGTATAGGACATGGCGAACTTGGAACGGTCAGAACCGCCGGTCAGCGTTACAGAATGGTTCTGCTGCACGGCATTCTTGTTTTCGAACTCGCCCCACCAGTCAGTACCTTCCCAGCCTGCGGCAACCTTGTCGAGGATGTCCTGTGGGACGTAGTCTGCGAAGTTCACCTTCTCACCCGAGGTGTTGAAGCTGTACTCGTCCATGATGGTCATGAACTGCTGGGCATTGAGCAGCTGCGGGCGCTTGTAGACGTTTGACCAACCCATGGCACCGTTGTAGCTGAGCTCAATCTTGCCGGCCTTACCCTGCTTGGTGGTCACGAGGATCACACCGTTGGCAGCACGAGAACCATAGATGGCAGCCGAAGCAGCATCCTTCAGAATGTCGATGCTCTCGATGTCGGCGGGGTTGATACCGTCAAGGTTTCCACCTGCTACACCGTCAATTACATAAAGAGGTGCAGAGTCACCGATGGTGCCGATACCACGGATGTAGACCTTGTAGCCCTTGCCAGGCTGGTTAGAAGATGAAGTGATCTGCACACCAGGAGTGCTGGACTGCATGGCCTCAAGTGCGTTGGTGGTGTTCAGCTTGGCGATGTCATCACCCTTCACCTGAACAGTAGCACCGGTGACCAGCTTTTTCTTCTGTGTACCATAACCAATGACCACCACGTCGTTAAGCGTTGTTACGTCTTCCTTCAGTGTGACCTTGATGTCGTTGCGGCCCTGCACGCTGACTCTCTCAGTGGTATAGCCCACGTAAGAGATAACCAGCGTGGCATTGCCGGAAGCCTGCACACTGAATTTACCACTTAAGTCGGTGAGAGCACCAGTCTTGGTACCCTGAACTTGCACGCTTGCACCAATAACGGGCTCGCCTGCTTCATCCGTCACCGTTCCCTTGACGATGCTCTGTGCGAACGATCCCAACGGGAACATGCAGAGCAGGAACAGTAACACTAGCGGATTTTGTAGTGATTTAAAATTCCACATACTTTAACTGTTTTAGACTTTGTTTGATTGTGTTTATTATGTTGATTGATAGTTAATGTCGTTTTTAGCTATTTTTGCCGTGTTCGTATGCCGTGTTTGTATGCCGTTTGGCTCGTTTGCAAGACACCTGACACGATTTTTCAGTGCGAAATTAGTTGAAAGTATCTTAACATCCTTCCCCTTTTGTTGCATTTCTTTTACGAAAAGTTGCACCTCTGTAATTTCTGTTAATCATGCTTTTTACAGAGACGTAAGGAAAAGGCGCTGAAACAAGCAGAAAAGCGGCTGCAACGCGTCCTTACTGCTGGGCGTGGTTGCGTTTCGCGGCAGATCGTGTTGCATTATGCGGCAAAACGCGTTGCATTATGCGGCAAAATGCGATGCATTATGCGGCAAAACACATTGCATTATGCGGCAAAATAGAGGTGCGCTTTGCCGCAAATCAGAGGACCATTTTGCCGCAAAATGCAACCACATGTTGTGACGGTTGCAGATGTAAGAATGCAAAAAAAAACGGATAGGCTGCATTAAAGGTTCTTAAATGTTTTCTGATACTAAAAGTTTTCACTATATTTGCACGCTATTACAATAATAGAACAGACATTATTTATTGATAACTATGAAGGCAAAGCTATTCTTAGTGGGCCTGTGCGCCCTGATGCTTGCTGCTTGCGGCGACAAGTACAAGTATGAAGAGGTGAAGAACGACCTCTCGAAAACGCGTATCTATACGCTGAAGAACGGACTGAAGGTCTATTTGTCGGTGAACAAGGAGGAACCGCGCATACAGACATATATTGCCGTGCGCACGGGTTCGAAGAACGACCCTGCCGAGACCACCGGTCTGGCCCACTATCTGGAGCACCTGATGTTCAAGGGCACGGGCCAGTTCGGCGTGACCGACTCCGTGAAGGAGGCTCCGCTGCTGGCCGACATAGAACAGCGCTACGAGCAGTATAGGAAACTGACTGATGCCGCCGAGCGCAGCGCCGCCTACCACGGCATCGACTCGGTGAGCCAGCTTGCCGCGCAGTATTTCATTCCCAACGAGTACGACAAGCTGATGGCTGCCATCGGTGCCGAGGGCACCAATGCCTTTACAAGTAACGATGTGACATGCTATGTCGAGGACATTCCCTCGAACGAGGTGGAGAACTGGGCCAAGATTCAGAGCGACCGCTTCCAGCACATGGTGATCCGTGGCTTCCACACCGAGCTGGAGGCTGTCTACGAGGAGTACAACATTCACCTGACCGACGATGGCGACAAGATGTTCAATGCCATGCTGGCCAAGCTTTTCCCCAATCACCCGTACGGTACGCAGACCACCATTGGTACGCAGGAGCACCTGAAGAATCCCTCCATCACGAACATCAAGGAGTATTTCCAGAAGTGGTATGTCCCCAACAACGTGGCCATCTGCATGGCGGGCGACCTGAATCCCGATGAGGTCATCGCCACCATCGACAAATACTTCGGGTCCTGGCAACCCAATCCCGACAATCAGTTGGACGAGAACGGAACCGTGGCCCAACCCTCTTTCCCTGCACTGCCCGCACTCAGTGCCCCTCAGGACACTACCGTTATGGGGCAGGAGGCCGAGACCGTGTGGATGGGCTATCGCTTTGAGGGAGCCTCGTCGCTACAGTCCGACACGCTGGAGGTCATCGAGTCGATGCTGAGCAACGGCACGGCTGGTCTCATCGACCTGAACATCAACCAGCAGATGCTGATGGCCAATGCCTGGGGAGGATTAGTTACTATGATGGATCACTCGCTCTTCATCATGGGCGGTACGCCGCGCGAGGGGCAGACGCTCGACGAGGTGCGCACCCTGCTGCTGGCCGAGGTCGACAAGCTGCGGCAGGGCCAGTTCAGCGACGACCTGCTGCCCTCGGTGGTGAACAACCTGAAGTTGCAATACTACAATGCCTTGGAAAGCAACCGGGCCCGGACGAGCATGTATATGAGTGCCTTCATCAACGGCACACCCTGGGAGCAGCAGGTGAATGCCCTGGAGCGCATCGAGGGCATGACGAAGGAGCAGATCGTAGATTTCGCCCAGCGTCATTTCGGCCAGAACTACGTCACCGTGTTCAAGCGTCAGGGAGCAGACCCCACGCAGAAGAAGATTGACAAGCCGCAGATTACGCCCATACCCACTAACCGCGACTACGTAAGTGACTTCGTAAAGGAGATTCAAAACGCCGAGGTGAAGCCCATCGAGCCCCATTTCGTTGACTTCAAGAACGATCTTTCCTTCGGCAATGTGCACGATGGCTTCCCCTTCGTCTACGTGCAGAATAAGGAGAACGGCCGCTTCCAGCTGTCCTTCCGCTATGACTTCGGCGAGGAGAGCGACCTGCGCTACAGCTATGCAGCCGACTACTTGGATTATCTGGGCACCGATTCGCTCACGGCCGAGCAGCTGAAACAGCAGTTCTACAAGCTGGCATGCTCCTACAACATCAGTGTGGGGGCGCGCTCCATTAACGTGAGCCTGAACGGACTCAGCGAGAACATGCCCGAGGCACTAAGGCTTCTGGAGCACCTGATGCAGCACGCCAAGGCCGACTCAACTGCCTGGCAGCAGTACATCGCCATTCGCGAGAAAAACCGGATGGATGCCAAGCTCGACCAGCGCACCAACTTCCAGTATCTGGTAAGCTACGGCATCTACGGCCCTTACAACCGCTATCGCAATGCCATGACGGCCCAGCAGCTGGCAGCAACCAACCCGCAGGAGCTGCTCGACTTGCTGAAAAACCTGTCGCAGCATGAGCACACCTTATTATATTATGGTCCCATGAGCCAGAAGGAACTGGCCGACGCTGTAGAGCGAAGCCACCCGTCGCCTGCGTCCTATCTGCCAGCGCCCCAGGGCAAGCACTACACCCTGCAGCCCACCCCCCAGAGCGAAATCCTGATTGCGCCCTACGATGCCAAGAACATCTACATGCGTATGTATCACAACGAGCAGCGCGAATGGAAGGCTGAAGAGGCTCCCCTCGTAGCCCTGTTCAACGAGTACTATGGCGGTGGCATGAACACCGTGGTGTTCCAGGAGCTGCGCGAAACTCGCGGCCTGGCCTATAATGCCTACGCCATGTATGCGGAGCCACAGTATCAGGACGAGAAGGAATACTTCTTCACGCACATCATCACGCAGAACGACAAGATGATGGATTGTGTGCGCCAGTTCCACGCCATCCTCGACACCATACCGCAAAGCGAGGGCTCGTTCCAGATTGCCAAGGACGCCCTGACGAAGCGGCTGGCTAGCCAGCGCACCACTAAGTTCGGTCTCATCAATGCATGGATCACTGCCCGTGACCGGGGCATCGACTACGACCTGAATCGGCGCATCTATGAGGCCCTGCCCTCGCTGACGCTACAGGACATCGTGCGCTTTGAACAAGAGCAGATGGCTCGCAAGCCCTACCGCTACATCATTCTGGGCAATGAAAAGGATCTGGACATGGCCGCCCTTCAGCAAATGGGTCCCGTTCGTCGCGTTACCACCACTGAGATCTTTGGATACTAAATGCAGGCACTCTATCAACAATATCTCGGCCTGACGGCAGGGCAGCGCAAGCTGCTCTGCTTTTTGGCTTATACAGGTCAGAAAGCCGACAGCCGCATCATTGCTCTCTACGCCAAGGCAGAGGACATGAGTCGCGACCACGTGAAGACTGTTTTCAACTCCCTAAATGCCTATCTCGATAGCTTCTACTACTATCGTGAGGATTATGAACTGAAGTCCTGCCATGTGGCACCGCTGATGATCTACATGCTGAAGGAAATGCCGCAATGGATTACCCGTTTCGACACCGTCTATCGTCGGCTACAGAATATGCAGCACAATGTTCTGCTGCTCAGCATCCATAGCTGCATGAAAGGCGAAAGACCTCTCAGTTCTTCATTGGAGTCTGCCGACGAATATTATCGCATGCTGGTGCCGCTGGTGACCTATCCTCAGTTCCTGCCCCTGATGAAGACCATTCCAGCTAATCAGATGTTTCTTTTCGTGACCGAGGCCGCCGTGTGGCAGATTGAAAACGACGTGGCCGATCCCGACAACATGCTGGCCCAGGTGGCCCAGTTGGTGAACATCAAGATGGGTCCCGTCTACTGGAACATTTGCAAGAGCTTGGTGGCACTCTATGATTTCTACAAGCAGGGACGCTACGACGCGCAGGCGGCCTGTCTGAAAAACCTCTTCGCCTATCTTCTTTCAGGTGCCAAGGCCCTTTACGACGGCGACGTTGAAGCAGCCTTCAAGCAGCTCACTGCTGCTATGCGTGAATACAACAAAGACTGTACGTCGTCTGAGAAAGGCTATTTCAGCATGCCGCTGAACAACTTTATGCTCGTTATGGCCTACCACTTGAAAACCACTGACGAGCACAAGAAGCTCAATGCCATGCTCAAGAAAGACGGCTTCCGCACCATGTCAAGACCGCGCAGTGTGGTGTGGCTGGCCGAGTATCTTTCCGAAGCTCGCGAACCATCGGGCAATAGTGTCCGGCAAGTGCTGAAGCCCAGTGTCGGTAGCAACGTCAAGCCCCTTCACCAGTATCTGACACTCATTATGGCCCGTTTCTTCCACATCGATGCCACTTGTCCGGATAACCTTCCGGCTGAGCCCAACCTGTGGATTCTGCGTCAGGAACTGTCGGGCAAGGCCCCGTCACTGCTCTCGCGCATACGCTACAAGCAGCGGTGGGAATTGCTGTTGGAGGAACTGACGCCCCGGAGCGACAAAGACACTGGTGTTCAGGAGCCTGCCACGCGTGTGGCCTATCTCTTCAAATACAACTATGTGGAGCTGCGCGAACAGTCGCGCCTGAAGTCGGGAGAATGGGGAGCAGGCAAGAAAATGTCGTGGGACGCCCT